>Ga0307998_1000319_pt1 | contig 28192 bp, 35 predicted proteins | sample Davwhametageno37_FD_203147 | JGI IMG/M metagenome (GOLD analysis project Ga0307998, IMG submission 203147) | Marine microbial communities from Davis Island wharf, Antarctic Ocean - #37 | ecosystem: Environmental > Aquatic > Marine > Unclassified | place: Antarctic Ocean: Davis Island wharf... | reverse complement strand
AGATGGACCGGGATTTGAAGTAACCCCACCACACTCAAGTCTTCCAAAGCCGACAGATGAAGAACTGGAAGAACACTTTTCAGGATTAAGTACAGGTCATACAATCGCAGATGACCAACAAAAACAACGTTTAAAAATACGACAACAAACTGACACCAGAGAAAGAAAGAGAAATCGAAGTTTAAAAGCAGCCAGATCAAGGTCAAAAACTCCCGATCAATCTTCAACGTCAAGACCCTCAAATAAGACCTCAAATAAGACCTCAAATAAAACCCGGAAGGATAAAAGACACGGAGACTAAATATAGCGGTTATATATAATGGAAAGAATATCTTGTAAATCTTGTAAAGGCACAGGTTTTATTAAAAAAACTAAAAAGACATACTGTCTTAATAATATATATAAAATATCTTCGCATTTATGTTGTAAATGCGAACATAGTAATGAAGGTTTATCATACAAACGGTGTTCAGGTTGTTATGGGGACGGATATAGAGTTACCAAAATCCTCCCAATTTCCTAGTTTATCACAGAAAATCCCCACCAGGTCGTGTTGGCGGCCAACCAAACACATGTGGTTTTTTACCCATAAACATAGTATCGCTACCCCACACCGGTGTTCTACTTGCTCCTCGGTGTTTTTGCATCAAGGCGGAATAAGTTTTTTTTTGCTTTTCTTCTTCTGCTATTTTTTTTTCTTGTTCTATTTTTTTTTCTTGTTCTATTTTTTTTTCTTCTCTTTTTTGTTTTGCTTTTTCTCTCATGTTTGCCAAATGTATCAATTGTTTCTCTGATAGAGGTTTTTTAATTTTTTTAGCTTTTTTAGTTTTTTTAGATTTCTTGGTTTTAGATTGTTTTGGATTTGTAATTGTATCAAATCCATATTTTTCCATAAATTCAAACATATTCGTTTTCCCCATAGAACAATTACAACCTGCACATATAGGTCTTAAATTATCTATATGAACTTTCCCACCATTCTTTTCACTCACAATATGTCCGCAATGCCAATTAGCATTTGTAATTGTTTCTAATTTACAACAAAAACAGTTCGCATTATTTTTATCGTCAATATATTTTAACCAAACGGTATTTCGTACAGCAGCTGGAATTCTTTCTTTTTTACTCATTATATATAATTAATTAATTTTTATTTATATATGTTTTTTAATGTATTTAGAGTTACCAAAATCCTCCCAATTTCCTAGTTTTATTCTTTTTTCTTTTCCTTTTCCTTTTTTTCTTAGAAATATTATGTTTATTTTCTTTTACAAAAGATTTTAATTTACCTAATATTTCACGCTTATAATTTGGTAGCGAACTAACAGTTGATTCTGTGTAAGTAAATCCCAAAGGGTCATCTCTGGCAAATTTTAATAACTTAACTTCAAAATCTTCGTGTTCTTTCTTTTTTATTAATTTACCAAATTTAGATTTCAAAAATATTTTATTCATTTTACTAAACAATATGTCATGTTTATAACCTTTTAAATGCAAATATGTTACATTTTTATGCTTCATATCAGGATGAACCATATCATCTAAAAATATAATTTTGTCAGTTTTCGATAAGTTTCCACATTTCAATAAATCTACATATTTCTTGTCGTAACCTGTTCTGCATTTCTCATACACTTTATCACCTACCTTCCACGCAGCAATTGTTCTATCAAATAATTTATACTTTATTTTTTTCTCAATGTAATTTTTTATATCATATACCCAAGATTTAGGACCTACGTTATTTGTATAAATAAGCACCTTTGCGTATTTTAATTTTTGTTTTATTTTTTTTAAATATTTGAATATTTTCATCATATCTGGTCTAAAAATTTCAGGATACAAATCAAATATTTTATACATCTCTGGTTTTTTTAATTTTCTATCAATGTAGTGTTCAACCCCTTCTATAAATATAGCCACTTGCGTAAAATATCCCATCGTTTTATCAAGGTCAAAAACAAATACTAATTTACTACTCTTTATCATAATACATTATAAACATATTTTATTTATCCAAAAAATTATAAATTTTAAAGTATTTACATACATTCGGCGTACTATATCTATAATGTCTGAAGCAAAATATAATTGTAAAATTTGTAAATATTCTACTAACAAAAAATCCAGTTGGGTAAAACATTCAAAGACCAAAAAACATAACAACGATAAGCCTGTTAATATAAAAGTAGAAAATGTTAAAAATCCACCAAAGAAGAGTTTTTGTGTATGTGGAAAAAGTTATAAATACCGAAGTGGTTTGTCCAAGCACAAATCAACACATATAAAACGGAACGGTGTAGCTTGTGGTTCTTCACTTCCCGAAACAATACTTCCCGAAACAACACTGTCTGACTTAAAAAACGAAGTGATAGGAATAAAAAACGAAGTGATGGAAATAAAAAATCTTTTAAATAAACTTTATTTATCCAAATAATCCAATATACCTAAAATGACTTTTTCTTGTGGTGTTATTTTTTGAAATATATAACACTCGTCCAGTTTTATTTGAAATATTCTATTCATATTGTTTTTTACTTTTATTTGAACACAATCGTTAATAATATCTATATCAATGATTATGCCCCCATTCGTTAATTTTAAATTTTCAAGATTTTTTAGTGAAATCCATCTAATATAATAACCGTATTGGACATCATTCATATCGCTACAATATCTATAATTTTTTAATTTTTGATGTATTTTTTTCAAGTCTTCTCTTTCTAATCCCAATCTTTGAAGCATGTTGTTTTTAATAGTTTTTATTTTACCACCCGTTAAATTCATGATTGAATTATTGCTTTCATTTTCAAGAGCACCCAAAAGTTTATTCATTTCAGGAACATCCATTTTTATATTATATTATGTTATTTTTATATTATTTGAGAAAGTACATAAAAAAAAGCACTAAAAAAAGTGTTCCGCACGTTTTTCAGTGAAAACTTATCCCATATATACTGTTTTGGACATTTCAGAAATGTCCAAAATGGGATCTACTGATCATTTTATTCCTGAAATTAGTGCTTTTTTTATTTTAAACCATCTTGTAGGTGTTTTTTATAAAGAGAAAAAAAAGATTGTGACTGAGAAAATAATATTATATTTTAAAAGTATTTAGCTACTTTTTTATTATCCATATATATAAATGGAAAATTATCCAAAATACAACAAAGTAGCAAAAATAATAAAACAACAAATAAAATATACTTGTAATATTTGTAACTACAATACATCTAAAAAATGTAATTTAGCAAAACATTTATCAACCGTAAAACACCAAAATGCCCAAATTATAAAAGTAGCAGATTATCCATTTTCTGATTATCCAAAAGTAGCAAATGTCCAAAACCCAAAATTGTCCAAAAAAAAGCGGTTTTTTTGTGCGTGTGGAAAAAATTATCAATTTAAGAGCGGGTTATGTAAGCACAAAAAAAAAAGAATGACTCCAAAATGTGTCAACTTAAAAAAAGGCACGACACTTTCTGTCAACTTAAAAAAAGGCACGACACTTTCTGTCAACTTAAAAAAAGGCACGACACTTTCTGAAAATTCCTCTTCAGAAAAAGAGAAAGTTAAAAACAAGGAAAAAATTAAAATGTTGGAAGGTGAATTAACTGAAATAAAAAGTGTGTTAAAGGATTTTATAGTCGCGTCCACCAATAATAATAATACACAATCAAACATGATTACTCAATACGTCAAAAATATGGACAAACTGACCAGTACACTTGAAAACAGAAATATAATGGTCGACAATAAAACAGTTAACATTACAAATAACCAAAATGTGACTATAAATGTTTTCTTAAACGAGCAATGTAAAGACGCTATTAACTTGACAGATTGGATAGAAAACATAAAAGTAACTTTAGAAGATTTACAATATACAAAGGATAACGGGTTTGTAAACGGCGTTACAAACATTATAAACAAACAGTTACAAGATTTGAAACCGACAGAACGACCAATACATTGTAGTGATAAGAAACGACTGCATTTTTATGTAAAAGATAACGACGAATGGATAAAGGATGTTGATAATAAAAAGATAGATTCAACCATAACACACATTAAATTAAAACAAAGTAAAAGTATGATGTCTTGGGAAGAATTGCATCCAACATACAAAAAGGATCCCAAATTACTGGATGAATGGTGTTCTATACTTGCTGGTATAACGGAAGGTGATACAGGTAATGCATTAAAGGAGAAAGTACAACTTAAACGCAAGTTAGCTTCATATATTGAAATAAAGGAAGCAATGGCTAATAATTAATTTAACTATTATAATATATAATGGTTAAAACAAAAAAGAGAAAATATAAAAGGGCGCCTACAAATACAAGAGTATTCAGATGTGTTAAAAAGCTTAAGAAAACTAAAAAGATAGGAGATGCTATAGCTATATGTCAAAGTTCAACAAAACAGAGTTATAGAACAGGTAAGAAGTTGAAGAAAACGCGTAAAAAAAGGAAGAGAAAGAAGAAACGGTAATATAGACTAACAAATTAATCCATTACACAACTGTCTATGACCTATTTTAAATCTTCCCGAAAACATGTAATTATTTTTGAATTCGTCGCTGTTTAAATATTCAACAACTTTTTTTAAATCTATATCGTTTTTAGGTAACAACATTAACAACCCTCCTCCAAAATATTGAACTTTACCAATAAACGCGACTTTTTTTTTCCTTGTTAAATTTGACACATAAATACACTCTTTTCCCAAATTAACATCAATAGTTTTTTGGTTTCTAGGGGCGCCCCATAACCACCAGTTATTTTCCGTAAATTTTTTAATTTTTCGTGTAATCAAAACCTCTTTATTTTCTAAGAGATAATCATTTAATTTTTGATCATCTGTTGGAAAAGAAGTTGTCCATATGTATTTATCTACTTTATTTTCTGAATTTAATAAAGTAATATTTCCAAATACAGAATTTTTATAAACACTTTCTTTACCTGTTACCATACCAACATACGCGTTAAAATGGTCGCTTATAATAGAATAATTGTTTTTTTCAGTATCCGAGAATGTAACTGTACCCTTTGTATTGATTAAATATTTAACTTCGTTGTTATATAATGCTGTTTTTTTAGCTTTAGCCCACCGGTAATATCTAAATACAATAATATCTATACTTGCGTTAGCGAATAATGTTTCGTCGTTAGGGTGGTATATATGAGTGAATGTGCCTTTTCCTAACATTTTATTCAATAATTTTGAAGAACTTGTCAGCTTAAAGAAATCGCTGGGAACAATAAATATCAATTCGCCCTTTATTTTTAACAAATCAAAACATTTTTCAATAAATTCTAAATACAGATTTCCCTTTGGTTTCTTAATATAAGGAGGGTTACCGATTATAGTTTTATATTTTTTTTTTATTTCTACTTCTATAAAATCCCCGTAAGTTACTTTATTACTATCTATTGATTCTAATAAGCTAACGGTCGTATCTATTTCATACATATCAACTTTAACTTTCATAACCGATTTAACGTATTCTACCAAATCTCCTTGACCTATCGAGGGTTCAAGTATAGTTTTGGGTTTATTTTTGATAAAGTCGACAACACATTTCTTTAAACTTATATTAGTTGTGAAATATTGACCTTTTGAATGTATATCTGTCATTTAATACTATAATAAACAACTAATTTGTTAAATCAATTTTTCTTCTCTTTGTTTTTAATATGAGAATTAATCCTTTCAGACGCTAATTCGAAATATTCGTCTTTGAATTCAATTCCTATAAATTTTCTATTTGTATTAATGCATGCAATACCTGTTGTGCCACTACCCATAGCATTATCAAGAACAAGACCACCAGGATTTGAATATGTTTTAATAAGATATTCACTCAAATCAACTGGTTTTTGTGTTTCGTGTTTTGTGGATTCTTTTTTTGAGACGATATTAAATTCTACTAATTCCTTTGGATAATTTGTAAATTTTTGTTGATATGGTTTATTACTTGTTAATTTATTATTTGGCCCGAGGTGATGTTTTTGGTTTAACATTTTACCTATTCTTTTTGCTGAATTTTTCTTATTTACAACCTTGGGTATTAAACCCTGTGGATTATATGTCATATTTCCTTTTTTACGAGAAGCAGCAGCAGCACCTCCGTAAGAAAATACACATATTTCTTCTATACACTTCATAGGTCTGTAGTTTGCTAATAGAAATTGTGTGACTCTGCTTTTTTTCCAAAATATATTGTACTTGTATAATTCAAAACACTTTGATATAATTAATGAAGTAAATGGTTGTTGAGAGAATAAAGCAATAACACCTGTAGGTTTCTTAATAATTCTTTTATATTCTATCCATAGCTTATCAATATCTATTACAGAATCCCATTTACACTTTGTAACTCCATACGGTAAATCGCATAAAATTAAATCGATAGTGCTATCAGGTATTAATTTCATTTTTTCTAAACAATCCCCGTGAATTAATAGTACATCTTTGTTAATTCCTGATGAAATATCAGTCATAATTGTTGTCATATAATAACAATATAACAGATTACTATTAAATCAATTTTATACATTTAAAATTGAATGGTAAAATCTGATAAACAATTAGGTTAAATATCAACATGTCATTCACCAAATCCGAATACGCACACTACTCTCGAGACCACACCACTCGTATATTTTCCTCTCCTGAAGAGGAACTATCACAATATTCTAGTGTTACTACCAAGAAATGCTCTAAATGTTCAGAAGTCAAGTTACTAACGTGTTTTAATGGAAATACGTCGGGTCGAGATGGATTTACATCAACAGGTTACAGGCATCGCAGACCGGAATGTAGTGACTGCACTAAATCCGCTGGAATGGGTATGAAAGTAGCCAAAAGATTGGCTAAAGAGCAGAAAATTTCATATAAAGCACCGGATGGAACTTGTTGTTCTATATGTAAAAAAATAAACAAACGAATGGTATTTGATCATTGTCATGAAAAGGAAATATTCAGAGGATATTTATGTGATCCTTGTAACCGAAGTATGGGTGTGCTTGGAGACAATATTGAAGGACTTCTAAAATGTATTAACTATCTCAATAAAACAGAGAAAATAACAATAGTTCAGAATGCGTCAGGAGAACTCAATATCGTATAACTCATTTAAAATATAAAATTTTATAAATAGAATTAAACGTCTTTTTATTCCCTGTTTTTAATATGAGAATACTTTCAGAAGCCAATTGGGGTTTCGGTTTGCCCTTGGCGTTTTTAAATTTTCGACCCCCACGTTTTTTAGGCTTTTGAGGTTGGGAAACGGCGTCGACGGAGGGGGCTTCTACCGCGGCCATCGTGTTTTCTATCTGCAACGGAGGTTGCCCGGGTGCCACCCAAGAACCAGCAACAGTGGCCCAAGGTTGACCGACCTTCATATATATACTGATGGTTTTGGTGTTGATGTGTTTTATTAGTTGTATTTTTTACTTCTGTTGTTTGCCTCGCTGGAGAGAAAGAAGAAATCAAAGACGGATTACACCTAAGGTAGAACATCGTATTATGGTAAATCCAATGCGTATTAAAACAGAAAAAATTACGAGGATGATTTAATTATCAACCTCTTTCTGGTGTTAATTCACGGACGTTTTCACCATCATTTATTCGTTTTAGAAAACGACTACCATCATCTCTGGTTACTATTCTCGTGTTGCGCGCTCTTTGTCGTCCACGTAACATCGCGTGCGTTCCCGCCAGGGCGGCAGTAGCACCTACTCCATATGCGGTCATCTCTACTCCACTACTCCCACTACTCCCACTACTCCCACTACTCTCTTGTTGTTGTTCTGCTTCTGCTTTTGCTGCTTTTGCTTGTTCTGCTTCTGCTTCTGCTTTTGCTGCTTTTGCTTGTTCTGCTTCTGCTTTTGCTGCTTTTGCTTGTTCTGCTTCTGCTTTTGCTGCTTTTGCTTGTTCTGCTTCTGCTTTTGCTGCTTTTGCTTGTTCTGCTTCTGCTTTTGCTGCTTTTTCTTGTGCTCTTATTCTTTTTTCTGCTTGTTTTTGTTTCTTTTTAGACATTGGTTTTCCTGTATTGGGATTCCTCATTGGTTTTCCCCTTCTTTTACAACTACGTTTTTTTCCTAGAGCTGCTTTAGTCACTGCTACGGCATGCTCGAAGGACGGTCCGTGGTCACTGTGATGGCGCGCTAAGTCGGAAATGTGAAAATCATCACAAGCAACAGTGTTAAAATGTTTAACAGCTGCTGCTGTACCCATAGAAGGGCTAATACCATGTCCCATACCTTGACCCATCGCGGTCGATGTAGCTAAAGCGGTGACGCCAAGTTTTGCCATTTTGCTAGGACCCAGGCCTCTCCCTCGTTTTTTGCGGGTGGTTTTTCTACGTCTTTTAACGCGGCGTTTGGTTCTATGACGGCGGCGATGTTTTTTAGTTCTGCGCCTGTGAACATTTCTTCTTCTTCTAGTCTTTGCCATTATACATATAATAAAGATAATTATACAGGCTAGCCTTATGATTATCTACGTCTTGTTCTACACCGTATTTTAACGCGGCGTTTTGAGAAAGCGCGGAGAAACGCTTTAACAGGATGGCAAAAGGAACGATGACCGTACCATCTTGCAACACAACACTGACAAACACCATAATCCCAAGAACAAGCATAAATACACAGACGGCACCGACGAATTGGCACCGAGGGGAAGCCATAACTCTTGGGCTCCGGGGGCGGAGACGGAGATCCAGTTCAGATTAAAAAGATGGAGAGAAAACTGAAACACGAGTTCCGAATCAATCATATATAATATTGTAGGTTGTTAAATCAAGTTAGAACTTAAAAATAGGTAGACACACTATAGTAATGGAAGTATATATGTATAAATATAATTGTCCAGGACAATGGTACGGAACTCATACAGGATTAAGAAATGTATACGTTAATTCTAATTTAACCGATGAAGAAGCATCTTCTATGGCAAAAGACGATATAAAAAAGTCTAGTATGTATAAAGATTGTGCGGTAACACTATTGGTAAAGTATAAATTAACAATAGAATCTATAAAGACATATCCAGATATAACAAAAATCCCTTTCTCAGAACCAACTAAAAATATTAAAAAATTGTCTTTGGATTAAAAGCTTGAAAACGCACCGTAGCCGCCGTCGTTGGCAGCCATAGGCTCTGGAGAATGAACAGGTGAATTTGCATCAACCAGTCCGTTGGAGCCACCATTATTGTACATACCGTTACTTGCCCCGTTATTTCCACCGTTATTTGATTGTTGTGTTGCTGGTGGGTTTTGAGGTGGTAACATTTGTGTAGGACTTGACATAGTATTATGAGCTTGTAAATAATCTGCTCTACTTGGTGCGTGTGTTGGTATTCCTGCTTTAGAAATTGGTTGTGTTACTTTAACAACAGAGTTATCTCTTTTTTTTTTACCATCACTCTTTTTACCTTCCCAAATATCCCTTAATCTATTTAATAAAATTTTAGTTTTTTCACCAACTTTTGTATGACTTTCGTATAAAAGAGTAAGCAATACCAATATAATACTGAATACATTCATATCTCCCATGGCTCTACCACTGTATGTTGGAACAAAGGTGATAAGTCTGTGAATAAACAATAAACCTACAATAACAAGTGTTAATTGACCTATAACTTCTGCGAGTATTTCTAAATTACTTTTACTCTCATCAACTTCTGGAATAACAGAATCTATTATGTAATTATAAAATCCCATAGGGACAATTGCTAAAAGTAAATATTGTCCCACATTTAATACTTCTGTCTTAGTATCGTTATCAAAATTAAATACGTGATTTATAAACCCATTCTTTACAGTTTTTGTAGTATCAATGTCTTCCATATGATTTATAAAAAGAAATTAAAAATATGCATATATTAAAAATATATGCATAGACAAGAATATCAATATTTGAAATTAATTAAAAATATTATAAAAAATGGTGTGAAGGAAAAAGGTAGAAATGGTACAACGTATACACAGATAGGCGCTATGATGCGTTTTTCTTTAGAAAAAAACAAAATACCAATAATGACTACTAAAAAATTGGCTTGGAGAGTATGCCTAAAGGAACTCTTATGGTTTATAAAGGGAGACACTGATAATAAATTATTGAAGGAACAAAATGTTAATATATGGAATGATAACGCTACCAGAAATTTTTTAGATTCCAGAGGTCTAACTAATTTAGAAGAGGATGATTTGGGACCTGTGTATGGACACCAGTGGAGATTTTGGAATTCAAAGTACTCTAATGCACAAACAAATTATACTGGTAAAGGAGTTGATCAACTTCAAAATATAATAGACGATTTGAACAAATATAAATTAACAGGTGAAAGTTCGAGACGAATGATAATGACTGCTTGGAACCCAGAACAAATAAACAATATGGCTTTACCACCTTGTCACGTGTTATCTCAATTTCACATCACGGATGGTAATAAATTAAGTTGTTCATTATATCAAAGGAGTGGTGATATGGGGTTGGGTGTACCGTTTAATATAGCTTCATACGCATTTTTAACACATATTTTAGCTAAGCATTGTGACTTGGAACCTAAAGAGTTTGTTCACTTTTTAGGAAACGCACATATATACGACGATCATATAGATAGTTTAAACATTCAATTAGATAACGAACCGTATAGTCCTCCCAGTTTATTTTTTGAAAAAAAAGATAACATAGAAGATTATAAACTGGAAGATTTTAAAATAGAAGATTACAAATACAATAGTCAAATTAAAATGAAAATGCGTGCGTAAATGAAAAATTAAATATACATATTATATCAATGAATAGGATTGAAAAAAGATTATCAGATGGTCCAAGACCAGGTGCGTCGGCGTGTAGTATGCCAGGTAAAGCTGTAATGGCTACTGGTAGAACGATGCTTGGTTCAAGTTCGTTTTTATATAAATCAACGACACCTACAAAACAAGTTGTCAGACAATATATTAGACAACCGGCACCCTCTTTTAAAACACAAGAGGGTAGACTAAAAAGATTAGAAATAAAATTACAACAAGTAGAACAAAACCAAGCATTATCACTGTCTGGTATAGAAAGTAAATTAAGTAAAAATGATACCAATATAGATTTAATTAAAGGTGAATATAGAAGTCAATTGAAAGCTATGAGGGACTATATTCAAATACTTGAGTTAAAAATTAAACAGTTAGATGCTATACCAATAGTGATAGAAAAAAAAGATAATATAATATTAGAAATAATAGAAAGTTGAATTGTATTTACGAGAATTAAATATTAAATGAATTAATAGCGCATGAAACATTATTATTATTTTCAAGAAGTGCCTTTTCAGCTTCGGAGTGTAATACATTAACATTATGCATAATAATATCAATATTTCTTTGATGTCTTCTATTTCTGGCTTTTTCTCTTTTTGTGTATGCGTCTATTAAATCACCCAGAGTATTGAACTTCCCTCCACCCAATACCAATATCATAGTATCATATTGGTAAGCAATTATCTTTTCCTTAGTAAATTCCAGAATTATTTTATTTAAGTAACTCATTTTTAACAGAGTAATACTGTGTTCTTTTAAAATCAATTTCTCTCCATTTTTTTATAAAATTGAAAATAATATAAATATAACTATTTGTATTATTAAATAATCATGAAGATAGTTCTTACCGATTCCAAAAAAGTAGCCCAATTTACAAGCATTTTAAAAAATTTAAAAAATTTTAGTAGTGATATAGAATTTCATGTCGACGAACACAGAATGTATGCTCAAGGTATGGATGGAAGTCATTGTTGTTTATTTGAATTACAAATATTTAGTGATTGGTTCACAGAGTATGAAAGTGATGGTTCTGATAGACTCGGTATTAACTGTTTGTTACTTTCTAAAATTTTCAGTTGTTTGAACGGAAATGAAAGTATCGAATTGAATTATGCTCGAGACGCAGATAATTTATTTATCACACTTTTACCGATGGAGGGTGAAACAGGTATAGTAAAAAAATTTAAGATTCCATTAATGGACCTTGAATCGGAATTATTAACGATTCCTGACGCTGAATATACCGCGGATATTGAGATGGTATCGGCAGAATTTTCAGAATTAGTAACTCAATTGGGTATATTTGGTAATGAATTACAAGTTAAATGTGAAGATGATATTCGTTTAACAGGAAAAGGTGAATTGGGTTCTATGGATGCTGTTATGAAAGAGGATGACATATTAATGTATGCGATAGAAGAAGATACAAAATTAGAATTGAACTTTTCTATGAAATATATTAATATGATGATGACATTTAATAAATTAAATGCTAAGGTTCAAATACATTTGACTGCTGATATGCCTATGAAAATCCAGTATGGTCTGGATACGTTTATGGATAAAGATGACGAAGATAACGAAGATAAAAATTATATTAGATTCTTCTTAGCACCAAAGATCGAAGATTAGACTCTTCTTTCTTACCTTGATAAGCTAATTTCATATTTTCAAATATTAATAATTTTTTTATGAATGATACAAATGTTTTTTTTTTAAGATTTAAAATAGAATCTGCGACTTGTTTAAATGACATTATAACGGGTTTTTCGTATGGGGCGTATATCTGGTTTATATACTGCTCTCCGTAGAAACTTGATAGATATGAATTATTCAAGCATGTTTCATAATGTTCAACCATATATGCCTTTTTTACATAATCCAAATAACTTTCTTCAAAATCACCATCTACCAATTTCTTTAGTATTTTTAAAGTGCCACCTATTACATTTTTGATATGTTTATTTTTAGTGGAGATTTCTATGACTAAAAAGGTGCCATAAGGGTTTGTGTAATTATCAAGTCCTACATTATATATCCATTGTTTTTTTTCTCTTAATTCGTCCATAAGCATAGATGTAATACCGCTACCGATGAATTCTTTAAAAAATTCAATATAAAACACCCCCATATCTTTTTGATATATTGGTGCCTGAAATGAAAAAACGATTGTTGTATTATCTATTGTTTTATCCTTAAGATATCGGATGTCTATACCTGGTTTATAAATGTCTGTATATTGAGGGAGAATTTTAATAGGTCGTGCATTAGTTAATTTTTTTCGTAATAAAGAAATAACTTTAGATTTTGAAAAGTTACCAGAAACAACAAAAAGCATATTACCGGAACCGTAATATTTTTTGCACCATCTTTCAAGGTCTTCAACTGTAAATTCTTTTAAATTTTTTAATTGTAGAGGCATATCATCTTGGACGATTAATCCTTCTATTCTAAAAATCATAGAATTAAGTAAATTGTAAAGACCCATTTGTGGATGCGAAGCGTGCATCATCAACTCATTTTGCACAGCTTTTTTTTCCTTGTTCATTCTGGATTTGGATATTTTAGGATTTGTACTAATACTTACTATGTAATCAAGCATGTCATATGTGTATTCCTTTAATCCATTCATATAATATTGTATTGTTGTTTGCCCTGTGCTGGCATTTGTTAATACCCCTCTTTTCTTCCAATAAGCTTGACAACCGTTTTGTCCGCATTTTTCCCAACCTTCGGTAACGACGTGTTCTAGTAAGTGTGAAATACCAGCATTCTCATTATTTTCATTAATAAAACCACTACTTATATACGATTCCACCATGGTGGTTTTTGCATTGGCATCGTGGTTTAAAATGATCTTAAAATCGTTAATTTCAATAACTTGAGGTTTAGACATATATATATATTTATTCGGAAAAAATTTAATTTTCATTTCTAAAATAGTTGTAACTATGCTAAAATATTTTGTAGCTATATTTATTTTTTGTATTGTGTTGTTTTTTTATCTACATATTCAATTTCACTTGAAAACAAGTGATGATTTAGAGGTATATACTATTGATAGACCGTCAAAAGAGACGTTGGAAGAAATATGTAATATTAGACAGCCTGTTGTTTTTGAATTTAAGAATGAAAGATTATTAGAAAGTTGCAACTTAGGAGTTCTGGAAGACGATTATGGACCTTTTGATATACAAGTAAGAGATGTTACAAACAACGATATAAATTCCGAACTATATTTACCCTTTTTACTAAAAGAAGCAATTAATATTTTTAGAGAAGATAAAAATGAAAAATATATTAGTGAAAAAAATCAAGATTTTTTAAAAGAGACAGGTGCTGTTAAAAATTTCAGCTATAACGATGCTTTTTTAAGACCACCTTTAGTGAGTAATTGTATATATGATTTTATGACAGGGTCTGTTGGTAGTAAAACACCATTGAGATATAACTTGAATTATAGAAATTTTTACTATGTCACTTCAGGTAAAATAAATATAAAATTAATTCCTCCAAGAAGTAATAAATACTTATATCCGCTAAAGGATTATGATAATTTCGAGTTTATATCTCCATTAAATGTTTGGAATATTCAACAAGAATATAAAGCTGATTTCGATAAGGTTAAGGTTTTGGATGTTACGTTGACAAAGGGTGAAATTATTTATATTCCTGCTTATTGGTATTTTTCAATTCAATATGAAAAAATGTCGGGTATATGTGTCTTCAAGTATAGAACATTTATGAATTCTTTAGCAATATCACCAGAAATTGTGCTATCAATGTTGCAAGGACAAAATATTAAAAGAGATACTGTTAAAAAGCTGGAAATTAAGGAAGAAGTAAAAGAAGTAGTAAACGAAGATAAAGTTGAAGATACTAAAAAATTGATATAAATTATTACTAATAAACTATATCAAAAAATGACAGTATATAAATTACAAATATCAGATAGAAAGGATGCTAAATTTACTATTGTCGATGCTTACACTTTAATGGATATTCCGATTCCTGTGGGATTTAACCCTTTTGAACATAAAATGTTTAATCAGGATATATTTACATTTAAGGAAGGGATTGTTGGTATATTACATTCGGTAGCAAAATGTATAGAATCAATACCAGGAGTACTGGTATTGGAAAATCCACAAACTTATGGAAGAATTAAGGACAAGTTTCTGTATAAGTGTGTCCCAGATGATAAAAGTTTGCCAATATTCTTAATACCTTACAAGTTACGGTTAGGGTTTAACAAAAGTTTGAAAAATAAGTATGTCGTGTTTGAATTTAGACAGTGGGAAAATAAACACCCTGTAGGTTCACTTTTACAAACGATTGGTGATGTTTCTGTATTATTCCACTTTTATGAATATCAGTTGTATTGTAAAGGATTGGATACTTCTATTAAAAATATGAATTCAAAAACGATGAAGAAATTAAAGGAAAAAACAACAGACGAATATATTGAAATGATAATAGAAGCGAATAATTTACAGGATTATCGGGAAACAAGAAATATTTTTAGCATCGATCCTGAAAACAGTAAGGATTTTGACGATGCTTTTGATATAGAAAATATAGACGGTGGTTATAGAATTAGTATCTATATAGCTAATGTATCTTTGTGGATGGATGTGTTGGATTTATGGGACTCATTTTCAAATAGAGTTTCAACTATTTATTTACCTGATAGAAAAAGAACAATGTTACCCGTTGTATTATCAGATTCGTTATGTAGTTTAACACAAAATTATACTAGATTTGCGTTGGAACTACAATTAACTATAAAAGACAACGATATAGTGTATTATAACTTTTACAATTGTGTTATAAAAGTTAAAAAGAATTTAAGATATGATACAGAAGATCAAGAAAATTATGCGGATTATAAAAAATTATTCGGTATTGTAACACAAATGAATAAAATTAATAAATATTCTGAATCTATTGATAATAGTCACGATGTTGTCCAATATCTAATGATTAATATGAATTATTTATCGGCAAAAGAATTAATAAATTTAGAAAGTGGTGTATTTAGAGGTGCAAAATTTAATGACACGACAGTTTCAACCGAAGAAATGCCAAGCGGGGTTAAAAAATTTCTTAAAAATTGGAATAGTTCAGGGGGTAAATATTCTAAGAAATTCGGAGATCACGATATGTTACAATTAGACGCATATGTCCATATTACAAGTCCTATTAGACGATTGGTAGATTTATTGAATATAATGACATTACAAGATAAATTAGGATTGTTGGTTATGTCTGACAAGGCTAGAACCTTTTACGAAAGATGGACGAGTGATTCCAGTATTGAATATATTAATACAAAAATGAGTTCTTCAAGGCGTGTTCAAAATGATTGTAATTTATTAGAAATGTGTATGAATGATTCAGATATCCTTGATAATGTATATGACGGGTATATCTTTGACAAATTACAAAGAGATGAAAAAAACCAGTACACTATATATTTACCAAAACTTAATATGGTGAATAGATTTACCAGTCGTCATATTAAAAAAAATTTCACAAAACAAAAATTTAAAATCTTTGTATTTACCGACCAATATAGTTTGAAACGCAAAATCCGAGTTGAAATGCAATAATAACACCCGCAAGAAAAAGACAAAATTTTAAAATGCCTATTCTTGTAAAGGATTCTTCGATGTCGATAATATCTTCTCTACTTATAGTTCCTCCCATTTCCATTTACAGTTGTAATATTTTTAAGTTTTTTTTAACATTTATTTAAAAATAAACTCTTGTAAATCTCTTTATTATCCATATAGTAGAGTGTCATTAACAATGTTACACCCGTATAAGCTATATAATGAAAAAATGTATGAGACATGAAATACTTTATTTTTTGGAGAAACTTACCTCTATTATAACGCGGTTGGAATACAAAGCGTTTCAACGACCAAGATAGCATACCAAACCCTGTAAATAACAATGTTACAATATACAAGACTATCGAATCAGGTGAATGCGGACAAGGTTTATTTAAGAACAAAAAATATATATAATTTAACGCGACTATCACCAACGAAAATAATGGTGCTGTTAATTTATGGTCAACTTTACCTAATAATTGTAAGGTTGGTTTTGTATAAGAATACATAAATCCGTGAAATATCGATGAAAATAAAATAACAAATACAATTAATAAAGCTAATATATACCACAGACTTAAATATGTGGAAAATTTTTTATCTCTCTGTATATCGCTCCAATTATGTATATCGTAAATGCCTAAAATAGTATATATTAATGCTGGTAGTAATAATATATTCGTAAGATACACATTTCTATTGGTAATATTTATAGCTCTTGAAAAAACATCTTCTTTCATTATATTAACATAATATTTTTAATAATTTTGGTTTCTTGTTAGTTTTTTCTTACACGTACAAACTTTGATTTGTTGCAACGCTTTTAAGTACCTTATCTCTTACCAAAGAGAGAGTGTGTATTAATTTAATATTTTCTTGAACAGCAGCAGCTTTTTCTAATTCGCTACATACATTAACGATTTTTAGAATAGCCTTTACAAATTCTCCCATATAAATATTGTATTTTTTTGCCTCATTATAAATCAACTTACAATCAACCTCGTTCTCAGCAAAGCACCATTTGTACATAAATCCACACATATCGTAATGAATATCATAGGAATCTGTAAAATTTGTTTGATATTTGGTCTCAATATCGTAATATTTGTTGAGTGATTTTTTTATTTTCTTAACGGTACTTTTAATAGTGTCATTAACATTTGTATTATTCACGTCAACGTATGATTGGTCATCGCTAATTTTAATATGTGTAAATACACTTAAAACACTAACAAGTTCTTCAACAGTTAAATTATCAAATTCACCACTATACATTACATCTGTAACCGCAAGGGAATGAATTTCGTGAAGATTGTTTGCCATCATACCTTTAATACTTGCTACGGGTCCTTCTTCTATAAAATTTTCCTGTTCTAAAATTTTTATATGGAGAGATATTTCATTTGATACATAATTCTCTGTGTTTTCAATAATTTTATTGTTTTTATCGATTTCCTTTTTCAGAGAGATATGTTCTGTATATTTTTTATAATCAAGTTCCAACCCTTTATTATTTTGAACCGTATTTAGAATTTTCCTTTGTAATTGTTTTCGTTGTTTTTTAGAAGTCAAATTAACCTTTATATTGTCATCGTGATATTCTTCCAGGATTTCAATAGAATTTCTTAAGTACTGAAATCCATTTTTTATTTTGTCCAAATCAATATTTAACTCTATATTTTTATTGTAAAATTCCCCTAGACTGTTTGTTATTTCATCTGATAACATACTTGTATTTACATATTTGGTGAAATTTTTATTATTACTGGCAAGCATCGAAATAATAAGTTTAAAATCAATACAAAACTTAGACTTTAGATTTTCAGGTTTTCCACTAAGTATAAGTCTACATTCTCCAGCATCAGGAACACTGTCCCGTCTATCATAAACATTCATTAAATGAATAACAACACCCTTTGTATCTTTACCTCTTCTCCCTGCCCTACCGGAACCCTGAGCATATTCGTGTGAATACAAGTATCTAAACCCCTTTCCATCGAATTTTTGAAGACCAGTATAAATGACCGATTTAATAGCAACGTTTACCCCAATTGCAAATGTTTCTGTAGCTACAAGGAGTTTAATATACCCCTTTCTATATAAAATTTCAATCATTTCTCGAAATACAGGTGTTACACCACTGTGGTGAACAGCAACACCCTTTTCCAGTAGTTTTATAATTTCCCCAAATTCTGGCAAAGAAACATATTCTTTCCAATTTGATAATTTGGCGATAAGAATTTTCTTGGCTTCCTTTTCGATAATACTGGGTAATTTTGAGTCTTCTTCAAATAAAGATGCTTGAACCATTTTTGCCCACGTATGACATTGTTTTCTTGAAAATACAAACACAAGAGCTGGTAATAAATTATTCATTCTTAGATATTCTATGACTTTATTGAACACAAATTGGTCCTTAACCTTTATTTTATGATCGTAAATATATTTTAATGTTTTTTTAATTTTATTATAATTAGGTTCGTTAAAGGGTTTATCTTGATACTTAATTGAAATTAATTTATCACACATATCTTCTATAGCATTTGTATCTTTATCTGACATTTTTCTATAATTGGAGTCAGGTATAGTTACAAATCCGAAATGTTCGATTGGTACATTTCTAATATGTGATTCGCAAAGATAAATCTCACCTCTATTTGCCTTATCGGGATTTTCGGACCATTTGCAAAGTTTTTGAGGAGAAGCAATTGTAGCAGACAACCCAATATATGGGATATGTTTTGGTTGGTTCATAATAGCCTTTTCCCAAACGTGACCTCTATCTCTATCATTTATGTAGTGAATTTCATCATGAATAACAAATCCAAGCTCTTCGTCGATATTCATGTTAAAATCCAGACACAGTTTTTTCGGGTCGTAATCTTCTTTACTTTTCATAAATAACAACTTGAGAAGTGTATTGAGATAAATTTCTGTAGTCATGATAAGAACTTGAGCTTCAGGGTTAAATTTATTGTCACCCGTCAACAGTCCAAATGTAATGTGTGGGAATTTCTGAGTAAGTTCGGAGAGTTTATCATTACTAAGAGCCTTAATAGGGGTTGTATAGATTACTTTTTTTCCTTTGCTGGTAAAGTAATCAATCGCAAATTCGGCTGGTAGAGTTTTACCTGAACCAGTTGGAGCACATACCATCGTATCGTGACCGTTATGAATAGAATATATTGCCCACTTTTGGAAATCTGATAAAGGGAATGGCCATTTTGAAAATATGGTTGAAAACTCAGATTCAAGACTTTGAGGAAATTGTTTGTTAACTACTTTCATGATATAATATATGTATGTATTCTGAATAATTTTTAAATTCAATTTAATAAACTATGCGTAGTATAACAGTTTTAGGACATTATTTTTATTTATATATATAAATGGCAAAAAGAACAATTACACTCAAAAGACAAACATCAGGTCGGACAGATAAAGGCGACCCGTTTACTCAGTATTTCGCAGGAGAGGAATATGAAGAAGAGTTTAGAAATTTAAATGACGTCCAAAAACTAAACCACCAAGCAGGGGTTATGGAAAAACTCAACAATGCGTTGGCAATATGTCACACCGAAGTAGCTCGTTTAAAAAATAGCATAAAGGGTGGAAGAAGGAAAACCCGAAGAAGGTAAACCCGAAGAAAGAAAACCCGAAGAAAGAAAACCCGAAGAAGAAAGAAAAGACGTAAAACTAAAAGAAGACGATAATTAATTATAATGCGGGTTCCTGCATAATTTACACGTTTCACACTTCCATTTACATCTACTATCGCTCGGTTCGTCCCAATCCTTAACCCATTCGTGTTCGCACGTGACAAATAAATTTTTTTTTAGTCCTTTAATTTCATCACGTAAAGTTTCTATATTTGAATAATATTTATGAATTGTGTCAAGTTTTAATTCAACAGTATCAATAATATCTTGTATAGCATTTGGAATATTTTGCTTAGTTGTCATAATTTAATATAGATAGATATTAAATTATATTGTATTCAATTTATCATAAAAATTCTTCGATTGGTAGATAATGTCCGAATTGTTTGTCGACAAACTTACGACAATGTGCTATTTCCATAAGTCTAATTTTATTTTGAAAGTTTGTTTTAATTTCGTTGGTTATTTCAATAATAGTTCTGTGTGGTCCCCACCTTTGACAAAGTATTGATTCACAACAAACACATTTCTTATTACTTAGAACTAAAGATGAAAATTTCCATGATGTTGGTAATAAAGATATATATTCGTAATTATTGTGTCCAACGTATATTAGTGGCGGTTTAAACGGATAAGACCTATTTTTAAAATCAAAAGTAATTAACACACGATAACTATTGAAAAAAAATGAAAAAATGACTTTATTATTTGCATTTGAATGAACGTATATAGAATTTGTTTTTTGGTATAATTCTGTCCAATCTCTTTTTAATTCATTTGTGATTCTACGATGTGAAGACATTATAATATTTAATATAATATTATCATGTAAGTTTAAATAGTTATTTAATAGCTTTTACGAAATGTTTGTTCATATATTTTTGAAGATTAAAGTAAGTAACCTGTTCGTTGGGTTTTACATCTAACAGGGATTTAAGAGCGTTGTCAGGCATAATAACTTTTTTATTTTGTTTATCAGGGAGGTTGTTACTTTTAATATAATGAATCATGTACTTTGTAACCTCGGTTCTGGCCATTTCAGAACCTTCTGGTTTGCCCATAAATTTGCAAAGATTTTTGGAAATTTTAGTCGGGACTGCAAATCCCGAAGCTTTACGGTTTCCCTTATTTTTATTTTTTTGTGCTTCTCGTTCCAATTGTTTCATTTGTTTTTTTACACCCTTCTCGAGTGATTTAACTTGAGCAGATAACATCCCAATTTGGGATTTGAAACTGGAAAGGGTATTCAATACTGCAGAAAATTGTTCCGAAATTGCGCTAACATTGGTTGTTTGTTTAGTTACTGTAGGTGGGGTGCTCATATATAATCTACATTAATGAAAGTATGTTTAAATCAATTTTAGTTAATTATATTAAAATAAGTAATTGAATATAATAGATATTAATAAAATTTTTTAGAATAAATCTTATTAATTATTGTTCTTGTTGTTCTCGTTTATTACCTGGTTTGCGACGAGTTAATACCCATTCGTCCGTTCCACCACCTTGACGACCAGGTGGTCCTCTGGCACCGCGACCACCATCTCTACTGCCACCGTCACGACCACCTCGTCCCCCGTTTCTTGGTCCTCCACCCCGCGGTCTTACCGATCGTTCAGAACCTTCTTGTCTATTACGACGCTGGTCTTGACGACCATCCTCTCCGTCGTCGGGTCGTGTGCTGCGATTAGCATTACGCGTTTCACACATTAACCAACCAGAAAAAACTCCTCTAACATCTCCAGATTGATATGGGTGGTCATTATTATCGCTATCACGGAGAACAAAGGAAACATATTCCCCTTGAACTAAATATTTGTATTGTTCACTATTAACCACTACACCTGAATGATGTGCGAAAATATCCTCACCTTTCTTTTCACCATCCAAAACTGTAATAAAACCAAAACCAGCCCGGTTGTTGAACCACTTTACTTGTCCAGTAAGGCGTTCAGAAGTTTCAATTGCATTGGGCATACTATCGTTTGTTTCGCTGTCTGTCATATTATAAATTAGTAAAGCATTTTTTGTTTAAGTTCATATTCAAAATCATTTATAAGTATTTATATTTAAAATTGAACTGAAAAAAAGACCAATTATTAACTACATAAACCCACTAACATATTAATACAATGTTTAAACTTTTCAAAAACCTTGGAACTATTGCTTTAAAATTTATGGGTATAGTACTCGCAACATGCTTCGCTCACTGGATATTGGTAAATATATACACAAGTCAGTGTGCTCCTTCTGGTTTATATGGAGCTCTTCAAACATTTATCAATCTTGGTTCTCCGTTTTGCCAATTTATAAATATGCTCCAATATGAACTGGCAAGACATTATATCACGATTTGGACAGTAGCAGGCGCAACCGTTATAACTTGGTTTATAGCAAAAACTTCTCAAAAAAACTAATATTAAATTAAAAACTAAATAAATTTTAGACAGGTAATATATTTTTTGTTGAACTAACCAATTTTTTACAAAAATTTTATATGAAAACTTTTGTAAATAATATATTTACTTATATATAATGAATAATCCAGTTGAATTTAAGAAACTGTTAAAAGACCAAAAAAAAAATATTATGGTAAACATTCACTCAGTACCTATTGAATGGCTCTTCAACTATAAAACTGGAGAGGGAGACGACCGTGAACTGCAATTTGACAGGCACCTTACCACCGTCCCCGTTAATATGTTCATTGTTTTGGTGACGTGTTTTGGTAAAGATAAACAAGGTTTCAACGACTCAGAAGACATCACTATGTACAGCAGTCCATTCTGGCCGTGGACTGCTCCACACGCTATAATTAACAACGCACAAATATACGAACCTGGGGACAGAATTTTTAACCCTTACATGAAGTTTGATAATGATACCGACTATTACGATATTTTTGATGTGACGAGTGAAAAGCCATATCCGGATTACAATGCGTCGTATGTTGGGGACAAAGAAGGGTCCATGTTTCCTCGAGAAGATATTATAAACATCCTTGGACAGGACGAAGAATGGAAAATAGTGTACATACCCACGTGCGACCCATACGGGAAAACACCTTTTTCTTGGTCAAAGGAACAGTGGAACATAGTGTTCAATAACAGAAATATGTTACAAGAACAAGGCAAATATAAATTCGAATCTTTCACGAAATCGGTTGCGAGGGAGAAAGGATATACAAGAGAAGGATATGACAAGGTGATACGAAACGCACAAAGGAGAGATAACATATCACCACGTGGACGAACACGATATATTGAAGACGATAAATACCACAGAGGTCCCCGCGGAATCATACAAGACTTCATAGACGATGAAGATGGAAATAGCAGACCTTATCGATTTCCAGGTTATCTAAAAAAAGAAGGATTTAAATGCATTGGTCCTTGCGTTCCCAATCTTGTATGCAATAAAGACACAATTCTGGGAAACATCGAGAGTTCAATTAAACATCACTGCTTTAACAAATATTGCACGTATAAGGATGAGACTGATGAATTGAACCCCGGAAATCAGATACGAGAAGGAAAATATAAAAAAGGTATATGTATTGTGCCAACGGAAGGAGGAAAAAAAGCAAAGAATAAAGCAAAGAATAAAGCAAAGAACAAAGCAAAGAACAAAGCAAAGAATAAAGCAAAGAATAAAGTAAGGAACAAAGCAAGGAACAAAGCAAAAACAAAAAAGAAAGCAAAAAAGAAAGCAAAAAAGAAAGCAAAAAAGAAAGCAAAAACAAAGAAAAGGTACTAATAATATTTAAATAAAAAAAACTAAATAATTTTTAGACGAATGTTGTAAATATATTTTTTTTTGTTAAATTTAAATATCATTAATTATTAATGAGTAATCACAATAACTTGAGTATGTCAATAATGATACAAAATAGAGAAGTAACCACAGAAATGTCAATACCTAAAACAAGCTCGTCTATTTGGATTCCAAGTAAGAATATACAAAAATGTTATAAATGTAAAGAACAATTTACCATATTGAGAAGAAAACACCATTGTAGGGTTTGTGGTAGAATCTTTTGCAACGCTTGTTCTGATTCTTGGGGCATTATACCAAGTTTAGTAAATTTAAAATCTCCAGTATGTAAAAGTTTTTCCCTTTATTCTTATATTTATGCTGAAAAACGCATGTGTTGCGAATGTAAATCAAATATGGATTTTATACACAACTCATCAAGGTATATTTATATATTCACAAATTTACCATTAACATTTCAAGAATTGTATAGCATACGACTAGTAAATAAGGAGTGGTGTAGATCAATAAATACAATTTTATCGTTTTACAAGAGCGTACAATACAAATTACCTTCACAAAAATTTTCTAAGTTAGAAAGACAGCTCATGTGGAACCATAGGTATGAATTTGTTGGACACTTCCAATTGATGACAAAATGTTTATCTTCTTTTGAAAATGGAGAGAAAATTATAGAATTAGAAAATCTTGTAAAATATTATGAAAAAAATAAGAGAAAATATGCGTGTAATGACCTTGCGTGTGGTAGAAAATGTTCGTCAATACCAAAGATAGAAGAAATCCTCGAGATATGTAACAACAAAATAATACTTGATAATCGCTTATGTAGAAAATGGTTGTTAGAAAAACTTAAAAAATTACCAATTGACATATTAAAGTTAATTATTCCGTGGTTAATAAACCTATGTATCAAGAATTATAAAATAGGAGGTGAATTATTAGTCCCATTATGTATCACAAATGAACAGTTAATGTATACCTGCTATTTCGACCTCCTCTTTTTTATGCAAGATAGAATATTATACTACACACTATCCAGAATAATGAACTCATTTATATTTCAAATAGGGAAAAAAAATGAATCAGAATTACACAAAACGATGGGCTTTGTTAAATTTATAAACGAAAACATATTTTATAAATTATCACCCGCAAAATGGAACAAAGTTGTTGATACTTGGATAAAAGCAAACGGAAATGTAAAGTTACCGTGGGACACCTCAATAATATGTACTGGTATAATGGGAGAAGGTGTATTATGTTTCAACTCAGCAACAAAACCTTGGAAAATACCATTACTTGTAAAAAAGGATGGAGTAGACGGATTAATAAATGTATTGGTAAAATTTGAAGATGTAAGAAAAGATAAAGTAACTATGATAATATCCAAATTTTTACAATCCTTTTGCCCCGATATAATGGATATAGAAACGTACAGCGTTTTTCCAATCGACGACGGTTGTGGTTGGATTGAAATGGTAGAACAATCAAACACCCTTTATGATATAAAGTATAAATATAATACAAGTTTGCAGAATTATATAATGGATAGAAACCCTGATATAACTGTATCGCAGTTAAAGAATAAATTTATTAAAACGTGTGTATCTTCGTGTGTATTGTGCTATGTTTTGGGGGTGGGAGACAGACATTTGGAGAACATACTTGTTACAAAGGACGGGAGACTATTACACATAGATTTTTCTTATATTTTAGGCGACGACCCTAAGAATTTGGATGTGGAAATGAAAATAACAGAAGATATGTTAATGATGTTGGGAGGAACCAATTCGGAATCATACAACAAGTTAAAGGTTAATTGTACAGAGGCATATCAAAGAATAAGATTAAGAAGTTCATTATGGTATATTTTACTTTCTTATTTGGAATTTTCAACACCAGTAATTGACAATTATAAGTATTCTAAAAAAATGCTACAAAACCACATAATAGAAAAATTACTTCCAGGTGAAAACGACACACAAGCGTCTATGCAAATTATTGATATCGTTGAAAAGTCATCACAAGGTAATTGGAAACAAAATTTGGCAGATTTTTCACACAAAGTTAGCAATACCTTAAAGACTCAGTTTAATATGGAATTATAATATGTTTATATTATATTATGGATACTCCTCAACAAGGACAAAACTATTGGTTATTAACTGGTGATAATTTGGACCACCCAACAAAAAGAAAATATATATTATTCAAAGGTGCTTTATTCTATAACTTTTTAGAATTTATTGAAGGTGAGTTTCAATCTCAAAAGGGTATTACTACATGTACCGCATTCAAAGAAACATTTTTTGCTGCTGCACAATCTATCTCCAACAAAAACCGAAGCGAAGAGCAGGGACAATCTAAGGAAAAATCAACACAAGAAGCAACACAGAAGATTATAAGCGATCTACGCAAAACGGGGATTACATTCTCTCACGGTTGCGGAATGTGTAATGACTTTCCTGACAAGTGTTATATGTTGGTTTGTTACGGTGAAACAGAGCCAGATGGAAATGTCTATGCTCCGGCGATAGCAATTTCCATAACATATTCGACTAACATTCACATCCAATATCATATTGGTATCACAAGATTAGACATTCTACCGCTACAATCGTCGAGGCTTTTACCACATAGTTTCTCTGTGCCTTTTTTTAAAAAAGCATGTTGGGCAATTATAGAAGCCGAAATAGGTAATCCTGTATCTGTTGTAGTTAATCCAAATACGACAATGAAACCGGGTATTGACAAAATATTAGAAGAAACAAGCACCGGTAGGCGTTATTTAACAGAAAAAGGGGTAATTGACTTGGGTATTAATGAAAGTCTCGGGAACTATTATAGAAAAGAAATCAACCCAATATATACACAATTACAAGGTTTGTTCGATATTGGTTACCAAGGACTTGGTGTCATCGCCAATAACTGGTTATTTGTTATTCCTATAACTGAAGTAGATAATCCAAGCGGCAACGAGGGAAAAGAAGGGGGAAAAGAAGGCGGGAGAAGAAGGATGAAAAGGAAGACAAAGAGAAAAAGAAGAAAGAAAAAGAAAAAGAAAAAGAAAACAAAACGCAGAAGAAAAAGGAAAAAGAAAACAAGAAGACACCGGTAAAATTGAACTTAAATAATATATTCTAAAAACGACTATATTATTATGACGGAACTCTTATGCTTTAGCTATGTTTGTTCTTCTCAGAACCCGTTAATTATTGAAAAGTTAAAACATAGCAACAAGATTTTATTACCAGAATCTCTTCTTTACACTATAACCAAAGACAATCACGATAGTCTAGAAAATAAACTATATTTTAAGGTTTCTAACAAGGAAACAGGTTATGGAGAAGTATGCGGTGTTCACGAGTTTTCATCACCACCTGGTGTTGCTCATTTACCATATCACATAATGAACGGATGTTCTATTGCGGAGGGTTCAAATATTATAGTAGAATTGGTATGTCCTGTAAAAGGTAATTTTATGAAACTACGATTGCATAACAGCAAAGGATTTTCTAAGTTAGACGACCCAAAGGAGGTATTGGAAAAATCTCTGAGTCGGGATTACCCTGTAGTAACAAAGGGGCAAACAATATCTCTTTTGCACGAGGAATCTGGCGAGGTATTCTTGATGGATGTAACGGAAACAGAGCCTGGAGATATTATAGAAATATTGAATGCTGATATAAATGTAGATTTTGATATAGCTCTTGATTATGAAGAAGCGGAAGAACTAATAGAGGAACTTAAAGATGAACAAGAAGATAAACGCGAAATAGATGATTATAAAATAACATATGATTTGAGAAGGTTTCCAGGTAAAGGAAATAGACTAGGTTCTACTTAGAAAATTGAAATGAATTATTCAATAGAACTATACGGTATATAATGTCTGTTTTAAATAATAATACAAATATGGTTTTACATAAATTCGCTAATAAATTATGGAATACTATGGTTGAGATGAAAGTAAATGATAATGTTAAAACGCTATATTTTCAAAGCGTTAATAAACTTTTAAACTCTGTTACAAAAAAACCCAAAATCCCGATACCGTTTTACGGTTTTGTAAATAAAGATTGGTGTTGTGGTATAAAAAAGAACCACGGATTATACACACAATGTCCAAAACAAAGACCAAACGATAAAAAATATTGCGAAGTTTGTATGAAGCAAGTAAAAAATAATGCTAATAGGAAGCCTAATTGCGGTGAAATTAATGAAAGACTTGAACAATGGAATACAGAATTAGACTATAAACCACCAGGAATGAAACGAGAAGTTCCATATGCTAATATTCTAATAAAGTTGGA
>Ga0307998_1000318_pt1 | contig 28267 bp, 25 predicted proteins | sample Davwhametageno37_FD_203147 | JGI IMG/M metagenome (GOLD analysis project Ga0307998, IMG submission 203147) | Marine microbial communities from Davis Island wharf, Antarctic Ocean - #37 | ecosystem: Environmental > Aquatic > Marine > Unclassified | place: Antarctic Ocean: Davis Island wharf... | reverse complement strand
CAGCAGGATTAACAGAGGTAAACGCTCAAAGTGAATTTAAAGTTATCACTACAATTGAGTCAATTGTTCCTGGTGGAATTGGACGTTCTAGAATTATTGAAAACGGAACAGAAATAGACTATAATCAGTTTACAACTGAAAGAACTGATGGTAAAAAAAGTGCCCAAGGAAAAGTAAAGAGAGGTGATGCTAAAGTCAATAAATTTTCAGAAACAAAATTATTGAATTTTTATAGTATGGCTGGAATCAATTTTCAAAACGTTGCATCTAATGATGCTTTAACAACTTCAATGCTTAACAATTTATCTAAGCAAGGATGGGAATTGTTTAAAATTGTAAGTGGAGTTGAAAGTGATGCAGGAAAAGGTGATGGAAAGGGTATTTTTATTACCCGATATATTTTCAAAAAATAAAATTATACTATCCAAAAAAAGCCCCTAATCTAGCATTAGGGGCTTTTTTGTTTTAATAAACATCTACTCGCAACGTGACTTTTATTAACAATTAGTTAATAACTTTGTTAATAAGGTATTTTAAGCCGTTTTAAATTGAGTGACTGATTGGACTAAGTTTGTATTAACCAATTAGGGAGTATGTTTAAGATATTTGGAAAAAAGAAAATTAAAGAGAATGTTGTTGCCAACATTTTTGTCAATTCTATCTTGAATACAATTGATAATGGATTTTCAGAAATTGCAGGCATCATCAATGATTCACCAGAATTTATTCTTTCCCCTAACATTTCAATAACAGATGATAATGCTTTTACGTTAGTTATTATTGCAGCCAATCTGGATTTCCTTCCCGAACATATTCATGATGCTAAAGAAGACCACGTTACAAGTCTTATATTTTCTAAACTAAGTAATGTTTTTGATTGCGATCAAGAAAAATTAGAAGCTACTATTGCAGCATATCAATCTTACTTAAAGAAGAAAAACCATCCTTCAAAGAATATGCATTATGCTATATCTAAAGCTATCTTCTGGAAGTATAATTTGAACCAATACCAAGATGAATATTTTAAGAACATGAGAAGCCCAAACCCTATGTTTTTGAAAAGGTTAAACGAAGCAACATACAATTTCATTTGGAATTGGGATGCTTTCACTAACAAGTACCAAATTATCTAAATCTTACATTTACTATTTAGAAATACTGTAGTTTAATTTAAATTAAACTGTTTATCAGCCATTTCACAAATTGCATCACCAATAGCCAAACAAGCTGTTGCTGCCGGAGAAGGCGCATTTAATACATGGATACTTTTATCCTTGTATTCAATTCTAAAATCATCTTTAGTATCTCCTTGTTCGTTTAATAACATCGCTCTAACTCCTGCTCCACCTGGTTTAATATCATCCATGGTTAAATCAGGAATCATACGTTGTAAAGTTTTTAAAAATAACTTTTTAGAAAATGCTCTACGGTACTCATCTACAGCAAACCCGAAATTATTAAGAAATAATTTCCATGTTCCTTTGTAACTCAATGCATCAAGTGTATCTCTTAAATTAAAGTCCATTTTATCATAACCTTCTCTTTTAAATGTAAACACTGCATTTGGTCCACATTCAATCCCGCCATTAGTCATTCGGGTAAAGTGTACCCCTAAAAATGGAAACGCAGGGTTAGGAACTGGATAAATTAAGTTCTTTACTTTATGTTTTGCCTGATCGGTTAAATCATAATAATCGCCTCTAAAACCGACTACTTTCTCTTTTAAATCAACCTTATCTTTTATTGCTAATCTATCAGCTTGCAAGCCTCCACAAAAAATCATGTATTTTGTAAAATACTTATTTTTAGATGTAATAACTTCGGTTGTTTCTGCTCCATGGATGTAACCCGACACCTCTTCGCCTAATACAATATCGCTTCCCTCTTGCTTTGCCTCAACTAATTCGGCCAACTTTTCTGTTGTTCCTCGGTAATCAATAATTCCTGTACAAGGCACCCAAATACCACCAATACTTTTTACGTATGGCTCAATATCTTTAACCTGTTCTGCTGATATTTTTTCTATTCCTTCTGTATCGTTTGCAATTCCGTTATCAAAAATTTTATCCATAAATGGAAGTTCATTTTCTTCAACAGCTACTACAACTTTTCCACAAACATCATGCTTAATATTGTATTCTTGTGCAAACTTTACCAATTGCTTTCTTCCATCAACACAGTTCTTAGCCTTATAAGAACCTGGCTTATAATATAAGCCAGAATGAATTACTCCAGAATTATTTCCTGTTTGATGATTGGCTAGTTTATCTTCCTTTTCAATTACCAAAATTTTTAAGTCGGGATGTTTTAATTGTATTTTATAAGCTGTTGCAGCTCCTACAATTCCTCCACCAACAATGGTAATGTCGTAAATCTTTTTGTCTTCCAAAATGATAAAATTTAAAACATAAAAATACACCTTATTTGGGGAGTACAAAACCTATTTAGCCTTGACTTTCTCCTTAAAAGGCTAAATCCATTTGACACAATGTCTGTATTGAATTTATTATGAGTCCGTTTACTGAGTTTTCCGAAGTAAAGATTTAAAACACGACAACAGGAAGTTAATAACCATATCTAATTTATATTAGAAAATTATAGATGATTTAATAGAAGGAAATCTAAAACTTTTGATGAAGTCAAAATATAGTCCTTTTTGTATATTCAACTTTATAGGAAGGAGCCATCGATCAAAGTAGTTGAAGTTACTCTTTATGTATTTTCTTGTATTATTTTTCCATTGAGTTTTCATATAATCCGTTTAAACTTCAAAACAAAAATAAACTCTTCATTTATTAGATTCCAAGTCAACACCTCGATGAACTCAGTGTGAAAAAAGGATGACATTGTAGTAAATAAAAAAACCGAAAATCCATTGCTGAATTTTCGGTTCCTAACCTTTTACCTATTAACTATCTTAATCTCTTCTTCTTCTTTCTCTGAAGTTTCTTTCTCCACCAGCTCTACTTTCTGTAGATCCAGAATCTCTTCTTCGGTCTCCACCACCGCCACTTCGTCTTCTATCTCCACCACCGCTAATTCTTCTTTCTCGACCATCACGACTTCCGCCACCTCTTTCACCTTGTGGTTTATCTTGAGAAAATTCAACTCTAATGTCTCTGTTTTCAATGTTTTTACCGTTCATGGAGCTAATCATTTTCTCTCCAACACCGTCATCAACACCTACAAAAGCAAAACTATCAAATAAATCAATTTTACCTAAAGAACTTCCATCAACACCAGACTGGTTACAAAGAAAACCTAAAAGCTGACCATTGTTTTCAAAACCATCCATTTTTCCAACATTGATAAATACTCTTTTAGTATTTGTCTCTCCGCCTCTGCTTGATCTTCTTTCTCCACCATCACGACTTCCACCTCTATCACTACCTCTATCTCTTCCGCCTCTTTCTCTTCCGCCTCTTTCTCTTCCACCTCTTCCTCTGTCGTTAAACTTCTCGTCAGCACCTTTTCTTACTCTACTTGGATCAACATTAATATCTCCAGATTTAGCATATTCTTTTAAGAAACCGTTGAATTCAACAGATACAAAACGTTCTATTAATTCTTCTTTACTATATTCTGATAATGATTCGTGAATTTGAGCTACAAAAGGAGCAATTTCCTTTTCGTTAACTACAACTTCCTGAACACCTTTAATCATTTTTAATAATTGCATTCCGCAAATATCTTGACCAGAAGGAGCTTTTACCAATTCTAATGGTTTACCAATCTTCTTTTCAATCAATTTAATCTTTCCAGATTTTTGTGGAGCGATTAACGCAATAGAAATACCAAACTTTCCAGCTCTACCAGTTCTACCACTTCTGTGCGTGTAACTTTCAATTTCATCTGGTAAATCGTAATGAAATACGTGAGAAACATCATCAACATCAATACCTCTGGCAGCAACATCAGTTGCAATCAACATACTAATAGTCTTGTTTCTGAATTTCTTCATAACGTTATCACGTTGCCCTTGAGAAAGATCGCCGTGTAATGCATCAGCATTATAACCGTCTTTCATTAATTTTTCTGCAACTTCTTGCGTATCTCTTCTTGTTCTACAGAAAACAATACCAAACATACCTGGGTAATGGTCAGCAAAACGTTTTAAAGCAGAATATTTATCTCTTCCTTGTACTAAACAAAATTTATGATCAATATTTGCAGCACTACTATTCTTTGCTCCTACAGTAACTTTAATAGGATCTTCCATGTAGTTACTAGCAATACGCTCAACTTCACGAGGCATAGTTGCAGAAAATAACCAAGTTCTTTTAAATGCTGGAGTAGATTCTAAGATTTCAGAAATATCTTCCTTGAAACCCATATTTAACATCTCATCAGCTTCATCTAAAACTACTTTAGATACATTATCAAATTTTAATGCTTTTCTACCAATTAAATCAATTGTTCTCCCTGGTGTTCCAACAATAATGTTAGCCCCACCTTTTATAGCTCTAATTTGATCTTGGATACTTGCTCCACCATAAACAGCTACAATTTTTACTCCATCAGAATACTTAGCATAAGTAGACATTTCTCTTGCGATTTGTATACACAATTCACGAGTTGGACAAAGAATTAATCCTTGTATTGCTTTGAATGAAGGATCAATTTGATCAATCATTGGTAATCCAAAAGCGGCAGTTTTACCTGTTCCTGTTTGGGCTAACCCTACGTAATCTCTTTCAGTTGTTAATAAATCTGGAATAGATTTTTCTTGAATTTCAGATGGAGTTTCAAACCCCATAGCAGTTACGGCTTTAAGTAATTCCTCACTTAAGCCTAAGTCTTTAAACGTCATAATTTATATATTTTATACCGAACTGGTATAAAACGTAAAAGCGGGACTTAATCGCTGAAGTGTTTTAACCAATTAGCTGGTTCACAATGCTATCCATTTTTTGGTTAGCGACTGCAAAACTGAGCTTCTTATTTGGAATAAAAAAACTTTATACTAAAATATATTGAAAACTAATGAAACAGCCTAAGCCTCTTCACTTTCATCCATACTGTGATAAACATTTTGAGTATCTTCATCTTCTTCAAGCATCTCTAATAGTTTATCTACATCTTCTTTTTGTTCAGAAGTTAACTGCGTTAATACTTGAGGAATTCTTTCAAAACCAGAAGATAAAATTTCTTTATCATTGTCTTCAAAATATTTTTGAATAGAACCAAAACTTTCAAAAGAAGCATAAACTATAATCCCATCATCATCAACAAAAACTTCATCTGCTCCGTAATCAATCAATTCTAATTCTAATTCTTCCGGATCTGTACCATCATTTACAATTCTAAAATTACAGGTATGATCAAACATAAAATCAACTGAGCCAGCTGTCCCTAAAGCTCCGTTTTTCTTACTAAAACAGTGTCTGATATTGGCAACCGATCTGTTATTATTATCTGTAGCACATTCTACTAAAACGGCAATACCGTGAGGTGCACGACCTTCAAAAATTACTTCTTTATAACTACTGGTATCCTTGTCTTTTGCTTTTTTAATGGCACGATCAACATTATCCTTAGGCATGTTTGCAGCCTTAGCATTTTGCATTACTGCTCTTAATCTAGAATTACTTTCCGGATCAGGACCACCATCTTTAATAGCCATTACAATGTCTTTCCCTATTCTTGAAAACGTTTTGGCCATTTTACCCCAACGTTTCATTTTTCTAGCTTTCCTGAATTCAAATGCTCTACCCATTCCTTAGATTTTAGATGATAGCGCCAAGATAAAAAACTTAGACTCTACTTTTTATTTTTTCATACTATTTTCAAAACAATAATAAGTCTTTTCTCTAACTGCCTAGTATCTCATCTCTCGTTTAACTATTTACCCATTTTAAGTGAGTGCCCCATTTTATCACGCTTCGTTTCTAAGTAAGCCTTATTATGTTCGTTTGATGCTATCTCTATACTTACATTTTCAATAATCTCTAATCCATAACTAATTAAACCCGTACGCTTTTTAGGATTATTACTCATTAATCTAATTTTAGACACTCCTAAGTCTCTTAAAATCTGAGCTCCAACTCCGTAATCTCTTTGATCTGCTTGAAAACCTAATTCTTCATTAGCTTCTACGGTATCTCTTCCTTCCTCTTGTAATTTATACGCTTTCAACTTATTAATTAAGCCAATACCTCTACCCTCTTGGTTCATATAAACAATTACACCTTTACCTTCTTTCTCAATCATTTCCATCGACCTTTGAAGTTGATGACCACAATCACATCTGCAAGATCCGAAAATATCTCCAGTCATACACGAAGAGTGCATTCTTACCAAAATAGGTTCATTCTTCTCCCAAGATCCTTTAACTAAAGCTAAATGATCCATTTCATTCGTAGTTTGTTGATACGCCACTAAATCGAAATTTCCAACTTCCGTTGGGAGCTTAACACTAACCTCTCGTGTAATTAAAGTTTCGTGCTTTAATCTATATTTTATCAAATCTTCAATTGAAACAATCTTCAATTCAAATTTTTCTGCAATTTTTAATAAATCTGGTAAACGAGCCATTGTTCCATCTTCATTCATTATCTCAACAATAACTCCTGCCGCTTCAAATCCTGCTAAACGTGCAAAATCAATAGCTGCTTCAGTATGCCCAGCTCTTCTTAATACTCCACCTTCTTTTGCTCTCAAAGGAAAGATATGGCCTGGCTTACCTAATTCTTCATTCTTAATATTGGGATTAATTAATGCGTGGATTGTTTTGGAACGATCACTAGCTGAAATACCAGTTGTACATCCATGTCCCATTAAATCTACAGAAACAGTAAATGGTGTTTCATAAGCTGCATTGTTGTTATGAACCATTAAATCCAATCCTAGCTCATCACATTTCTGTTCAACTAACGGTGCGCAAATTAAACCCCTACCATGTGTAGCCATAAAGTTTATCATTTCTGGAGTTACCGATCTTGCGGCAGCTAAGAAATCTCCTTCATTCTCTCTTCCTTCATCATCTACAACAATGATTACCTTCCCTGCTTTGATATCCTCAATTGCTTCTTCTATCGTATTTAACTTTGCATCCATTAATTTCGTATTTAAATACAAAATTAATCAATAGAAAACATGTTTCAATAGTTAGGTATCAGTAATTTTATACTAAGAACTAAATACTTACAATTAATAACAAAAAAATGGCTCGAATTATAGCAATAGATTATGGAAGTAAACGTGTTGGAATTGCTGTTACGGATGAGTTGCAAATTATAGCTAGTGGTTTAACAACAGTTCACTCCAAAGAAATCATTGCTTTTTTAGAAGACTATTTTAGTCAACATGAAGTAGAATGTATTGTTATAGGAGAGGCTAAAGATTTACAGAATAACCCATCAGATTCTGCCAAAGTGATTGAACCTTTTGTAAAACATTTGAGTCGAAAATTTAAAGACAAAAAAATAGCTCGAGTAGATGAACGTTTCACTTCAAAAATGGCGTTTCAAACAATGATTGATAGTGGTTTAAAAAAGAAAGCTAGACAAAACAAAGCTTTGGTTGATGAGATTAGTGCTACCATTATTTTACAGAGTTATATGGACCAGCAAAGCAACCAGTTCTAACCTTGACTTTCTCCTTAAAAAACACTAACTTCGTTCAACACAATGTAAGTCGCATTGAAACGCGACCAACAAGTACATTAAACGAATTTAAATTATAAGTTTTTATTAAACAGTTTTTCCTGTTCAGCAAGTTTATAGATGTGCTTTAGGTTTAAATGATACTCAATCGTTTTTAGATGTTCAATACGATGACAATCTGTACCAATAGCATCTATCAAATTAGCATCCACCATTTTTTCAGCAACTTTTTTTGTTTGAGGAGAATAATGACCTGTTAGTGATAATAAGTTTAGTTGTAAAAGTACCCCTCTAGCTTTAAGCTCTTCATACCGATCAAATGTATCGTACCAATAAGTATAACGTTCTGGGTGTGCTAAAATGGGTTTGTAACCTGCCATCTGAAAATTAAAAATGATCTCTTGTAAGTTTCTAGGTTCTTGCAAAAATGGGAGCTCAAACAATACATGGTTATCTCCAAAAGTTAAAATATCTTTTTTATCAATTAAATCTTGTAAACCATCATCTAAATTATATTCTGCCGCTGCAGAAATATCAATATCAATGTTTTGCTTTTGAAGTTCTTCTCTTAAATCATTTAAACCTCCTAAAATTTTATCAGAAGAATTTTGATAATAATCACACATAACATGTGGCGTAGTAACAATCTTTTTAAAACCCAGATCAACAAACTTTTTAACAATCATTACTGAGGTCTCCATATCTGGAGAACCATCATCAATCCCAGGAATTAAATGAGAATGAATGTCTGCTCCAAAAGCAGAAAGACTTATTGGGTCTAATTTTGGTTCAGATTTAAATATTTTACTTAAAAAGCTCAAGGATCTAATTTACGAATTCTTTTTTAAACCAATCAATCGTAATAGCTATTCCATCGTCTATTCCAAATTCAGGGTTATAACCTATCAACTCTTGAGCTAATGAGATATTTGCAAGGGAATCTCTTACATCACCTGGTCTATCTTCTCTATAGATAGCCTGAACATCGTTACCAACAGCATCTCTTATAGATGTAAACAATTCATTGATAGTTACCCTACCACCACAAGCAATATTCACAATTTTTCCTTTTACTTCTTTATCAGAAAATAGTGCCTTAATGTTTGCTTGAACAGCGTTTTCTACAAACGTAAAATCTCTACTTTGCCCTCCATCTCCATTAATATAAGGAGATTCATTTTTAAGAACAGCATCCATAAACAATGGTATAGCTGCAGCATAAGGTCCTGACGGATTTTGATTTGGACCAAAAATATTAAAGTACCTTAAACCTATAACGTCTAAACCATAAACATCTGCAAAAACTTTTGCATACAATTCTTTAGTATGCTTACTTACCGCATAAGGAGAAAGTTGTCTACCAATATTTTCTTCTCTTTTTGGTAACTCTTTACTATCACCATAAACTGAAGATGAACTTGCAAAAACAATCCTTTTAACATTACTATCTTTTGCCGCGGTTAAAACATTTAAGAAACCTGTGGCATTTGCCAGATGTGTTGCTACTGGATTTTCAATTGACCTTGGAACAGAACCTAAAGCTGCTTGGTGTGAAATATAATCTACTCCCTCCATTACTTTTTTGCATGTATCCAAATCAGTTATATCGCCTTCTATAAATTCAAAATTTGATTCGCCTATAAATTGCTCTATGTTAGCTAAATACCCATTTGAAAGATTATCCAAAACAATAACCTTACCTGCGCCAAACTTAATTAAATAAGTTACTATATTAGAACCTATAAAACCAGCACCTCCTGTAATTAAAAATGTGCTTTTAGAAATATCTTGTGTCTGAAATTGTTTATTGTACATCTATCTTGTAGTATATTGTTTTTCATAATATTTCTCATACTCTCCAGAGGTAATATTATTCATCCATTCTTCGTTAACCAAATACCATTCAATAGTATTTCTTATTCCTTCTTCAAACTGTAACGAAGGCACCCAGTTTAACTCTTCTTTTAGCTTTGTTGCATCTATAGCGTAACGCATATCATGCCCTACTCTATCTTTTACGTAAGTAATTAATTTTTCAGATTCACCTAATGGTCGATCTAATTTTTCATCCATAACTTTACAAATAACTTTGATTAGATCAATGTTAGTCCATTCGTTATGTCCTCCAATATTATATGTTTCTCCGTTTTTACCATCATGAAAAATAACATCAATCGCTCTTGCATGGTCATTTACCCACAACCAATCTCTAATATTTAACCCTTCACCATAAACAGGTAAAGCTTTATTGTTTTTAATATTATTTATGAAAAGAGGAATTAATTTTTCAGGGAACTGGTGTGAACCGTAGTTATTTGAACAATTAGAAATAACTATAGGCATTCCATAAGTATGATGATAAGCTCGTACAATATGATCAGAACTTGCTTTTGATGCTGAGTAAGGACTTCTTGGGTCGTAAGGAGTATCTTCTAAAAACATTCCTTCATCTCCTAAAGAACCATAAACCTCATCGGTTGATACATGATAAAATAATTTATCAGAAAAGTCATTATTCCATGCTTCTTTTGCAGCATTCAATAAGTTTGCTGTACCAACAATGTTCGTCATAATAAACTCCATAGGACCTTCAATAGATCTATCTACGTGAGATTCTGCAGCCAAATGAATTACTGCATCAAAATTATTCTTAGCAAATAATTGATTGACAAAATCAGCATCTACGATATCGCCTTTTACAAATTCGTAATTGCCCTTATCCTCAACCTCTGTTAGATTAGCTAAATTTCCTGCATAGGTTAATTTATCCAAATTAATAATCTTATAATCTGGATATTTATTAATCATCAATTTTACCAAATGAGATCCAACAAAACCTGCTCCTCCTGTAATTAGAACTGTTTTTTTCATTATAAACTCCAATATGTTAAGTTATTAATTTTTCCTCTGTAAATTCCTTTAATATCAACAATTACAGAATTTTCTGAAGTTATTGATTTAAAATAGTTTTCATCGAAACCACTATAATCTTTATGATTAACTGCAATAATAACAGCATCATAATCACTCCTCATTTCATCTACTAATCCAAAGCCATACTCTTCTTTAAGCGAATCAGAATCTGCATGAGGATCAACTACCTCAACAGAAGTTCCAAATGAAATCAATTCATTTATTACGTCTACAACTTTTGAATTTCTAATGTCGCTTACATCTTCTTTAAAAGTTGCTCCCATCACCAACACTTTAGATTCACTAATGTGTTTTCCTGCTGCAATAATTTTTTTAACCGTCTGTTTTGCTACATAGCCACCCATTGAATCATTCACAAAACGTCCTGCTGCAATAATTTGAGCATGATAACCTAATTCTTTTGCTTTGTAAGTTAAATAGTAAGGATCTACACCTATACAATGTCCTCCGACTAATCCAGGGAAAAACTTTAAAAAATTCCATTTTGTACCTGCAGCTTCTAACACATCGTACGTGTTAATATCCATTTTATTAAAAATGATAGACAGCTCATTTACTAAAGCAATATTCAAATCTCTTTGAGTATTTTCAATTATTTTTGCCGCTTCTGCTACTTTTATTGTTGTTGCTCTATGAACACCTGCTTGAACAACTTCCTCATAAACTTGAGAGATCTCGTCTAAAGATTCTTCACAACATCCCGAAACAACTTTAATTACGTTTGTCAATGTATGTTCCTTATCTCCTGGATTGATTCTTTCTGGAGAATATCCGAGCATAAAATCTTCTTTCCATTTTAACCCAGATACTTTCTCTAATACAGGCACGCAATCATCTTCAGTACAACCAGGGTAAACAGTAGATTCATACACTACATAATCTCCTTTTTTTAATACCTTAGCAACTGTTGTCGATGCTCCAATCAACGGTGTTAAATCTGGTAATTTATGAGCGTTAATTGGTGTTGGAACTGCTACAATAAAAAATGTTGCTTCCTTTAAGTCATCTAAATTTGTTGTAAATTCAATGTCCCGGCCTTCAAAAGCTGAAGAATCTAATTCTTCACTAGGGTCAATATTGTTTTTCATCATATCAACTCTTTTTTCATTGATATCAAATCCAATAACCGACATAGTTTTAGCAAACTCCAAGGCTATAGGTAAACCTACATACCCTAAGCCTATTATAGCAATTTTTGTTTCTTTATTTTTTAACTGATTATAAATTCCCATATTGTTAGTATCCTATTTTTTTAAAAGATTTTCATCTCTTAAATTATAAATTCGTTCAATAATATCAACTACTTTCAACCCTTCTAGAGCATTAGTTGTTGCTGTTGTTCTTCCTTTAAGTGTATCTATTACATTTTCTATAATATAATGATGATTAGCTGCTGAACCTTTATAAGGTCCATAATCATTAGGAGGATTTGCTGCCTCTAATTCAGGCATATCATAACCATCAATATTACAAACCTCAACCTCATTCATATATTGGCCACCAATTTTAACACTCCCTTTTTCTCCAATAACTGTAATACTACTTTCTAAATTTTGATTGGCTACAGCAGTTGAATAATTCAAACTTCCCATTCCGCCATCAATAAAATCGAAAGAAACAAAACCAGAATCTTCAAAATCTGTGGAGTCTTTATGTGTGAAATCTTTAAATTTCCCTTGGATATTATCGATATCACCAAACAACCAATACATTATATCTATAAAGTGTGAAAACTGTGTATATAAAGTTCCTCCATCTAAATCGTGAGTCCCTTTCCATCCACCTTTTTTATAGTATCTACTATCTCTATTCCAATAACAATTTAGTTGAACCATAAAAATATCACCCAACACTTTTTTTTTAATCAAATCTTTAATCCAAAGAGAAGGAGGTGAATACCTGTTTTGCATTACTGCAAAAACTTGTTTATGATTTCTTAATGCTTTGTATATTACTTTTTCGCACTTTGCTTTTGATAACCCAATAGGTTTCTCTACAACAACATGAATTCCTTTATCCAATGCTAAAGATGCCTGATCTGAATGTAAACCATTTGGAGAACAAACATTAATTACATCAATATCTAAATCTGCAGCTAATAATTCTTCAATAGATTGATAAAATTTCACATTATACTTTTCTATTCCTAAATCTGATTCAGGTCTCACATCACATAAAGCGACTAATTCTGCCTCATCATTCCCCATCACCATTTCGGCATGGCGTTTACCAATATGGCCACAACCAATAACTGCAAACTTTATTTTTTTATTTTCTTCTATCATTCTGAAATTTTTATCACTTTATTATCTACAAATTTATACTTTTCTTCACTTTCAGCACAATTTGCATTACCATTTTCATCAAATTCTAATCGGTGACCAAATTCACTCATCCATCCTATCTGTTTTGCGGGGTTTCCGACAACCAACGCATAGGGCAAAACAGTTCTCGTAACTACCGATCCAGCGCCAATAAAAGCATACTCTCCTATATCATATCCACAAACAATAGTTGCATTAGCCCCAATCGAAGCACCCTTTCTTACTATTGTTTTTGAATACTCCCCCCTCCTATTAACTCCACTCCTTGGATTTGTCACATTGGTAAAGACCATTGAAGGACCTAAAAATACATCGTCCTCACAGGTTACCCCAGAATAAATTGAAACATTGTTCTGAATTTTTACATTTTTACCTAATATAACCTCTGGAGATACTACTACATTTTGACCAATATTACAATTCTCTCCAATAATACAATTAGACATAATATGAGAAAAATGCCAAATTTTGGTTCCTTCACCAATATCACATCCTTGATCAATTATAGCCGTTTCATGATTAAAATAACTCATCTTTATTTTTTAATAATTTTAAAAATAGATTTTTCTTTATTCATATAAATATTTAAAAAGTAAACACCTTTTGCATATCTCTCAATATTAACTCTTATTTCATTTTTATTCTCTACACTTTTCGAAACAATTATTTGTCCCAAAGGATTAATCAATTCGACCTTAACAGAACTTACTATTTTATTTAATTTAACAGTAAAGACATCTCTTGTTGGATTAGGGAATATTGCTAAAATCAAAGAATTCACAACCTCTTGAGCATCTTCATTAGTTGGCATATTCTGAATAACTAATCCATAATCCTCCACCTCTCCATCAAATCCATTCGCGCAAGGATCTGTTTGAACTTGATTATAAAGACATACAACTCTCATTCTTATTTTTCCTATAAATGCATTTACAGGAACATTTATGTTTAAAGGGGATAAAGATGTTAGTGCATTTGAATCATTCTGAACTGATCCCAACTGGTACGTCTCATTTGTGTCTAAAAAATCCCCATCATTATTCCAATCAATCCATGCTGTTGAATTATACGTATAATTGCCATTATCGGTATTTAATTTTACTGATAAATCATAAGCCTGTCCAAGGATTACCTCAGTAGTATCAGTCGTATAATAATTCGAATAAGGAGCAGTTTTCCCTGTAGATTTATTAATGGTATTAAAATTAACAAGGTTAATATTTCCTTGCCATTGCATGGTACCCGATGAGATACAATCTTGTTTTACCGTATACATAAATTTATATGTTTCAGTTGTGTCTCCAGCACTCCCTAATGCATACACTTTAAAATACATTTTTGTTCCAATTGATTGGTTTGGCAAAGCTACATCAGAAACCCAAGTACTATCAATAGTATTTGACATTGTGATAACATTTCCAAATACTGGAACATTAACTGACCATTCTAGATAAACACTAGAAAGTGTATTGTCATAAGATATTTTTGATGTGACAAATTGATCGTCACCAATTTTAGGAAACTCTTCAGTTGGCTGGTCGGTAATTCTAGTTGAAACGATTGCTGGATGATTTAATCTGCCATCAACTGTATACTCCCATAGCCCACGACCCCAAGTAGAAGCGCGTAAAGTATTTGTACCTCTCATAATTTCCATTTCCATGATAGCCGTATTTGGTAAGTTCGGATTATGTAAACTCCATGTATTAGCCAGCATTTTTTTCTTATAGACACCAATTTCAGTACCTAAATAAATTGTAGAAGCATCTGTATAGTCAATAACAACAGAGCGAACAGGCATATTACCTAAATTATAGGTAATGTTTTGCCAAGTTGCTCCTTGATTATGAGTGATAAATACTTTAGAGTTATCTAGTTGGTATCTAGCATAAGTTACAACAATAGTGTTGTCATCATTAGGATCAAACACAACATCGGTAATAGAGTAATTAGGAAGGTTTCCTTTAATACTTGTCCAACTTATTCCACCATTTATTGACATCTCAATATTACTAGATTTAGTTGCAAGTAGTATGTTTGAATTATTTTCGGCAATAGTGGCGAACTGAATTGACCCTGTAAATGATGGAGTGCCAACATTTGTCCAAGTATTTCCAAAATCATTACTACGATGAACATTTTCTCCGAATGAATAGACTCTCATTTGTTCGTTAGGATCATAGAACATTGGAGCAATCCAATTAGCATTTTGACCAGGAGGGGTTGCTCCACCATTTGTTTGACCACCATTAAATGTTCTTCTTCGAGAACCATTTTGCCAGCTGCCTATCATCCAATCATCATTTAGTGGGTGAATGAAACCTTCCATTCCATCAGCACCTGTCATTTCTACCCAACCATTTTCTGTATTAACACTCGTTCCATTATCTTGTGAACCACAAATTGTTCTACTATGATTGGATTGACTAACACCTAAGTTATAATTCATTCTAATTCCTATGTCTTCACTTAATTTAGTCCATGAAACGCCATTGTCAGCACTTTTCACTAAAAACCCATCAGTACAGGCATAGAAAACTCCGTTTGAACATTCGGCAGCTTGAAGATCTGCATGAATATAGCGTGTACTTGTATTATAATTGGTTTGAAAATTACCTGTACCATTCATAGGACTTCCTAGAGACCATGAAGTTACTTGATTAAAGTTTAACCCACCATCCGTGCTAAATGAAGCATCAACATACCCTGCTAGAATATTGTTATCATTTAAATCACTAACTGCAAATCCAGCATGAGAGACACCTGGATTACTAACCAAAGAGAAAAAACCTCCACTATCAGTTGATTTCCATACACCATTACCAGATAAATAATAAACACAATTTGGACATGAAGGACTTACGGCAACCTTACCAGTATTTCCCGCACTTCCTGGAAGTGCAGTTGTTGAAAAAGATACTCCTGCATTGGTAGAAACGTAAACAACATTTGGTTGGTTGTTTGCGTATGCGTAAACGATATTAGGGTTGGTAGGGTGAAAATCAATATCTGTAAAATCATCATTTGCTACAGGAACAGTCCATGTAGCTAAATTATCGGTAGATCTATATAACCCATTATTTGTTCCTATAAATATTAAATTAGGAATAGTAGGGTGGATTTTGATTTTATAAATCTGTCCATTTGAACCTAGCCCTCCCCATCCAAGATTAGTCGGATTAAAGTTACTTAGTGTCCAAGTGTTACCTCCGTCAATTGATCTATGAATTCCATGCGTTGCATGATTTCTACTGTTGTTAACGTTTATTAATACAGAATCTGGATTAGTTGGTGAAGCTGCAATAGAAGTGACACCTGAAGCAGTTAAAAAGTCTGATGTTCCAGCCCATGTTGCTCCTCCATCTAAAGATTTCCAAAAACCGCCAGTCCTAGTCCCTAAATATAAGCGTTGTGTGTTATTTGGATCAACATAAAAAGATTTAATTCTACCCATACCAAATGAATAATGTCCTGTAATTTGTCCGGGAGTAGTTGGTCCTAACTCTACCCAACCATTAGGAAACAATGTCTTGTCATTTGGATTCTTACTAAGAAAACCCTCATATTGTTTTTTAGTAAAATAAGGATCAATATTGCTTCTGTCCCCACTTGGGTAGTATTTAAACTCATTTTCTGCAGACCATCTTTGAAAACCTTTCCACCCGGAACCTTTTCCTTTCTCATGTTTTTCAAAGTAATTCTCTGCTTCTTTACAAACATCATAAAAATTAATTGAGTTATCATTCATCATTGCTTTATATGTCTTTTGTGCTAAGACATTAAAACCTATAAATACAGCGATAATAAAAAGTATTATTTTATTCATTGTTAATTCAATTTTAAGGGAGAAACACTTCTTCTTTTAATTTTATACTATTTAATATATAAGAGTATTTAGAATCATTTTTTGTATAAAAAAATACAGCTTTATCATATTTTAATTGGTCCTTGACTACAAGTTTTATTCTATATTCCCCATCAGATTTAATTGCAAGTGATTGACCAACTTCACAAAAAACACTATCCAAGATAGTCTTACCTATCATTCCTTTTATTTCAAAACCAAATTCAATATAAGGATTTTTACTTCTCTCTCCTGGAATCATTTTTTGAGTGAAACCATTAAAGATTTCAAAAGTATCAACCTCGGAATTGGCTTTTGCAATAACTTTAGTTTGTTGGCACTTAGAACTCATTAAAATTAAAGCTCCACATATTACAAATGTTATTTTTCTAATAATTATCACTTAACGTATTCATCAAAGTTTTTGTGCTCTACTTTTGTTAACTCGTCTTCAGACAAACTTTTAAAATACTCATAAGTAATCTTTAAACCTTCTGCTCTATTCACCTTTGGCTTCCAACCTAGTAAAGCTATCGCCTTAGTTATATCTGGTTGTCTTTGCATAGGATCGTTTACAGGTAAGTCTTTGTAAATAATCTTTTGATCTGTACCAGTCAATTTAATAATTTCTTTACAGAAATCTAGTATTGTAATTTCATCAGGATTACCAATATTTACGGGCAATTCATAGTCACTTAATAGTAAGCGATAAATCCCTTCAACTAAATCATCAACATAACAAAATGAACGGGTCTGGTTTCCTTTACCAAAAACAGTTAAATCCTCACCTCTTAATGCTTGACCTATAAAAGCTGGTAAAACTCTACCATCATTTAATCGCATACGTGGTCCGTAGGTGTTAAAAATTCTCACAATTCTAGTTTCTACACTATGATATGTGTGGTAAGCCATAGTTATAGCTTCCTGAAAACGTTTAGCCTCATCATACACTCCTCTAGGTCCAATTGGATTTACATTTCCGAAGTACTCTTCTGTTTGTGGATGAACCAATGGATCACCATAAACCTCTGATGTAGATGCAATAAGCATTCTTGCTCTTTTAGCTTTTGATAATCCCAATAAGTTATGAGTTCCTAAAGAACCAACCTTTAATGTTTGAATTGGTATTTTCAGATAATCTATCGGACTTGCTGGAGATGCAAAATGTAACACATAATCTAACGTTCCATCCAAAGATATATGTTCGGAAACATCATGATTAATGAATTCAAAATTTTTATTAGTTGAAAGATGTTCAATATTCTTTAAATCTCCAGTTATTAGATTATCCATCGCGATAACATAATATCCTTCTTTAATAAAACGATCGCAAAGATGAGAACCTAAAAAACCTGCTGCGCCCGTTATTAATATTCTTTTCATATCCTTATTCTAATTAGAAACTAATTCACGCCCAATACTACTATAATAAAATCCTGACTCTTTAACATCTTCAAGGTCATACAGATTTCGTCCATCAAAAATCACTTTCTGATTCATTTGTGAAGCCAATTTCTTAAAGTCTGGAGTTCTAAATATTTGCCATTCTGTTGCAATAACTAAAGCATCTGCCCCTTGAGCAGCGTCATCTTTACTTAATGCAAAATTTATTTTATCACCCATCAACTTCTTAACATTACTCATCGCCTCAGGATCAAAAGCAGTAATTTCTGCTCCAGCGGCTAATAATTCATTAATGATATATAATGCGGGTGCTTCTCTAATATCATCCGTATCTGGTTTAAAAGCTAATCCCCAAACGGCAATTTTCTTCCCTTTTAAATCATTATTAAAATATGCTTTAATTTTTGGAACAATAATCGTTTTTTGTTTTTCATTAATAGACATCACAGATTCTAAAATCCCAAAATGATATCCATATTCATCTCCTGATTTAGCCAATGCTTGTACATCTTTAGGAAAACAACTTCCGCCATAACCTATTCCAGGGAACAAAAATCTATTTCCAATACGTTGATCAGATCCTATTCCAATTCTAACTTTATCAACATCAGCACCAACTTTCTCACAAAAGTTAGCAATCTCATTCATAAAAGTTATCTTAGTTGCTAAGAATGCATTTGCTGCGTACTTTGTTAATTCTGCAGATTTTTCATCCATAAACAAGATAGGATTACCCTGACGAACGTAAGGTTTATATAAATGAGTTAGCGTTTTTCTTGCTCTATCATCTGATGTTCCTATAACTACTCTATCTGGTTTTAAAAAATCATCAACAGCATAACCTTCTCTTAAAAATTCTGGGTTAGAAACTACCGCGAATTCAACAGTTGCATTTTTAGCGATAGCAGCTCTAACTTTTTCAGCTGTCCCAACTGGCACTGTACTCTTATCTATAATTACTTTATAATCTTTTATAATTTTACCCAATATATCTGCTACACCTAAAATATATGACAAATCTGCTGAGCCATCTTCTCCTGGAGGAGTTGGTAATGCTAAGAAAATAATTTCTGCATCTTCAACAGTAGACTCAATTTCAGTAGTAAATGATAAGCGTCCTTCTTTAATATTTCTTTCAAACAAAACATCTAAATGAGGTTCATAAATAGGCACCTCACCATTTCTCATTTTATCTACTTTGGCTTTATCTATATCTACACAAATTACATCGTTTCCTGTTTCGGCAAAACAAGTCCCTGTAACCAGCCCCACATATCCTGTTCCTATTATTGCTATTTTCATTTGTTAAAAAATTCTTTAATAGATTCTGTTATATATTTTAATTCAGATTCATCCATTTCTGTATGTATAGGTAAAGATATAACACTTTTACACAATTCCATAGTTATTGGATAATCTTCATCTTTAAACTCAGATCTTATATAAGCTTTTTGTTGATGAAGTGGTACTGGGTAATATACCATTGCTGGTATTCCTTTCTCTTTCAAGAACTCAATCAAATCTTCTCTATTCGTATTTTTCGTTTTTAACGTATATTGATGAAATACGTGAGTAGATTTTTTTGAAGTTACAGGAACAACTAGTTGATCAATTTCCGAAAGAGCATTATTATAATATTCTGCAACCTTTCTTCTAGCTGAACAATACGCATCTAAATGAGGTAATTTAACCCTTAATACTGCCGCCTGAATTGAATCTAACCGTGAATTTACTCCAATTTCATCATGGTAGTATCGTTTATACATTCCATGATTTACAATTGCCCCTAACCTCTTGGCAAGCTCATCATCATTTGTAAACAAAGCTCCTCCATCACCATAACAACCTAAATTTTTTGAAGGAAAAAAAGAAGTAGTTCCAATATTTCCAATCGTTCCCGTCTTTTGGGTTTTACCATCAGCAAAAGTATAATCAGAACCTAAAGCTTGCGCAGTATCTTCAATAACAAACAAATTATTATCATCTGAAATTTTCATTACAGCTTCCATATTAGCGGCTTGTCCAAATAAATGTACCGGAATTATTGCTTTTGTTTTAGGTGTTATTGCATTATTTAATTCCTCAATATTTATATTAAAAGTATCTTTATCAACATCAACAAAAACGGGTGTTAGATTCATTAAACCAATAACTTCTACTGTTGCCGCAAAAGTAAAATTTGCAGTTATCACTTCATCTCCAGACTTTAAACCCAAAGCCATTAAAGCTATTTGTAAAGCATCAGTGCCGTTTCCGCATGGAATAACATGTTTTACATCTAAGTAATTTTGCAATTCTTCTTGAAAATATTTCACCTCTGGTCCCTTAATAAAAGCTGCAGAGTCTATAACATTTAAAATAGCAGCGTCAACCTGTTCTTTAATCTTAAGATATTGACCTTTAAGGTCAACCATTTGAATATTATCTATTGGCATTCTTGTTTTTTTATAGGTTTGTAATTAGACAGCTAAATTAATAAATCTCTGTTGTTTTATTAAATTTTACTTCATTAACGTTTCATCCACACTTTTAGTTGTTTTTATTCGTTAATTTGTAATATAAATTATCATAATGAAACATTTTTCACTTCTAATTTTATTTTTTATTTTATATAGCGGATTGGCTCAAGGTCAATTTGTAATCGAAAAAAAAGAACTTCAAGATTCTTCTTATACTATTCCTATGATTAATATTTCATACGCTAGGCAATGGTCTGCTTCAGATATTTCTGATAGGTTTGGTGCCAACAATAATCTTGGTGTTAGTTTTTTAGTGAAAACAAAAACCAAATGGATATACGGTGTAAAAGGAAACTTCTTATGGGGTGGTAAAGTTAAAAACCAAAGCATTTTAGATGGAATTAAAACAAATGATGATATAGTGATAGATGATGAAGGTAGAGAAACAACAATTTTTATAGGTCAAAGAGGCTCATCAGCCTTTGTGTTAGGAGGCCGGTTTTTGAATGTTTTAGCACCCAATAAAAACTCAGGGATAATTGTATACGGAGGAGTTGGTTTTTTACAGCATAAAATAAGTATTAAATTTAAAGATGATATTATTGCATTAACTGATGAATACAAAAAAGGATATGATCGTTATTCTACAGGATTCGCTGTAAATGGATTTGTTGGTTATTTATTTTTAAGTAAAAATAGATTGTTAAACTTTTTTGGTGGATTTGACTATACTTTCGGAAAAACTAAAAGTTTAAGAAAATATAATTACGATACTCAGCAACCAGACACAAAAACCAATACAGATATACTGTATGGACTTAGAATAGGTTGGATTATCCGATTAAATAAAAGACAAGTAGATAACTTCTATTATAATTAATTTATTTTTTACTTATTTTGATACTCTTTTATCAAATATCTATCTCCTTTTACTGTTTAGCAATTAAAATTGCGGCATTATTTAACCCTAAAGCTAAGCTATGGCTAGATGGGCGGAAAAATATTTTTGATAAATTAGAAGAGGTAAATTCCACTGATAACATTTATTGGTTTCACTGCGCTAGTTTAGGTGAATTTGAACAGGCCAAACCAGTAATTGAAAAATTAGGAAAACAAGATCCAACAATAAAATTTCTAATAACTATCTTCTCTCCTTCTGGTTATGAATTTGCAGAAAAATACCACGCTGCTGATTACGTTTTTTATCTTCCTTTAGATACTCCTTCAAACGCGAAACGTTTTATTGAATTGGTAAATCCTAAAAAAGTATTTTTTGTTAAATACGAATTTTGGTACAACTACCTTTTTCAATTACGTAAAAACAAAATACCCACCTATCTTATTTCTGGAGTTTTCAGGCAACATCAAATTTTTTTTAAATGGTATGGGAGTACACATAAAAAGATGCTTTCATTTTTTACGCACTTTTTTGTTCAGAACAAAAAATCTAAAAACCTATTAAACAAACAAGGATATAATAATGTTACCATTTCTGGCGATACCCGATTAGATAGGGTTTATGAAAACTCTCTAAATCCTAAAAGTCCTCCATTAATTAAAGAATTTATAGGGAATAAAAAAACTATTATCTTAGGGAGTTCTTGGAGTAATGAAGAAGCTATTCTTATAGACTTTATTGAATTCACTAAAGAGGATCTTAAATTTATTATTGCTCCTCACGATATTAAAAAGAATAGAATAAAATCAATTGAGAAACTACTAACTAACACCCATTATATTAAATATTCTGATGCTACAGAAAAAAATATTTCCGACTGTTCAGTTTTATTGATAGATAACATTGGAATTTTAGCAAACACATATCAATTTACAGATATTGCATTTGTTGGTGGAGGCTATTCCGGAGCACTGCACAACATATTGGAACCCGCTAGTTTTGGAAACGTAGTTCTTTTTGGTCCAAAACATCAAAAATTTCATGAAGCTGAAGAATTAATTAATGCGAATGGAGCTTATGAAATAAAGGACATTGATGACTTAATTGGGATTGCCAACCTCCTATTTACCGACAATAATTTGAGCGATACTCAACAAATAAATAAAGAATACATTTTACAAGGAAGAGGTGCTTCTAATAAAATTCTAAAACAATTGGAATTATAAAAAATGAAAGCCTCAATAGGAAATAGAATTAAAGTAATTAATCAAAACTTTGAAGGCAAAATAAAAACTATCCTACAAAATAACCGACTAATTATTACATGTACAGATGGCTTTGATTATGAATTTTCGACCAACGAAGTTGTTATTATAGGAGAAGATAACAAACATCAATATACGATAGATGAAACGGCTGTATCATCAAAAATAGCTTCAGATAAATATATTAAAGAAGATTTTCTTATAAAGTATACTACAAAAAGTAAATTTCAATACAACAGAACTTTAGAGGTTGATTTACACTTAAACAAATTAGTAGAGCATCCTGAATTGCTAGACGATTGGCAGAGGCTGCATACCCAAATGCAACATGTTAAAAATTGTTTGAGTGCAGCAGATAAAAAAAACATCCAAAAAATAGTTTTCATTCATGGAGTTGGTACTGGTGTTTTAAAAACTGAATTGCAGAATTATCTTTCAAAATTTGAGAATTTAACCGTTACCACAGCTGACTTTAATGAATACGGAAATGGAGCAACGCATGTTCTGATAAAAAATTGATTACTCACCAGTAATAATTCATAATTTTGCTCTGCAAATTGTTCTATCGCTTCATGTTTACATGAAGAGGAAAGTCCGGGCAGCATAGAGAATCCGACCTAGCGAAAGCTAGGGTGTTTTTTAAGGAATTGAAGAATAACAGCTAGTGCAACAGAAAATAAACTACCGTATTTATACGGAAAAGGTGAAAAGGTGAGGTAAGAGCTCACCAGTTACAAAAGTAATTTTGCATGCTAGGTAAACCTTCGGAGCTGAAAAATCAAATAAACCAAGAACTGAGGGTTTCTCGCCCAATCTTGGAGGGTAGATTGTTAATGGATAAGGGCAATCTTGTTCTTAGATAAATGATAGAACTCGACAGAATCTGGCTTATAGATTTGTATTTATTAAAAACCCCTTAAAGCAAATACTTTAAGGGGTTTTTCTAACCTAACTAACTTTCTTAAACTATTTTATTTTAACTAAAATTAAATTCATCTGTTCCATTTCGGTTAAAAGTTCTAAATACAATTTCATTTCTCCTCGCATCATTAACTGTTTTCCTTTTTCTTTTAACGCTATATATCTTTTTCTAAGTTCTAACATAATATTTGTTTTAATTCAAAAATAGGATAGTCAATATGTATGCCAAGTTTTTAAAAAAGAGTGTTGAATTGTTAAATAAAGTTAAAAGCCATTTTCTCAATATCAAGTAAATTGTAATTCGTATCTTTACTTTTATAATGTTAAAAAAACTTACATACTTTCTTATTGCTATTGCAATTTCTCAAAGCAGCTTTTCTCAGTCGGAAGCAACTGAAGAGGTTGAATATGTTAACGAGGCTTATGTTACTTCTTTTGATTCTTTAACGACAAAAGACAAACTCCATTACGGATTTGAGCTTGGCGCTAGTATTGGAAACTCCAACACTTATGGTAATTACTTTAGTACCTATTACAAACCAATGATAAGCTATGATGTTTCTCCACGGTTTTCAATTAATACAGGATTAACCTACATCAACAGCTCTGTAAGTAATGTTCCTACAATAGCCAAAAATAGATATCAGCTTTTTTCTGGAAACATTTCTCAGTATTATGCTTTTGTTGGTGGTCAATATAAAATATCTGAAAAATTATCGGTTGGAGGATCAATTTTTTATGACTTCACATCTTACAATTCTTTTGATGGAACAATAGTTAATAAAAGAGAAGGGTTAGAAAATTTAGGATATTCTGCTAATTTCAAATACAAAATAAATGAAACTATGAGTATTGAAGGTGAAATTAGAATTAACGACAGAAATCCGTACAACCAATATGTAAGACCTTTATCTAACAGAAGCATAGGTATGGGTACTTCATTTTTCGGAAGATAAATCTTCTTCTAAATCCAAAACAACTTTATTAATATGACTAAGATTGCTGCATCTGAATTAATATTGAACCCTGACAATAGTATTTATCATTTAAAATTACATCCCCATCAAATTGCAAAAGATATAATAGTTGTAGGTGATCCGGGAAGAGTGGAAGTCATCTCTAATTATTTTGATACAGTTGAGCACAAAATTTCAAACCGTGAAATTTTAACACATACAGGAACATTAAATGGAAAAAAGCTAACTGTTGTGTCTACAGGTATGGGAACCGATAACCTTGACATTGTGATTAATGAATTAGATGCATTAGTTAATATTGATTTAAAAAATAGAACCTTAAAAACAGAACATACAGCTCTAAATATTATAAGATTAGGAACATCAGGAGCACTACAAAAAGAGATTGATATTGATACTTTTGTTATTTCAGAATACGCTATAGGATTAGATGGTTTAATGAATTATTATGATTTTAAACATAGCGATAAAGAACTAGAATTGTTAGAGGAATTTTATGCTCAAACTGGTTATTTAAAAGAATTTGCTCAGCCCTATTTTGTAAAAGCCTCAACTGAATTATTTAATAAACTAAAGAATGGCTGTACTCCAGGAATTACAGCTACTGCTGGCGGATTTTACGGTCCTCAAGGAAGAGTACTTAGAATTCCATTAAAAGAAAAGCAGTTAAATGAAAAGCTAAGAGATTTTAAAATGGATAAGTATAAAATTACCAATTTTGAGATGGAAACTTCTGGCCTATACGGATTATCAAGAGCATTAGGACACAATGCGTGTTCCATTTGCGCGATTATTGCCAACCGATTTACTGGTGAATTTAGTAAAGATTACAAAAACCCTGTTAACCAACTAATAAAGAAAACCTTAAGCGAATTAACAGATTAGAGTTAATAAGTCATTATTAAGGAATAACCCTAACTCTAATTCTGACGTATATTTGACTTATGTTGAATAAAGAATTACTTACCATAATTAGTCTTTTAGATGATCCTGATGAGAGAATATTTGGTGAAATTAGAGGTAAATTAATTTCATTTGGAGATGATATTATTCCGCATTTAGAATCTGCCTGGGAAAGTTCTTTTGATCATTTACTTCAAAACAGAATAGAAAATATTATTCATTTTTTACAGTTCGATACTGTTAAAAAAGAACTTGCCAACTGGAAAGATTCAGATAGAGATTTAATTGAAGGCGCTATAATTGTTTCTAAATACCAATATCCTGACATTGAAATTGAAGAAATTAAAAATTTCATAAAAAAAATTACGCAAGATGTTTGGTTAGAACTTAATGAGAGCTTAACAGCTTTAGAGAAAGTTAAAGTAATTAATCGAGTTGTTTTTGATTCTTATGGGTTTTACGGTAATACAAAGAACATTAACTCTCCTAAAAACTCATACATAAACAACGTTATTGAGCGTAAAAAAGGGAACCCAATTACTTTAGGAATTATATATCTTGCAATTTGCGATAACCTAAACGTACCAATGTATGGTGTTGATATCCCTGCACATTTTATATTATCATATGCAGAAACGCCTAAAGATGTTTTGTTTTATTTAAATGTTTTTAATAAAGGTGCTGTCTTTGGAACCTATGATATTGACAAATTTTTAGAGCAGTTAAAAGAAGAACCAAAAGAGGAACACTTTGCTCCTTGTACTAATTTAACAATAATAAAGAGACTCGTACAACACCTTATCTATACCTACGACAACTTAGGTTATGTGGAGAAAAAAGAAGAGTTGGATGAGCTTTATGCTTTATTGAAATAATTCCTAAATAAACAAAATAATATAAAACTGATATTAATACTATTGTTAGTGGTATCTAAAAAAGAAACACAAGCTAACCGAATATCTCAGCTAAGCACTCATGATAATAACTAAAAGTATTTAGGTTATTGTGTGAACCATCTTTTATAGTAAACAACGTAATTTTTTGTGATAATTTTGTAAGACGTTCACTCGAACTAAAAGGTATCATCTCATCTTCCGTTCCATGAAATAAGTAAACATCACTTTTAATCTTTGGTAAAAACTGATTGGTTTTAAATTGATAATGTAATAAAAGAGAGTTCGGTAAATATGGATAATGAAATTTAGCTACATTATAAAAATTATAGTAAGGTGTTTCTAAAATCAATTTACTTGGATGATTATTGTAGGCAATATAACTTGCAATTCCAGAACCCAAAGATGTTCCGTACACAATGATATCTCGTTCTTTATAGTCATAAAGCAATTCTTTATAAATTAAAGTCGCATCTGCGTAAAGCATTTTTTCATTTTTAACATTCCCTGTACTTTTACCATAGCCACGATAATCATACATTAAAACATCATACCCTTTAGTTGTAAAATCTATCGCTTTTTTTCCCCACGAATCTAAACTACCAGCATTACCATGGTTATAAAATACTATTCCTTTACTCTTTTCCGACCTAAATATTAATGCACTTATTACATTACCATCTGGTGTATTAAATACTTTTTCTTCAAATGGGGTGTCAAATATAAATTTATACTTGAGAGAAAGCTTCTCAGGATGAAAAATAAGGCGTTCTTGAAATATGTAAACAGCAATTCCTAAACCTATTAAAATTGCTGGAACAATTATTATAATATAGATAAGGATTTTCTGCAAGTTAAAAGAATGTTAAATTAGTTTAGTCTTTGCTATTAAATGGTAAATTTGAAACCTACTTAATACCAAAAATATGAAGAAATTATTACCTATTCTGTTTATCCTTTGCTTTTCTTTAGCTGGTTTCTCTCAGGATAAACCCTTTAAATTAAAAATGAAAATTAATGGAATGCAGGACTCAACTTGCTACCTTTTAAATTATTATGGAAGCAAAATGTATTATAACGATACTGCTCAATTTAATAAAGAAGGTGTTGTTATTTTTACAAAAGATAAAAAACCAAAAGGTGGTATATACATTGTTTACACTGGCGGAGAACGCCTATTTGAATTGATCATTAACGATGAAAGTTCTATTGATTTAGCAACTGACACATTAGATTATATTGGTAGAATGACCGTTAAAAAATCAACCGAGAACAAATTATTTTTTAATTATTTAAAGTTTCTTTCCGCTAAACAGAAGAGTTCTATACCTATGCGTGATAAACTTCAAGCAAAGGGAACTTCAAAAAAAGAAAAGAAAGAAATAAATCAAGAATTAGCGGATATTGGAATTGCAATAAGTAATTACCGTGCTGATATTATCTCAAAAAATAGCTCCCTTTTTATCAGTACTTTCTTTACAACAATGAATGACTCGAAAACTCCAGAGTTCAATGAAGTTAAGAATGATTCAATAAAAAGACTTTTGAAATACGAGTATTATAAAAACCATTATTTTGATGATATTGATTTTTCTGATGACAGAATTAATAACACTCCGATCTATCATAATAAAATAGAAAAGTTTTTTAAAAGCATTGTCTATCCCACTCCTGATTCTATCATTAAAGAAGTAGATGTTCTAATTGGAAAAGCAAAAGCGAATGATGAATTATTTAAATACACCACACATTATCTTCTTAGTCATTATGAGAAATCTAAAATAATGGGAATGGATGCTGTATTTGCTCACATCGGGCTAAACTATTATACACATGAATTG
>Ga0307998_1000317_pt1 | contig 28275 bp, 29 predicted proteins | sample Davwhametageno37_FD_203147 | JGI IMG/M metagenome (GOLD analysis project Ga0307998, IMG submission 203147) | Marine microbial communities from Davis Island wharf, Antarctic Ocean - #37 | ecosystem: Environmental > Aquatic > Marine > Unclassified | place: Antarctic Ocean: Davis Island wharf... | reverse complement strand
TAATGTCATTACTAAATAAAAAAATTTGGCTTTAGAAATTTATTATTTGATTCAGAGTTAAATCAAATTGTAATGGACTTTTTAGATGAAAAAGTTGATAATATGCCACGTTTTTCAGAATTAGTTGCGGCATGATTATTGTTTGTAAAATATATTTTAATTTAAGGAGTTAATAGTGGAGCACGTTTTAGTTACTGGTGGTGCTGGTTATGTTGGATCTGGATTATTGAGAGAGTTACTCAATCATGGATATTCTGTAACTTGTGTTGATAATTTAATGTTTGGTGGAGAGTCTTTGCTCGACATTTGGCATAAGGATAATTTTACGTTTGTTAAATGTGACATTAATGATTGGGATTCATTTAATAAGGTGTTAACAAATAATAAATTTGATTCAGTGATACATTTGGCTGCAATTGTTGGGGATCCAGCTTGCAAATTACATTCAGATTTAGCAAATAAAACTAATTGGCAGTCCACAAAATGGTTAGTAGATAAGTGTAAAGAAATTGGGGTGTCTAAATTTCTTTTTGCCTCTACTTGTAGTAATTATGGAAAGATGGAAGATCCAGAATCGTATGTTGATGAAGACTCTAACCTTGCACCAGTTTCACTTTATGCTGAACTAAAGGTAAAGTTTGAAAAATATATGCTTAATGAAATGATAAAGTCTGATGATTTTTCTCCCACTTCTTTGAGATTTTCTACCGTTTATGGTCTTTCTCCAAGAATGAGGTTTGATTTAACTGTAAATGAATTTACAAAAGATCTTGCTCTTGGTAGAGAGCTTATAATTTTTGGAGAACAATTTTGGAGGCCTTACTGTCACGTAAAGGACTTTTCAAATGCCTTTATTACAGTTCTGAAGTCTCCTTCTAAAAAGGTTGCTTATAATGTATTCAATGTTGGAGATACTCAAGAGAACTATACTAAACAAATGCTTATTGATGAAATAAAAAAAGTATTACCTGAGGCTAGAATCAAGTACGTTGATAAAAATGATGACCCGAGAGACTATCGTGTCAATAGTGATAAAATTAAGCGAGAACTTGGGTTTGAGATAAGTATGCGTGTTCCAGATGGTATTATGGAAGTTAAGAGAATGATTCAAGAAGGAGTTATTAAAGATCCTGAGGACCAAAGATACTATAATATCCCTCATGAGCGCCAAGATTAGTAAACAAAATATATCTGTAGTTGATTTTATTAGATCTGTATATAAAACAGATTCATTTATTCCTCTTCATGAGCCTAGATTTGTTGGAAATGAAAAGAAATATTTAACTGAGTGTATTGATTCTACTTTTGTATCATCTGTTGGTAAATTTGTGGATAGGTTTGAGATAGAGGTTGCAGAATATACTGGTGCAAACTATGCTGTTGCAACGAGCAATGGAACTTCTGCATTGCACATTTCATTAATCATTTCTGGAGTTAAAAGTGGTCATGAAGTAATTACTCAACCACTTACCTTTGTAGCTACTTGTAATGCAATAAGTTATTGTAATGCAAATCCTATTTTTATTGATGTTGATAAAGACACTATGGGTATGTCGCCAGTTGCATTAGAGATTTTTTTAAAAGAGAATGCCATAGTTCAGAATCATCAGTGTGTCAATAAATCTACTGGAAACATTATTAAGGCTTGTATACCAATGCATACCTATGGCCACCCTTGTCGAATTGATGATATCCAAAAAATTTGTAAAAAATGGAATATAACTTTAATAGAGGATTCTGCTGAGTCATTAGGAAGTTTTTATAATGAACAGCATACTGGAACTTTTGGAGATATTGGTGTTATTAGTTTTAATGGAAATAAAATAATAACTTCAGGTGGAGGAGGCTGTATTCTTACCAATAATGAAGAGTTAGCAAAAAAAGCTAGACATTTAACAACGACTGCTAAAGAGCCGCATAAGTGGAATTATACTCATGACATGGTTGGATATAATTATCGTATGCCGAACTTAAATGCAGCTTTAATAGTGGCCCAATTAGAGCAATTAGACGCCTTTTTAAAAAATAAGAGATTTTTAGCTAAATCTTATGAAAGTTTTTTTAAACATGGTGATATAAAATTTGTCTCTGAGCCTAAAAACGCTCAATCAAACTATTGGCTAAACTCTATTATTCTTGAGGATCTTAATAAAAGAAACTTATTTTTAGAAGAAACTAATTCACAGGGCATTATGACTCGACCAATCTGGACATTAATGAATAAATTACCAATGTTCAAAGAGTCTCAATGTGGAGATTTAACTAATGCAAAGTGGCTTGAAGAGAGAGTTGTCAACATATCTAGTAGCGTAGTATTATGAAAGATATTGTTTTAATTGGAGGTGGGGGTCATTGCAAAGCTGTCATCGATGTTGTGGAGCAGGAGGGCTTATTTAATATTATTGGAATAATAGATAAGCCAGAAATGCTTGGAACAAACTTACTTGAATATCAAATTATTGGTGATGACTCAGAATTAATTAATGTGGTAAAGAGCTGCCACAATGCATTAATAACAATTGGACAAATAAAAAACCCATCTCCACGAATTAAATTATTTAATAAGCTTCTAGAATTAGGATTTAAACTACCAACTATTATTTCCCCACGAGCTTATATTTCAAAGCATTCTAGCATTGGTATTGGCTCTATCATTATGCATGATGCAATAATTAATGCAGATGTAGTAATTGGTAAAAATTGTATTATTAATACAAAGTCTTTAGTTGAGCATGGGAGTAATATTGGCAATCATTGTCATATTTCTACAAATGCAGTTATTAATGGAGAAGTTATTGTAGGGGAGGGAAGTTTTATTGGAAGTGGGTCTGTAACAAAAGAATGTATTAGAATTGATAATAATTTTTTTGCAAAGGCTGGGAGTGTTGTTAAATGAGTATTTTTATTATTGCTGAGGCTGGAGTAAATCATAATGGCTCAATTATAATAGCAAAAAAACTGATTGATGCGGCAGTTGATTCAGGTGCTGATGCAGTAAAGTTTCAGACATTTAAAACTGAAAATTTAGTTTCTAAAATTGCCAAAAAAGCAGAGTATCAAAAAAAAACTACTGACGCAAGTGAATCTCAGTTTGATATGATTAAAAATCTTGAATTAGATTTAAGTGCCCATAAAGAATTGATTGCTTATTGCCTAGAAAAAGAAATCAATTTTCTATCTACACCGTTTGATCATGACAGTATTGATCTTTTAAATAGCCTAGGATTACAAACTTTCAAAATACCAAGTGGAGAAATCAATAATTTACCTTATTTGAGGCATATTGGCTCTTTGGGAAAAAAAATAATTTTATCAACTGGTATGTCCACATTGCAAGAAGTTGGGGATGCCTTAATAGTTTTATTGGAGTCTGGATCAAAGAAAAAAGACATCACAGTTCTTCACGCAAATACAATGTATCCAACTCCGATGGAAGATGTAAACCTTAATGCAATGTTAACAATTCAAAAAGAATTTGATATAGCTATAGGTTATAGTGATCATACAGTTGGTATAGAAGTAGATATTGCTGCTGTAGCAATGGGTGCAAGTATTATTGAAAAACACTTTACATTAGATAAGTCTATGGCTGGGCCAGATCATCGAGCTTCATTGGATCCTAATGAGCTAAAAGCTATGGTTTTAGCAATTAGAAATATTGAAATTGCTTTTGGTGACCATGTAAAGAAACCATCACCAAGTGAGAGCATCAATATTGATATCGTAAGAAAATCTATAGTTGCGAGCCAAGGTATTAAAAAAGGTGACTTATTGACTGATAAAAACATTGCTATTAAGAGGCCGGGTAATGGCATTAATCCAATGAAGTGGGATGAAGTTATCGGCTCCATTGCAATTAAAAACTATAATGCAGATGAATTAATATGAGTAGAAGAAAAATCTGCGTTATCACAGGCACAAGAGCTGAGTATGGTCTTCTATACTGGCTGATGAAAGAAGTTAAATGTGATGCTGATTTAATATTACAAATTCTTGTTACTGGTATGCACCTTTCTGAAGAATTTGGTAATACTTATCAACAAATTGAAGAAGATGGTTTTGTTATCAATAAAAAAATAGATATATTGCTTACATCTGATTCAGAACTGTCCATTAGTAAGTCGATGGGGCTTGGGATAATTGGATTTGCCGATGCGTTTAAGAAGTTAAAACCTGACTTGATAGTGGTATTAGGTGATCGTTTCGAGATTTTTTCTGCTGTAAGTGCTGCAATGATTGCCAAAATACCCGTAGCTCATTTACATGGTGGAGAGGCTACAGAAGGGCTAATAGATGAGCCAATCAGGCACTCAATTACTAAAATGAGCCACTTGCATTTTGCTGCTACTGACGAGTATAGAAATAGAATTATTCAATTAGGAGAGCAACCAGATCGAGTTTTTAATGTTGGTGGTGTAGGAATTGACAATATTAGTAAGCTAAAGCTATTATCTAAAATTGATTTTGAAAATGCCATAAACTTTAAACTTGCTAAAAAAAATATTTTGATTACTTTTCATCCAGTTACTCTTGAAAAATCCACGTCAAGAATTCAATTCCAAGAATTGCTAGATTCTATAAGCGAGCTAAAAAATACAAAAATAATATTTACAAAAGCCAATAGTGATACAGATGGAAGAGTTATCAATAGTATGATAGATGAATATGTTGCTAATAGAGATAACACTGTTGCTTTTAAATCAATGGGGCAATTGAATTATCTTAGTGCTTTGCAATTTATGGATGCTGTAGTAGGAAATAGCTCAAGTGGTTTAATTGAGGCGCCAAGTTTTAAAATTGGAACGATCGACATAGGAGATAGACAAAAAGGTCGTATGAAAGCAAAAAGCATAATTACTTGTTTACCAAATAAAGTGAGCATTGATAGTGCATTGAGTCAATTATATTCAAAAGAGTTTAAGAGAATTATTAATGAAGTTGTTAACCCATACGGAACTGGTGGTGCTAGCAAAAAAATTATAGAGATAATTAAAAATATTAATTTAGATAATATTATTAAAAAATCTTTCTATGACTTTAAAGGCCCTTTTGAATGAGAGTATTGTTTATTGGGACTGTTGAATTTTCGCTGCATTCTTTGCAAAAGCTTATTGAGCTTAAGGTCAATTTAGTAGGAGTTTGCTCAAAAAATTCATCAGACTTTAATAGTGACTTTGCTGATTTAAGTAAAACTTGCCTATCAAGTTCAATTCCTTTTTTAAATGTAGAAGATATAAATTCATCAAAAAGTGTTAGGTGGATAACAAATTTAAATCCTGATGTTATTTTTTGTTTTGGTTGGTCATCTTTAATAAAAAAAGAAGTTTTAAATATTGCGCCACTAGGAGTGATTGGATATCATCCTACAAAACTACCACAAAATAGAGGAAGACATCCTTTAATATGGGCACTTGCTCTTGGTTTAAAAAAGAGTGCATCTACTTTTTTCTTTATCGATGACAAGGCTGATACTGGCGATATTTTATCGCAAGTTGATTTTGAAATCTTGTATCACGACAATGCGCAAACTATTTATGACAAAGTGACTAATATTGCACTTTCTCAGATAGAAGATTTCGTCCCTCAACTTGAGCAAGGAAAATATTTAAGAGTTAAACAAGATGAGCTTTGTTCTAACTCATGGCGATTAAGGAATGAGATGGATGGTTTGATCGATTTTCGAATGAGTACTAGAGCTATATACAATTTAACAAGGGCTTTAACTAAACCTTATGTTGGAGCTCATATAAAATATAGAGGTGAAAAAACTCATATTTGGAAAGTTAAAGAAATTAATTTCACTGATGAAAATATTGAGCCAGGAAGTGTTTTAATAGTCACTGATAAAACTTTTATTGTAAAATCTTTTGATGGTGCGGTTGAAATATTAGTTCATGATCTAAAAATAATGCCGAAAGTTGGGGAATATTTATGAATAGAGTATTAGTTTTAGCAGTTCATCCAGATGATGAGACTCTTGGTTGTGGGGGGACATTATTAAAGCACAAATTTAATAAAGACGAAATTCATTGGCTTATTGTTACTGACATAAAAAAGTCAGATGGTTTTAATCAATCTGCTATTGAAAAAAGAAAAATTGAGATAAATAAAGTTAAAAAAGCATTTAATTTTGATTCAGTTACAAATCTTGGGCTATCAACTGCAAAACTAGATGAATATAGCATGAGTAGTTTGATTGAAAAAATATCATCTGTAATTAATAAAGTTAAGCCAAATATTATTTATTTACCATTCAAGTCTGACATCCATACTGATCATAAAGTCGTATTTAACGCAGCATATAGCTGTACAAAAACATTTAGATATCCTTTTATAAGAAAAATTTATATGATGGAGACTTTAAGTGAAACTGAGTTTTCTTTGAGCACTAAAGATGAAAGCTTTATCCCAAATATGTTTGTTAATATTAGCGATTTCATTAATAAAAAAATTGAAGTAATGAAATTTTATGAGGGGGAGTTAGGTGATCATCCCTTTCCTAGAAGTATTAAAAATATCAAAGCAATAGCAACCTTTAGAGGAGCTACAGCTGGATGTGACTATGCTGAAAGTTTTGTACTTATTAAGGAAATAAAATAAATGACCGTTAGAGTAATTGTAAAGTTAGATGTAAAACCACCTTATGTTGTTAAGCCAGTTCACTTCGATGGGTTAAGAAAAATGGGTAATCCATCAGAATTAGCAAAGAAGTACTATGATCAAGGTGCTGATGAGTTATTTTATATTGACATAGTTTCATCTTTATACCAGCGTAATATTCTATTCGATGAAATTGAAAATGTGGCAAATAATTTATTTATTCCATTTGCAGCTGGAGGTGGAGTTAAAAATATCGATGATTTTTCTAGAATGCTTCATATGGGCGCAGATAAGGTTGTTATCAATACATTTGCTGTTCAGAAAGATCCAGAAATTATTGATAAAGCTGCAAAAATATTTGGTAGTCAAGCGGTTGTTGTTAATATCGAAGCAAAGCGATGGGAAAAACATTGGGAGTGTTATACCGACTGTGGGCGTATCCAAAGCCAAAAAGATGTTTCTGAATGGGCAATAGAAGCAGAGCAGAGGGGCGCTGGAGAGATTTTACTTCAATCTGTAGATATGGACGGCAGATGCAGAGGTTTTGATATAGAGCTTGCATCAAAAATTGTGAGTATTTTGGGGGTGCCTGTCGTAGTTTCGAGTGGTGCAGGGTCTTTACAAGATATTAAAGAACTAGTTGAGACAGCAAAACCTAGTGGTGTGGCAATAGCAAGCATGTTGCATTATGATAGAGTAAATGTTGAAGATATTAAAAAATATCTAAATAATGAGGCAATTCTTAACTGATGAATAATTTAATTGGAATTGTAAATTATGGAATCGCTGGCAATATTCATAGTGTAAAGAAAGCAGTCGAAAAGGCTGGAGGAAGTGCATTAGTTATTAATAAGCCAGAAGACTTTGACCTCGTTGACAAGATAATAATCCCTGGTGTTGGGAGCTTTAAAGATGCAATGCAAGAGTTAAAAAATGATGGCTTTATTAAATCATTAAAAAATTTTTCTGGTCCAATATTAGGAATATGTCTTGGAATGCAAATAATGGCAAAGTTAGGTTATGAATTTGGCCAAACTCTTGGATTAGGATTTTTAGATTGTGAAGTAAGACCAATTTTGTGTGATGAGAAAATACCACATATGGGGTTCAATACAATTAAAGTAATCAATCCCAATATTTTGTTGAAAGGGTTGGAAGAGGAAGAGTTTTATTTTATGCATTCCTATGAGATGGTAAATTCTATAAATACTTCCGCCATGACTGAATATGGAAACCATAGTTTTGTTTCCGCAATACATAGCAAAAATATTTTTGGGGTGCAGTTTCATCCAGAAAAAAGCAGAGATGCAGGTATAAAACTTTTCGAAAATTTTATTAAATTGGATGAAAATAATGAATGAACAGTATGGTAAATACGGGCTTCCATTAAAAGTTGAATATTGCAAAAAGTGTGCAGTAAGTAACCAAAGGCCATCCTCTGCAATTGAGTTCAAGCAAAAGAGCGATGATAAAAAAGAGTATATTTTCTTTGTTAATGGTATCTGTGACGCCTGTGCTTATTTAGAAAAGAAAAAAACAATAGATTGGACTTTAAGAGAAGAGGCATTACGTGAACTATGTGATAAGCATAGAAAGCATAATGGGGATTATGATTGCGTAGTTCCTGGAAGTGGCGGCAAAGATTCAGTTCTTGCTGCGCATATCTTAAAATATAAATTCAACATGAACCCCTTAACTGTGACATGGCCACCTAATTTATATACTGATATTGGTATGCATAACTTTCATGCTTGGCTAAGTTCTGGTTTGGCAAACTATACGTATTTTCCTAACCAGCAAGTTCATAGAAAATTAACTGAATTAGCGTTTAAAAAACTTGTGCATCCATTTCAACCGTTTATTTTAGGCCAGAAAAATATTGCACCAAAGTTGTCTATTTTATTTAATATACCGTTAGTTTTTTACGGTGAAAATGAAGCTGAATATGGTAATGCTAGTGAGAATAATGATAGCCCTATAAGGAGTAAAAAATATTATTCAGCTAGTGAAGAGATAAAAAATATTTATTTAGCTGGATATCCAGCTGAAGATTTAATTAAAAAATACAGTTGGAAGTTGTCCGATATTGATGCTTATTTACCAGTTGATGAATATAAGCTTGAACAAACACAAACGGAGATACACTATTTAGGCTACTACCTTAAGTGGCATCCTCAGGAAGCTTACTACTATTCAGTTGAAAATACAGACTTTCTTCCTAACTATAGAAGGACAGAGGGTAGCTATTCAAAATATAATTCACTTGATGATAAGATGGATTGGCTTCATTGGTATACATACCATGCTAAATTTGGAATTGGAAGGGCGACTGAAGAAATATCTCAGGAAATAAGGAATGAAGATATTACAAGAAGTGAAGGTATTTCATTAATTAAAAGATTTGATGGAGAATATCCTGAAATTTATTTAAATGATATATTAAACTATTTGGACGTCTCAAAAGCTGAATTTGATGAAATTATAGATGCCTCAAGGCCGGATCATTTGTGGAGTAAAAAAGATGGAAAGTGGGATTTAATTCAGCCAATATGGAAAAAAGTTAACTAATGATAGATATTAAAGATATAACTGCGAATAAAGATACATCGATTAAAGATGTTATTGAAATCATTGACAAAAGTTCTAAACAAATTTGTTTAATAGTAGATAGTAGTTTGCGACTAATAGGAACAGTAACAGATGGTGATATAAGAAAAGGATTATTAAACAATATTCCCTTAAGTGAGCCAGCAGATAGAATAAGCAATAAAATGCCGATTACAGCGCATATCAATGATTCACGCGAACAAATTATAAATATTTTCAAAACGAAAAAAATTCATCAAATTCCAATTATAGATAATAATAATATTTTGGTAGGGATAGAGCTACTTGATGACATTTTTCCTACAAAGAATTATAATAATGCTGTTGTGTTAATGGTTGGTGGGTTAGGTTCTAGATTAAGACCACTTACTGAAAATACGCCCAAACCCATGCTTAAAATAGGTGGTAAACCAATCTTAGAGACGATTATTGAAGGTTTTGCGAAGAGTGGTTTCTCTAAAATAATTATGTGTGCTGGCTATAAATCAGAAAAAATTCAAGAATATTTTATGGATGGGAGTAAATTTGGAGTAGAAATAGAATATATTATCGAAGATAAAAAAATGGGCACTGTTGGAGCATTAAGTTTGTTACAGAAAAGGCCAAAAGAGGCTTTCTTTGTAATGAATGGAGATTTGTTGACAAATGTAAATTTTAAAAAAATGCTTGATTTTCATATAAAAAATAAATCAAAGGCAACTATGTGTGTCAGGTCTTATGATTATACTGTTCCATATGGAGTCGTTAATTGTACCAATGAAAAGATAGACTCTATAGATGAGAAGCCAATGCAAAGTTTTTTTGTAAATGCAGGAATTTATTTGTTAGAACCGGAATGTATTGATTTAATTCCTAAAAATGAATATTATGATATTACTTCACTGTTTCAAAAAGTCATTTCTATGGGAATAAATACTTCAGCCTTTCCTCTGCAAGAATATTGGCTGGATATCGGAAGAATGTCAGAATATGATCAGGCAAATGCTGAATTTAAAAATTTATTTTAATGCAACAATCTAATTCTTACTTGGCAATAATTCCAGCTCGTAAAGGTTCTAAAGGAATTTCTGGAAAAAATTTAAAGAAAATTGGTGGTAAGCCAATGATTCAATTTACAATTGAGGCTGCTATTTCAGTTATTTCAAATGAAAATATAATTATTAGTTCTGATGATGACAACGTAATAAATTTATCTAAACAGCTTGGCTTGGAAGTCCCATTTAAAAGGCCAGAAAGTCTATCAACAGATTCAACAAAAATTTCAGAAGTAATTCAACATTCATTGGACTGGTATGAGTCTAATTTTAACAAACTCCCATCTAATATTATTTTATTGCAACCAACATCTCCTTTTAGAAGTGCTGAGGATATAAGTTGTGCAATTAAAAAGTTTAAAAATTCACGTAAACATACTTTAGTTTCAGTTAGTGAGCCGATACAACATCCTGGAGACTGTATTTTAAAAAATCCAGATGGTCGATTTAGAAGGCTAGACATTGGTGTGGGAGTTTCTGAAAGGCAGTCTTATCCAGAAGTTCTTTTTATTGATGGAGGTATATATATTTCTGAGGTAAATCATTTCTTGAAGACTCAAGATTTGATAGGGGATGACCCTGAAGTCTACAAAACAGGGCAGTATAATTCAATTGATATTGATACTCCATTCGATCTAGAGCTAGCTAGAGCAGTTTATAATTATAAATTATCAAATGATTTATAAAAAAAAAGTTGTAGTGGTTGGAGGTGGAACTGCTGGCCTAATGATAGCAAATAACTTAAAAGATCACTTTGATGTAGTTGTTGTTGAAAAAAGTCAATATCAAAAATACCCAAATTGGTTTAGACCTCCTCTTATGATTGGACTTTTATTTAGAAGTAAGAAACTCAAATACATGTCTAAAAGAGATTTTAAAATGCCAGATGGCCGACATATTCCATTCTTTGAATCAAATGTACTTGGTGGTGCATCAGTTATAAATGGTTGTGTACATATGGTTGGCAATAAAACTTCTTGGTCTGCTATTTTGGAAAAATTTGAATCAAATTATGAGGAGCTGTTACATTCTTATAAAAAGATTTACTCACTAAATTCAAAAAATAAAAATAAAATCTCCTTGTCATCTTCTCATCAAAGTTTCATTGATAAATCATTTATTAAGACTTTAAATTTACTTGGTATTCCTGAAGGAGATTCTAATTATTCTGATTTTGAGTCTTGTGGACCGATTTATAATACTGTTAGAAGATTTTTTCGCACCTCTGTATTATCTATTATTAATAAAAATAACTTCAAGTACTATATTAATGAGACTGTTGATGAATTAATGTTTAATGGTTCAAATGTAGTAGGAGTAAAGACAAATTTAAGAAAGATTGATGCAGATTATGTAATCTTAGCTGGAGGTGTTATAGGTACCTGTGGGCTATTACTTAATCAGCGTGATAAGTTTAATAAGAATGGCAATAAAATTTTAAAAAGCGTTAGTCTTGGAGAAAAAATTCAAGATCATACAAACCTTAGAATTAATATTTTAACCAATAAAAACATTGGTTCTTTAAATGAGATTTCTAATAGTTTTTATCAAAAAACAACTTTACTCTTAAAGCATTTCATCGGGAAGACTACATTAATGAAAGGCACTGGAGCATCTTCCTCTGTTCATTTAGACCTTAATGGAGATGGGGAGATTGATACAAGAATACAAGTTGTGCAGTTTAGTGAAACTGGAAGACATGGAAGCGATGGAAAATTTTTTAGTAGTAGTGAGCCTGGCTTTTCATTATCAATTACTCCTATTAGCCCGAAATCTAAAGGTAAAATTAAAATACACGGTTTAAATAACATTGTTAACCCTATGTATTTGTCATCTAAAAAGGATATTGAGCTTTTAAAGCTGGCTTTAAGGTTTTGTTTGAAGTTGCTTAGATCAAGTCCAATCAATGAGCATATCTTAAAAATAGAAGACGAGAATAATATTGAAAATAACTGTGAGAAATACATCACAAATAACATATTTAGTGGTCACCATTTAATTGGGGGGGCCCAAGATGAAATTAATGCAAATTTTGAAGTAAAAAACACTAAAGGTCTATATATTTGTGATGCAAGTATATTCGATAGATATGCAGCAAGTAATATCCATTCTTCGGTAATATTAATTGCAGATATATTTTCTAATAAGTTTATTAAGAATAATAAAGGGAAAGAATAAATGCCAGGTTTTGAATTAGTTGGTGAAGAAGAGCGTAAAGCAGTTAATGAGCTTTTTGATGATGGGGGTGTTCTATTTGCTCATGGTTTTGATAATATGCGTAATAACAGATATCACGTTAGAGAGTTTGAGGAGGAGTTTGCAAAATGCCTAGGTGTTAAGTATGCTCAGGCTGTTTCATCAGGTACAGCCGCATTAAAAATTGCTTTATTGGCTCTTGGTGTGAAGCCTGGAGATGAGGTTATTACTCAAGCATTTACATTTATTGCAACAGCAGAAGCAATTATTGATATTGGTGCAAAGCCTATATTCATCAATATTGATGAAACTCTCAATATGGACCCAAATGAGCTTGAATCAGCTATAAGTGATAAAACTACTGCTATTATTCCAGTTCATATGCTGGGAGTTGCAACTGAGCAAGATAAAATTCTTACAATAGCAAGGAAATATGGTATTCCAGTTTTGGATGATGCATGTGAATCACTAGGAGCTGAATGGGGTAATGAAAAACTAGGGGCGCAATGTGATATAGGTGCCTGGAGTTTTGATGCAGGAAAAACAGTTATTGCGGGTGAAGGCGGGATGATTACGACAAATAATAGAGAATTATATTTGTTAGCCCGTGAATATCATGATCATGGTCATATGAGTAACGAGGAGTTACCTCGTGGAAAAGACACTCATCGTATCCATGGGTTTAATTATCGAATGACTGAAATTCAAGCGGTAATTGGCAAAGTTCAGTTACAGAAGCTTGATTATATTGTAAAAAAAAATCGACAAAACTACTCAATTATTGAGTCCTCATTAACTAATATAAAAGGCATCAAGCTTCGGAAAATACCAAGTCAATGTAAGCCTCTATGTGACACTATAATTATTCAATTTGATACTAAAGAAATTGCAGATAGTTTTGTTGCTGGACTAAAAAGTGAAGGGCTAGGAACTAAAAATGTGCCAGATGCTATAGAGTGGCATTTTGTTAAATACTGGGATCATATGCTCTCTTATTTTCAGTTAGATGCTGATGAATTGAATAGCACCGTAGATGTCTCTAGCAAAATTATTGAACGATGCGTAGCTCTTCCTATTATGGTTAAAACTTCATCAAATGAAATTAATCAACAAGTAAAAAAACTAACTAAAGTAATTCATAGTATTCTTTAAATGGAGGTAGTATTTCTTATTGATGCAACTTTTTCAAAACGAGATTACGCAAGGTTTGGTTTTGATATTTTACTAAAGCATAACATAAGTATACAGCTGTGGGATTTCAGAAAATTATATCAAAAAAATTTTTATAATAATGGGTTTGAAACTGATATGGATATAGTCAATGACTATATTAAATCTAAAGTATTTCTGAGCTTTAATGAATTAGATACAACTACTAATCTTAACGGTGTTTTTATTTTTGACATGAGGGTTTTAGACGATAGAGTTTATTCAACGAACTGGTTTAGATCAAAAGGTGCAGTTATAGTGTCACTTGAACAGGGTTTAGTTCCAATTTCGGTATGGAAGCCAAGAGTAATAGACTATCTAGTAATCATCCGTAATAAGTTTCTAAAACTTGGACTAAGAAATATTATTGGAACTATTTATAGGTCTATTTTTACCCAGTCAAGTGAAATACAATATTTAGATATAAAGGTTTGCTCTGGGAGTGTTTCAAAATGTTCTGAGAAAGAATTTGAGATTAGATCTCATGCTTTGGACTTTGATATTTTTCTTCAAGAAAGAAGTAAACCAAAAAGTGACAAAAATTATGTACTTTTCTTAGATTGTGGAACGACAAATCATCCAGATTATCAGAAGTTAAATATTCCTCCTTATTGCTCAGAGGAGGTATATTTTCCATTAATACAATCTTTTTTTGATAAAGTTGAAGAAATAACAGGCTTACCAGTAGTTATTGCATTACATCCACGCATCATAAATACTAAGAACTTGCATGCTAAATTTGGTAATAGAGAGGTTATTTCTGGGAAAACAGCTCAACTGGTAAAAGACGCAAAACTTATTTTAAATCATGACAGTACTTCAATTAATTTTGTAGCTTTATGGGCTATTCCAATGATTATTATTACAACTGATCAGCTTGAAAAATCTGCGTATCGCGAAATGGAGTCCCAAGATCAGTTTTTAAAAACTAATAGATTGAATATTAATAAACCATATAATGATACGGATTTTTTTGAAATTGCACAAAAGCCACTTTCTCAATATAATCATTACATTGAGACGTTTATTAAAGTAAATGATTCTCCTTCTCAACATAGTGCTGAGATTTTAATTCAAGGATTGAAAAAATATGTTCAATAACTCTACCATTCTAATAACTGGAGGAACTGGGTCTTTTGGGAAAAAATATACTCAAATTCTTCTTGAAAAATACAAGCCAAAAAAAATAATAATTTTTTCAAGAGATGAGCTAAAGCAATTTGAAATGCAACAAATATTTAATCATCCTTGTATGCGTTATTTTATTGGTGATGTGAGAGACCTGGCTCGAATTGAAGAGGCAATGGAGGGAGTTGATTATGTTATCCATGCTGCCGCAATGAAGCAAGTCCCAGCTGCTGAATATAATCCTATGGAATGCATCAAAACAAATATTTATGGTGCAGAAAATATTATAAAGGCAGCAATAAAGAATAATGTTAAGAAAGTTATTGCCCTTTCAACAGATAAGGCCGCTAATCCAATTAATTTATATGGCGCAACGAAATTAGCTTCGGACAAATTATTTGTCTCTGCAAATAATATGGTTGGTAGTAAAGAGATTCGATTTTCTGTTGTTCGTTATGGAAATGTTGTTGGTTCGAGAGGTTCAGTAGTGCCATTTTTTCAAAAATTAATTAATGAAGGCGCAACTAAGCTTCCAGTAACACATGTTGATATGACCAGATTTATGATTACTCTCCGTGCTGGTGTTGAGTTTGTACTAAAAGATTTTGAGCGAATGCAAGGGGGAGAGATTTTTATACCTAAAATTCCATCTATGTATGTTACTGAGCTTGCAAAAGCAATGGCATCAGATTTGAAGCATGAAATTATTGGTATTCGTCCAGGAGAAAAAATCCACGAAATTATGTGCCCCTCAGATGATAGCCATCTAACATTAGAGTTTCATGACCACTATGTAATTTGTCCTTCTATTCAGTTCACTCATGAAGTTGATTTCATGACTAATCCCATTGGTGAGTGTGGAGTAAAAGTTGAGCAGGGCCATGAGTATAATTCTGGGACCAATAGTGAATGGCTTCCACATGTGGATTTTTTAAAAATGGTTGATGAAGTGGACTTTTCATAGATTGTGATTCCTTATGGCAAGCAAGATATTAACAATGCTGATATTGATTCAGTTGTTAAGGTTTTACAGTCAGATTTTTTAACTCAAGGGCCACAAGTTCCACTTTTTGAAGAGGTAGTATCTAAATATTGCAGTTCAGATTTTGGAATAGCAGTCAATAGTGCAACCTCTGCATTACACATTGCATGCTTAGCTTTGGGTCTTAAAAAAGGAGATTGGTTATGGACTAGCCCTAATTCTTTTGTTGCGTCATCCAATTCTGGCCTATATTGCGGAGCAAAAGTTGATTTTGTAGATATTGATCCAAAAACTTATAACTTATCTGTTGAAGAGTTAGAAAAAAAATTAATTCAGGCTAATAAAGACGGCATACTTCCAAAAATTGTTGTACCTGTTCACTTTGCTGGACAATCTTGCGATATGAGGAAAATTTATTCTCTTAGCCAAGAGTATGGATTTAAAGTTTTAGAGGATGCTTCTCATTCAATCGGCGGTAAGTATTTAGAAAAGCCTATTGGAAGCTGTAAATATTCAGATATTACTGTTTTTAGTTTTCATCCAGTAAAAATTATTACAACTGCAGAGGGTGGCTTAGCTACAACTAATTCAAAGCAATTGGCTGAAAATATGCGCCTACTCCGTAGTCATGGAATTACACGAGATAGAAATTTAATGACAAGAGATATTCATGGAGATTGGTATTATGAACAAGTTGAATTAGGATTTAATTATCGAATGACAGAATTACAGGCAGCATTGGGTATCAGTCAAATGCTTCGACTAGATGACTTTATTTTGAATCGTATGAAGATTAAGAAAAGATATGATTCTTTATTAAAAGGCTTGCCTATAAAAAGACCATACCAAAATCAAGACTGTCATTCTTCAATGCACTTATATCCAATTCAATTAGATTTAAATGCCATAGAAAAAAGTCGTAAACAGGTTTTTAATGAGCTAAGAGAAGTTGATATTGGTGTTAATGTTCATTATATTCCAATTCATATTCAGCCGTATTATTCTAAGCTTGGTTTTAAATTGGGGGATTTTCCAAATGCTGAGGATTATTATAATAGAACATTAAGTATTCCGATATTTAACTCAATGACCTCAGAGCAGCAAGATAAGGTTGTTGATGCACTAAAGTTGGTTTTAAAATGAATTTATGTGTAATTCCTGCTAGAGGAGGAAGTAAGCGTATAAAACATAAAAATATTAAAATGTTTAATGGAAAGCCTATTATTGCATATTCAATTGAAGCTGCTCTTAAGAGCAAGTGCTTCAGTAAGGTAATTGTTTCTACTGATGATAACGAGATTGCTGAGGTTGCAGAAAAATTTGGCGCCTATGTTCCCTTCGTTAGACCTTCAAACTTATCTAATGATTTTGCTGGAACTATTCCAGTGGTAAAGCATGCTATTAATTGGATGGAAAAAAATAACAATAAATTTGATAATGTATGTTGTCTTTATGCTACTGCTCCATTTATTAGGCCCGATATAATATCTAAAGCTTATGAGCAATTATTAAAATCAAAAAAAGATTATTGTTTTAGTGTTACTAGCTATGCCTTTATGATTCAAAGAGCAATTAAGATTAGTCAAGATAATAAAATTAATATGTTTTATCCAGAATACTTTAATAAACGCTCTCAAGATTTGGATGAAGCATTTCATGATGCAGGTCAGTTTTATTGGGGGAAACCGCAAGCATTTAAAGATGAATTGCCTATTTTTTCTGAAGTTTCATCTCCTTTTATTCTTCCAAGGCATCTAGTTCAAGATATTGATACTATGGAGGATTGGATAAGGGCTGAAATTATGTTCAAAGTTTTATTAGAAACTGAAGAGATTCTATGAAGATAGTTTTTAGAGTTGATGCATCTTTAAAAATGGGTATAGGTCATGTAATGCGTTGTTTGACATTAGCTAACGAATTTAAATTACAAAACCATGAAATTTTTTTTATTTGTAGAGAATTACCAGGCAACCTCATTTCATTAATAAAATATCCAGTGTTAGTGTTGCCAAATAATGAAGCTTTTCATAAAGATGACTTATATTTAAATTGGTTAGGGGCATCGCAGGAGCGTGACTTAGAACAAACTATTAAAGTAATTCCTAAAAACACAGATTTGGTGATTGTTGATAACTATGCTTTAGATGAAATATGGCATAAGAGTTTAAGGCTCCATACAAAGAAGCTTATGGTAATAGATGATTTAGCTGATAGAAAATTTGATTGTGATATATTGTTAAATCAAAATTTGGGTACTCAAATACTAGAATATAGTGATAAAGTTCCAAATGACTGTGAACTTTTGCTAGGTTGTGACTTTGCTTTATTAAGGCCAGAGTTTCAACTTTTAAGAGAGAAGGCATTAGCTAAAAGGAAAAAAACTAAAGAAATTAAAAATATTTTGATAAGCTTAGGCGGTGTTGATTTGTCCAATAAAGCATATAGTATTTTAGAAGATATCCCAGATTATTTTAATGTTGTAGTTATTTTGGGAGGACATTCACAGCACAATGAGATGATTATAAATTATGCTAAGAATAAAAAAAATGTTAATGTAATGATTGATGCTGATAATATATCTAGGTTAATGCTTGATGCTGATTTGGCAATTGGGGCTGGGGGATCTACATCCTGGGAGAGGTGTTGTTTAGGGCTGCCAACATTGCTTTACGTTCTAGCAGAGAATCAAAGAAAAATAGCAGAAAGTCTGGAGAAACTGGGTGCAGTTAAAATTGTTGATAACTTGAATGAAAATTTACAAAATCTTTTAAATAATTTTACTTTGTGGCAAACAATGTCAGAAAAAGCTCAAATTATTTGTGATGGAGCTGGAGTTAAGCGAATAAAAATATGATTGAAATAAACAACCAAGTGTTAAAAAACTATGGGAAGCCATTTATTGTTGCAGAAGCAGGAATTAATCATAATGGAGAGTTGACTAAAGCCTATAAAATGATTGAGGTTGCGAAGCAATCAGGTGCCGATGCGGTAAAGTTTCAAACCTTTAGGGCAGAGGAGTTTTGTGGGGATAAGTCTCAAATGTTTACTTATCAATCTCAAGGTAAATCGGTAACTGAGTCTATGTTTGAAATGTTCAAGCGTTATGAATTTGATTATGATGACTGGTTTAAAATTAAACAAAAATGTGATGATGAAAACATTTTATTTCTATCAACACCCCAAAATCGCTCTGATTTAGACCTTTTGCTTCAACTAGATTTGAAGGCCATTAAAGTTGGTTCTGATGACTTTACAAATTTACCATTGCTAGAGGATTATTCGAAAACAAAATTGCCACTGATAGTTTCTTGTGGTATGTCTGATTTGTCAGAAGTTCATGAAGCTTTGGAAACTATTGGGACTCTTAATGGCTATCCAACTATTTTGTTACTTTGTACTTCACAATATCCAACGCCAGCGGAAGATGTTAATTTGCTTAAACTCAAAACACTAGCAAGTACTTTTCCTGATTTGATTTTAGGATTTTCTGATCATACAAAAGGGAGTTTGGCATCATCGTTAGCAGTAGGATTTGGTGCTGTTTTTTTTGAGAAGCACTTTACACTTGATAATAATTTGGAAGGCCCAGATCATTGGTTTTCTGAGAACCCTGAGAGCTTGAAAAATTGGGTTGATGCAATCCATCAATCATATTTAATGATGGGGAGGCCTGAAGTCCAACCAACTCTAAAAGAGCTAGAGATGCGAAAACTTGCAAGGCGCACAATCGTAATCTTAAAAGATATAAAAAAAGGATACAAGCTTACTGAAGATAATATTGGTCTCAGAAGGGCTGGTAATGGATTAAAACCAAGTTTGATGAAACAAATTCTTGGCTCATTAGCCTTAAAAGATTTAATGAAAGGAAATCTATTGGAAATAAAAGATGTTAAATAAAATTATTCAAAAAATATTTACTAAATTTACAACTTTTAAAGCTAATCCTTATCATCCATTAGTTTGGATAAATGGAAATCCAAAAATTGGAAAAAATGTTGTTATTTCCGGATTCTCTGAAATCAATGCTAACCATGCTAATGTGACTATTGGCGACAACTGTGATATTGCCTCTTTTGTTGCAATTAATGCTGCAGATTCCCATAAGAAGTGTATCGGACTATCAAATGAAATAGATAGAAAAGATATCACTATTGGTAATAATGTTTTTATAGGATCTCACAGTGTTATTAAGGGCGGTGCAAACATAGGTAATTATTGTGTTATTGGCGCTGGAACTATTGTTGAAGCTATTGACATTCCAGATTATTCGTTAGTAGTTGGAAATCCAATGGTTATTAAGAAAGGTTATTATAAAAAGTGATTGCACATAATAAACCCACTTTAGGTTATCAAGAGCAACAAGCTGCATCCAGAGTAATTGATTCTGGATTTATTGCTCAAGGTAAAGAAGTTGAGAGATTCGAGAAAGAGTTTTGTGATTTTATGGGATTGCCAGATAAACATGCAGTTGCTTTGTCAAGCGGAACATCGGCATTATTTATGGCTCTTTGGTCTTTAGAGGCAAGTGGTAAATTAATTGGAATGCCAGTTTACGTGTGTTCGTCATTACGAAATGCTGTTGCTATGTCTAATGCAAAAGAGGTTCTTATTGATAATGCAAAGGACAGTCCAAATATTTGTTTAAATGAACTACAAAATAGTAATTCTAAAATTGCTATTATTCCGCATATGTTTGGGTTGCCAAATGAAATCAAAAATTTTAAAAATATAGATATTATTGAAGATTGTGCTCAATCTCTTGGCGCCTTGATTGGCAGTAAAAAAACAGGGTTAATTGGTAAAGTGGGTATTTTTTCTTTTTATGCCACAAAGCTTATAACATCTGGTGGACAAGGTGGAATGTTTGTTTCGGAAGATAAGAATTTAGTTGATCAAGTAAGAGATTATCGTGAATTTGATTGCAGAAGAGATCAAAAAGAAAGATTTAACTTTCAGATGACGGATATTCAAGCCTCTATTGGTAGGGCTCAATTAAAGCAATTGCCATTTTTTTTGGATAGAAGGCAGGAAATATTCACAATTTACAAAGACGCAGGTTTAAGTCTTATAGAGAGTAAAAAAAATACACCTGTGCATTACCGAGCTGTAATAAGGGTTAATAGCCCCTTAAAAGTTAAAGATAAATTAGAAAAACAAGGTATTAAAACAATTATTCCTATAGAGGATTGGGAATTATTGGGTGATGGGGCTAAGTATAGAAATTCTTTTAACTTAACTCAAACTACTTTATCTTTGCCTATTTATCCTTCGCTATCAAACAAAGACGTTTTTAATATTATCGATCAATTAAATAAAATAATTAAATGATTTTAACTGCTCATCAGCCAGTTTATTTACCTTGGTTAGGACTATTTCATAAAATTGCGATAGCGGATCTATTTTGTTTTTTTGATATTGTTCAGTATCAAAGAAAAGATTATAACAATAGGAATAAAATTAAAACTGGGAATGGTGAGTTATGGCTTTCTGTTCCTGTAGAGTCTAAAGGTCATTTGAATAAAAATGTATCAGAAATATTAATTGTTCAAGATAATTGGGCTAAAAAACACCTTAAAACAATTGAACTAAACTATAAAAAAGCTCCATTTTTTCAAAATTATTTTCCTGAGCTGCAATCTATTCTAATTAATAATTCAAAATACACATTAGGGTCTTTAAATTTAAAATTATTAGAATATTTTATGGAATGTCTAAATATCAATACCCCTATTATTAAAGCAAGTGACCATAGTTTTAATGGAAGTGGTTCTGACTTAGTATTGGATATGTGCATTAAGTTGGGTGCAGATAATTATATCTTTGGTGAGCAGGGTAAAAACTATGCAGATGTTGATGCGTTTAAAGAAAAAAAAATTATCGTTGAGTTTCAAAATTATACACATCCAATTTACAATCAAGTTGGCAGACCATTTCTGCCTTATATGTCTATAGTAGATCTCCTTTTTAATGAAGGTGAAAGAGGCTATGATATATTAATGTCAAATAATATAGGGCAAATTTAATGGCTGGTTTTTCTGAAGAATGGGATGATATATACAATAAAAATCAACAACTTACATCTTGGCCGTGGTCTGATTTAGTATCTTTGTTTTATAGGCACTGTAGTTCCTTTGTTAACAAAAATGGGCTTATATTTGAATTAGGCTGTGGTATTGGTCCAAATATTCCATTCATTCAATCAATTGGAATGAACTATCATGGAGTAGAGGGAAGTCGCTCAGTAGTTACAAAACTCCATAAGAAATTTCCAGAATTAAAGGAAAGAGTTGTTGTGGGAGATTTTACGAAAAACGATTGCTTCACAAAACTATCAATGGTTGATATTATAATTGATAGGGCATCTGTCACCCATAATAATTTAGAAGATATTACTAGCACACTAAGAAATAGTTATGATGCACTTAAATCTGGAGGTTATTTCATTGGTATTGATTGGTTTTCAACTAACCATTCAGATTTTTTACTGGGAAAAGAAGCTGGAGATACCAATACCCGAAATGAGATAATAGGAGGACAATTTGAGAGTACAGGTAATGTACATTTTTCTGATGAAAAACATCTTCGTATTCTATTTTCAAGTTTTGATATAATCTCCCTTGAGGAAAAAATAATTAATATTTATGAACCGAATAATAATCATCAGTTTGCATCATGGAATATAGTAGCAAGAAAAAAATAGGCAAGACTATTCTTGTTATTGCTGCTCATCCTGATGATGAGGTTCTTGGTTGTGGAGCTTCAATAGCCAAATGGGCTGCTGCAGGAGATACAGTTCACATAATCATTATGGCAGAGGGAGCGACCTCTCGAAGTCAAGAGCGAAATTCAAATGCTTTAAATGAGGAATTAGCTTTATTAGAAAAGGCAGCACAAAGCGCTGGAGTTATTCTTGGAGCAGCTTCTGTTAAATTATTAAATTTTCCTGATAATAGAATGGATTCATTAGATCGACTAGATGTAATTAAGGCAATTGAATTTGAGATAGAGAATCTAAAGCCAGATACTGTAGTTACTCATCATTGTGGTGATGTAAATATTGATCATAGAATTACTCATGAAGCAGTAATTACAGCTTGTCGACCTCAACCAGGCCATTCAGTCAGACTTTTATTAGCATTTGAGGTTGTATCAAGTACAGAATGGCAGCCAGCGTCTTCAAATACTCCATTTCAGCCTAATTGGTTTGAGGATGTAACAGAGACCTTTGTACATAAAATTAATGCTTTGCAGGCTTACAATGAAGAGATGAGAGAGTGGCCGCATCCCCGATCTATAAAAAACATTGAATATTTAGCTAAATATAGAGGAAGTTCTGTTGGTTGTGAATTTGCCGAAAGTTTTATGTTGTTGCGCCTTTGTAAATAGTTTGTGAAAATATTTAATATTAATTTATTATTTATATTATAAAAATAGTGAGCATCCTCAAACGAGTATTAATTTTTGGCATGAGCTACCATAGCAGGGCTGTGTATAGACTTCTAGATAAAAGCATTTATACTATCGTTGGATTTATAGAGAATGATATTAATAAAATTGGTGGTAAATTTGATAATATTAGTATTTACAATATAGAAAATATAAATAGTATTGACTATGATAAAGTAATTATATCTGGGCGCAATATAGACGATATGATTATTCAATTAAGGGACCAATTTGTAATTAACAAAGAAAAAATTGTAGTTATGGGACGTTCAGATTTAGCTCTTAACATCATTGCTCTTGAAAAAAAAGAAAAGAAATTATGCGAAATGCTTCATCATGTTATTAATCTATCTAATAAAGAAGATATTGATTATTGGATGAGTTATTCATCTTTATTAGCTTTAAAGCGCGGAGAAGAGTTTGCAAAGTTTAGTGATATTGATATAAGTGTAATGTCAGATAAAATTCTTTTATTTTTAGACTCATTGAATAAAAATTTAAAACAATATGATATTACAACATGCAGCTATCAAAAAAGTTCAAAATACTGGAATAAGGGTGACATATCATCAATAACAATTTCTGAGAGAGTTGATATTACAATTTCTGAGCCTGCAGCGATTGATTTAGTAGCATTAAGTAAATATCATGAAAGTGCCTTTGTTCCTGGGCCATTTGACAAAATGCATTGTTTTCCATTGTCTTATTTTGATGGAAATAATACAATCAGCCGTTTTAATATAGATTTACGAGTGCCTTCAAATGTTGAAGAATATTTGCAACTAGTTTATGGAGATAACTGGGTCAAGCCAGTTGAAAGGTGGCAGCATAAAAACTATAACTCAATTAAACCCCAGTAAGATTCTATCAGTCTAGTTCGTTTCATCTTCTGATATTCGTATAAAGATATTAATACTATTATTGTTTTAAAAAAATCTATTTTAGCTAAAAGTGTATAATATTTTTAATCAAAACAAACAGTTATTTAATTGTGAATAAATCATCATTAATAAAACTCTTTAAGCCCTATTTTTGTTGTTGTTTAAAGCAGTTTTGAGTAAATCTTTTTTTTGGTATTATTATGAATAACTGCTATTGGGTTACTGGTCTTTCTGCAACTGGCAAAACTACGTTATCATCTTTACTAGTTTCACATTTAAGGGACTCAGGTAAAACGGTGGTTCATCTAGATGGAGATGAGTTAAGGAAGGTTTTAGCTGATGAGGCATATACAAGAGAAGAGAGAATTGCATTAGCAATGCGTTATGCGAGGTTATGTAGATTATTATCTGAACAAAATATAGATATTGTTATAGCAGTTATTGGAATGTTTAAAGAATTACATATATGGAATAGGAAAAATATTAAAAATTATGTAGAGATATTTATTGATACGCCATTGTCTGAATTAAAGAAAAGAGACCCAAAGAATATATATAAAAATTTTGATTTGGGCTTATTAAAAAATGTTGCTGGAGTTGATTTAAAAATTGATATTCCATCTAATCCAGATGTCCATCTTAAATGGTCTAAAAAAAGCACTATCAATTCCATGTTTGATGAATTAGTTAATTTATTAGAAAATAAAATCTGATGTTAATTAATTTAAATGGCTTTATTTAATGTTATTTTTGTGATTTGCAGTAAATGAGTTTAGTTTCTTTTGTATTTTCTTGAAATATATAAATATATGTAATGAAAAATTTTTTAGTAGTTAAAAAACTTAGCCTCTTTAATATTTTGATTGTAATGTTATATAAGTTCTTTAAATTTGAAGTGTATGTTTTTGAGTCTTCAGGAAGAATACTTAATTGGCGTTTAGTAAAATTACTATCATTAAAAAAATGTAATTTCGAAGACTGTTTGGATATAGATTTAAGTCGTTATGGGGGTAATATTGGTAAGCCAATTGATCAAATAACTTCAAAATGGATATCAAAATACTTGCTTGAGACTTTCACTCCGTTTTTTGCTAATGTAAAAAATGCTAATATTAAAAATAATTTATTAATTAGAGAGTATGTGCTAGGTAAATGCACTAGATTAAATAATATTTGCGTGTGGATTGATGGATACTTTTTAAACCATGAAAAAGATAACCTTAACATTTATTTGTTGGGTGACATTTCTATAATTGAGAAAAAGTTCCTAAAAACTAGTTTTGATGATTTAAAAATTCAAATTATATTTTCATCTAATCTGTTTGTAGTTTTTGAGTTACTATTGAAAGTCTTTAAAGTGTTCTATAAAAAAATATTTTTAATTATCAATAACGTTATATCTTCCAAATCTAGAAAATATGACTCTAGCTTCCTAACATTTCCAAATAGTAACACTGATACCTTTCTATATAAAGTACTCTATTTTCCTCATAAAAGTATTTTTTATGGGGATTTATACTTAAAGGATAATTTTTATAGTGAAGATTTGAATTCAGCTTTTTTCCCTGCAAACATACTTCATATTGAATTTGAAAATCTTTCTTTAACTGAGAGCCAGTCTCAATATTATAAGGATAATAAAATTGAAACTGAAATGCTTCCAAAATTACAAATAAAAGAAGCACTTTATCATGCAATTTATATAATAAAAAAAATAGGATTAAAAAAAATATTATTTTTTTTAAGAAAAGATTTTTTACTATTTTTAATTTTTTTAATGAATACAGTTAAATTTTTATCAACAAAGAAGATAATTACTGAAAACTACGATGCAAAATTAGTATTAGTTGGCTTTGATATTCTTTTCCCGACAATTCTCTCTTTAGCATTTGAATCTTTACAAATAAAAACAGTTGCCTTGCAAGAAAGATTTCTACCTACTTTTTTCCTCCATTATCCATTTTTGATGGATACTTATTTTTGTAATAGTGAATTCGTTTCAAAAACTATACAAAAATCAAATAACAAATTTGTTAATCATTGCATTCCCTGTGGCCAGCCTAGATCTGATATCTTAGTAAATTTTCAAAAAAATATTACTTCTAAGAATAAAAGATTTACAGTAGTTGCTTTTGATTTTCATTCAGATCTTGATTTTGATGACAATAGACTTAATGTCTTAATTAATTGGAGAGCAAATGCGAGTTTTTATCGAGACCTCTGCAATCTAGCTAAAAGCTTTCCAGATATGGACATTATAATTAGAGGTAAAAATACTGACTGGACAAAGATTCCTTTTTTTAAAGATGAATTAAAAAATGTTAACAAAATTACCAACATTTGGATTGATGATGATTATTCTAAGTTAAATAAGCAGTATGAGCTTGCAAGCTTGTCTGATTTAGTGATTGCAAAATATACATCTATTGGAGATGAGATTATTGCAGCAGGTAAAAGAATTATTTACCATGACTTTACTCCAAATTCAAGTCATTTTTTTGCAAGTGGTTATTTTAATTACAATAACCATAATGTATTTGCATATTCATATGATCAACTTTTTCAGATGGTTTATAAAGTTGTTAATGGTGATGAATTATTGACAGATAAAGAATTATTAGAACTTCAGTTAATTACCAATAATGCCCCTGCAGATGGAAATACCAAGGATAGAGTAATGAAAAATTTAAATATTATTTATAATCAAACGTATTCATCAGTATGAAAACTTACTATTTAAGGACTTTTCATGCCTAAACAAAAAACCATGCTTAGAAAAAATATTTTAAATAATAATTTATCACGACCAGACTGGGTCAAGCAAAATCATAGATCGCTCGATAGAGATTGGCTAGATAAGAATGAATGTTCTGATCCTGAAATGAATAGGATTGTAATGCAGTCCTTAGCAAAAATTTCAGTAGAGGCGGTCTTTTCCTACCCCGATCTTGATGTTCTGTATAGTAAAGTTGCTGCATTTTCTAATGTTTTATCAGAAAATATTTTATTAACTGCAGGCTCAGATGGTGCAATTAGGGCTTGTTTTGAATCCTGTATACAGCAAGGAGATAAAGTTGTTTTATCAAGACCTACTTTTGCAATGTATGAGGTTTATTCTAAAATTTATGGCGCTGAAGTGGTTTGGCTAGATTATGAAAAATCCTCTAACGGGCCAATTCTTGAGGTAGAGAGGATTATAAGTATCATTAATGAGGTTATACCAAAAATGGTCTGCTTACCAAACCCTGACAGCCCTACTGGTACAGTTTTTTCCTTAGAAGATTTACGAAAAATAATCGATGCAGCTAACGATGCTGGTGCGCTAATATTGATAGATGAAGCTTACCATCCTCTTTATCAGTTAACGGTAGCCCCATGGATTTATGAATATAAACACTTAGTGGTGACTAGAAGTTTTAGTAAGGCCTGGGGTGCTGCAGGATTAAGAGTGGGGTATGCATTGGCAAATAACGAATTAATTAGCTATCTTCATAAGCAAAGGCCAATGTATGAGATTGGGAATGTATCTGCCAAGGCAATAGAGATATTATTAAGTCATGAGAAAGAAATGAGACTTTCAGTCGAACGTGTTAACGCGGGTAAAAAGTATTTTCAAGATGCAATGAGGAATCTAGGGCTAGATTCATATGAAAGTTATGGCAATTTTTCACACGTAAGATTTGGCAATTATGCAGATGAAATTCATAATATATTAGAAAATAAAGTATATTATCGTAAAGATTTTAATGAGCCATGTTTAAAGGGCTATAGTCGTTTTTCATCTACTACAATAAAAAGATTCAAACCAATTATAAAATGTATAACAGATGTGATTACAAAACATAAAAAAAAGGAGTCATTAAATAATGAAGGCTTATAAGGTTGCTGTAATTGGCTGTGGTCGAATTGCTGGACATAATTGTCGAGCTATAGAAAATACTGAGGGGTTAGTTTTGGCTGCTGTTTGTGATTTGGAAATTGAAAAAGCAAATGCATATCGTGATGAGTTCAAAGTCCCTGCATATTCAAACTACCACACTATGCTAAAAGAGATTAGTGATATTGATATTGTTGCAATTATTACTCCTTCTGGTATGCATTTTGAACATAGCCTGGATGTTTTGAAAAAATATAATAAACATATTATTGTTGAAAAGCCAACATTTATGAAGCCCTCTCATTTGAATGAGGC
>Ga0307998_1000316_pt1 | contig 28345 bp, 32 predicted proteins | sample Davwhametageno37_FD_203147 | JGI IMG/M metagenome (GOLD analysis project Ga0307998, IMG submission 203147) | Marine microbial communities from Davis Island wharf, Antarctic Ocean - #37 | ecosystem: Environmental > Aquatic > Marine > Unclassified | place: Antarctic Ocean: Davis Island wharf... | reverse complement strand
GATTAATAGCTATATAGACTACTACAACACGAAGCGTGTACACTTAGGGATACAGATGCGGACACCTGCTGAGATGTTGCAAAGGTCTTGAGTTCTATACGGCAGCTCTGTCTGTACGTGATACGGGGGACTTCTTGTGTTTCACCCCCCCCTTGGAGTAGAATAACAACATGAAACAAAGCAGAAGCGGTTTTACTATTGTTGAGCTTTTAATTGTTATTGTAGTCATTGCTATACTTGCAGCAATCTCTGTTGTGGCGTACAGCGGAATTCAGCAAAGAGGTCGTATGTCAGCCAGGGCATCTGACATTGCATCAATCCAGAAAGCGCTAGAAATATATCGAGTAGATAACGGAACGTATCCTGCAACTACCGCTACGACTTCTACTAATCTTCCTGCTGGTTTTGCCGGCTCATATGGCTCAGTAACGTCATACGCATATAGTGTTTCTAATAATAGCACGTGGCTAAAAGCGCTGACAGATCTCAAAACTATTTCTAAGGCACCAACAGACCCAGTGAATGACAATACAAATTTCTATATGTACTATGCAAACAACACCGCTAGCTGGACTAATTGTCCAGTTCCTTTCTATGTTTTAGTTTTAGAGAGCAAAGATGCCGATTCAATCAAAGGTTCACGAGGAGTCTACTGTCCAGGTGCTGCATATTTTAGCACCACTGCAAATCGAGCTGTTTTTTCAAATATTTCCCCGCCATTACCATAGCCTACCGATTTCTAGTATAGTTTAAGAGGTTAGAAAATAACGGATGAGCCTTAAACGGCCGGCTCTTATACTCTGGATGGGCCTGCGTGGCCACAAAATACGGATGATCGACTGCTTCAACAAACTCAACAAGTGTTCCATCAGGAGAGGTTCCCGAAATTGTGAGCCCACCAGCTATGATTTGCTCCGTAAAGTCTTGGTTCACCTCATAACGGTGACGGTGTCTCTCTACGATATCAGTTTGCCCATACGCCGTCGCCGCCTTGGAGCCTGAAACCAAGGTCGCTGGATAGTCGCCGAGGCGAAGTGTGCCGCCTGTCGATTCCTTGCCTGCTTGGCCTTTCATGATATAGACCACATCGTGTTCGGTTTTTGGATTGAATTCTGTGCTATTCGCGTCTGTTAGACCGCCTTTTCTTGCAGCTGCAATCACGGCAACTTGTAAACCAAGGCATAGGCCAAGGTACGGTTTTTTATGTTCGAGTGCATAGGTCGCAGCAGCAATTTTGCCTTCGACTCCCCGCTCACCGAAGCCACCAGGAACGACAAGTGCATCGACTTTTTCGAAATCTGCATCGGTCGCTTTTTCAGCGTCTATCCAGTCGATTTCAAGCTCAATATCTTCTTCCCACGCAGCTGCCTTTAAACTCTCGATAACGGATATATACGTATCTTCATTGTCCATATACTTGGCGACCAGGCCAACTGTTACCTTTTTCTCAAACACAGTATTTTGCTTTTCGATCAGCTTGTTCCACCTCGTGAGGTCTGGCCACTCCTCGTTACCAGTAAACGTTGATAGCAGCTCGTGCAGTGGCGAAGCGGCAATCATCTGCGGGATACGGTACACAGTATCGATATTTGGCATGTCCACAATGTATTTTTGTGGGACACCGCTTAGCAAGCTTATCTTTTGAGCAACACTTTCTGGTGCTGGCTGCTCTGTCCGCACGACAACTGCGTCTGGGAAGATACCAAAGCTGCGTAGATCGTGCATGGCATTTTGCGCAGGCTTAGTCTTAAATTCTTTACTGGTACCGAGGAATGGCACATACACAACATGTACATACAAACAGTTAGCGCGACCAACACGTTGTGAAAACTCACGGATCGCTTCGATAAATGCCAAGCCTTCGTAGTCACCCACTGTCCCACCGACTTCCACAATATGCACGTCACTGCCGTGTGCAGCTTCAGCAATCTTTTCCTGAATCGCATTGGTAAAATGCGGCACCATTTGCATGGTTTTACCGCGCAGCAGCCCTGATCGTTCGCTGGCGATTAGCTCGGACATGATTTTACCGGCGAGTGAAGCATTTTTCTGCGTTAGTTCAATGTCTAAAAACCGTTCGTAATGGCCAAGATCGAGATCGGTTTCGGCTCCGTCTTTTGTGACATAGCATTCGCCGTGTTCTGCAGGATTTAAAAGACCCGCATCTACATTGAGATACGGATCACATTTTTGTATTGAAACGCTTTCACCTTTTGCTTGCAGGACAGCGCCTATGCTAGCAGCAGTGATACCTTTGCCTACCCCCGACAGGACCCCTCCTGTTACAAATATATATTTCTGTTTTGACCCACGGTTTAATAGTTCTTCCATGGGATTTTATTATAGCACCGCTTTGTGCATAAACACTACCCGTGGAGTGTTGTGCTATTTTCACTACACTACATATAGTAATTTAATGCCTCGTATATTCCCTGTATACTAATACAATGAATATATACCACACAGACGGCTCAGCTAGCCCAAACCCAGGCCCAGGCGGTTACTCAGTCATACAGAATAAAAAGCCAGTCGCCCTTGGCGGCGAGCCAAGTGGCGATGAGACAACCAACATCCGGATGGAAGGCTTCGCTATTATTGCTGCCCTGAAGCACGCAAACGGCGCAGAATGCGAGATCAATACCGACAGCGAGTTCTGGATCAATGTCATCACCAAATGGTCACTGGCGTGGGAAGCAAACGGCTGGAAGAAAAAAGGTGGCGTCATAAAAAACCTCGATATCGTACAAGAGGTCTGCCCTCTCTATCGTGAATCAAAAGCAAAGCTCATCTGGGTTCGCGGGCACAACGGCGACGAGGGCAATGAACTAGCTGATGTCTGGGCGAATAAGGCTCGCGAAGGCACACGAATTTAGAAAAAGCTAGGTTATTCTAACGTTATCTTCTTTGCGTAATCCATACCATACGAAGCAATGTAATTTGCATACGTACCCGAACTACATGCGCCACCTATCTGCTGCGCAACAGTTTGCGACTGCGTAGTATCCATATTCGCCAGCAATATTCGAGTTTTGTTGTCTCCACTCGTACACTCAACGATCATATAGGCGCTAAACGGTGATGCTTTTGAGTTGATAGGATCATCGACAGAATTTGTTAGGTATCCAGCATTTACCAAAATCTCTTTCACTGAAGCTGTAGAATAATTTGAGTTATACCAGCCTTGTGCTGTTACCGAGCCTCCTCCTACGGGCATAGCTGAGAAATTTTGACCGGTTTCTATAGACCATCGTCGTATTGCTTTTTCAATATTACCTATGTCCGAGGCACGACGAGCATCTCTACCGCGTTGCTGGATGCCGTTATAGGCAACGATCGAAATAGCGGCTAAGATAGCGATGACAACAATAACGATAAGAAGTTCGACTATTGTGAAGCCTTTTTGTTTTACCCACATAATAGTACAAGTATACATAACCGTTACTAGAAATACATCCCCCTTCACTTCACCAGCTTTGCACGTAGCCCGCCAGGAGCAAAAGAGAGCTTAAAAAATTTGAATCAGACGATTAGTCTTTTGCTATATGTTCAGCGATTTTCACTCGCTTTTTCAGCTTGTTTTTGCGATAGAGCACCATCGCCAAGATAACAGCTGCGAATAAAACAACGCAGCCTGCAGAAATAACATAGCCTATGATTGAAGGACCGGGTTCATCGTGCAAATGAGCAGTGTGTGCAAAAAGAGGAAGTACGTTCATATAATAAGGTTAACATTGTTAAGTAGTTTTCACAATGCTATATTATTTCGATCGAACACTAAGCCCTAGACCCTCGAACGTTTCGCATACATATACGGGCTGGAGTGACGTACTGAGTGCTTCGTCGTACCGATAGCCCAATTGTGCAAACCAACGAATATCTTTGACGTTGACTACTCTATCCACTATCAACCACCGTGCAAAGGCTCCCCTTGCAATCTTTGCATGTACCGTCACAAATGCTGGCTCGCCAGTCTTTGGACTAACCGTGAGAAATTTTGGTGTAATAATTCGGTCTGGATCTACATACTTCGTAATAGTTTTGCCGTACTCTACCGCAGTAAGATTCACAATCGGCCCGTCGTTTGGCAACGTATCCGCGATCTTTGTCCCCCAAAAGGCATACATATTTTTGTGTTCAGCGCGCGGGATCTTATACCCCATCTCGTGACGATACGGAAAAATACCATCGAGTGGCTTCAATACTCCGTACAATCCAGATAGAATTCGTAGATTTTTTTGAGCATATCCCCTATCTTCTTCGTTCCAATCTTGCACTTGCAAGCCACTATAGATGTCTCCCAAGAAGCTATCAACTGCAGCACGTTGATCGCCGTCGTTGTCGGTCCATGCCGCGATGAGTTCTTTTGTCTCCGCAGCGAGTTTAGGCGAGACTTTCATCATGATTTCGATGTCCGAGTCCGATAAACGTTGCAGTTCATTGGCCAACTTATGCGCTTCGTTTAGTAACACAGGCCGGCTCAGTGACAAATCAGTAATTTGCGAGGGTTCGCGCATCGTCTTAGATGTATGAAGTAGGATTAGCATACGCTAGTTTGGAGAAAAACTTCCCGAAATAAAATAAAGGTATAGAAGAAAGACTAACCCTATTACAATACTTATAAATGCAACTACTTTCGAGAGTAAAGAAAACCGTTTTATTAGCACTGCTGTTGCAATCCCGAGGTTTAAGACAAATACCAATGAAGTAAAACCTATGTGTGTTTTCGATATTACACCATCAGCACTTGACCCAATAGAGTTGATCACTACAGTATTCGCCACTCCAAGAACTGTAAAAATTATAATAGAAATAATGCACTTATTATTCATGATTTTCTCCTTTTAAATATTCTGTACATCACACCTAGCGAAAGCAGTACAGATAATACATACAACGTTGAGACTTGCTTGAAGACCCCATTCTTCTCAGCAGACCTTACGATGCCTATAAAGTTAGTAGGCCTTTTATTGCCTGTTGAGCGTTCTTTGATCTTAGTTTCTGACTGCCCGCTAGGTTGATAGCCAGAGAAAGTGGTTGTTTTATAATCATTAAAGCTCTTCTCAGTCCTTATAGTACCACTGCGCTTTTGATTATGCAGTCGATTTACATCGTCATCTCGTGATTTAATGTCATTTTTGCAAAGGTCTTCGAGTTCACTATTGTCATTCTCACTTTTTATAAAATCCACTTCGAAGAAATTTTCATTATCCGCTGAACCTCACTAATCGGCAGACTTCTTAACCTATCTATGAGCGAATGAGCATTATAATTTCTTCAGACAGCTAATAATATACCGAAAAATACAAATGAGAATGCCACTTGTAGCCCCCAAAAAAATTTATATTTGAATGCCACTTTTGTGTCTTCATGCCTAAAAATTGAGTACGTAGTAAAAAAAAGTAGAACTATGACCAACGTAGCAAAAATTATTGTTAGCTCGCTCGGTGATAAGACTTCTTCCGTCCGTTGACTTGCTGCAAAACCATTTAATATACCTCCAGCCAAGTATTCATAAGCAGCTATATATATAAAGGGCATTAAAATACCGACTAATACCGCTGAGGCCCATAATAAGTTGTTTTTCATCTCTATTTTCTCCTATGTATTATTACAATTATACTTGCTATAAAGATTACACCAAGTGCTACTATCTTTAATTTATTGTCACTCATGCGTTCTGTATGACCGTTCTTATTACTAATCGCACCATCTAACTCTCGATTTATTACTCCCCCGTTATTTTGCCTGTTTGATACATAGCCTAGTTTATTTTTAAGGTCCTTCACTGCCGATTGACCTAATATATACGAATCATCAACTTTCAATCCTGATAGCGTAGTGGAAGCGGCATTCGGTTCATTTTGAGTATCTTCAAGCTCACACATATCATCTATCGAACTATACTTTCCACTTGGACTAAAATACATACATTTGTCGATACTATCGACAATGCCATCGCCATCCCTGTCATCCGCATCCGCTGATTGAACAAGTACTTCTTGAAAGTAAACTATCGGCTCTCCCGAATACGAAAGCCCTTTTAGTACTAAAGTATGGTAGCCTGGCTCAATGTCCTGTGTTGTAAGGATTGAGGCATTGAGAGCACCGTCAATATCTGTGTAATAATTACCCAAATCCATGCGATCAGAATATATTGTTACAGAAACCTGAGAGTTTGGTTTAAAGCGAAACAGGCCAACAGTAAGTTTATTCAGCAATCCTTTGATAAATGGATCCTTTGTAGCTTCCACACCTTCAACAATTAAATCTGTTCCACCAAGAAAATCAGAATATTCGGGTGTTGATTGGCAGTTTACATCCGTACACTCGGATTCGGAACCCTCAATATTGAGCTTACTGAAAATATCTTCAGACATCTTAAAATGACCTTTAGCGTTCGGATGAAAACTTTCTTGTAACTCATTATCCCCGAGAAATGCAATCCCAGTAACGTATTTTTCACCTTTACCACATAGCAAGTGTGAATCGAAACTATCAGCAATATCAACATACCTTATGCCCGAGTCATTTGAGGCTCTTCTTATAATCTCGTTGAGATAAACGGTAGCCTCATGTATCATCTTGCGTTCATCGTCATTTAGGAAGCCAATATTAGAATCTGAGCAGTCTGCGCCTGGATCAGGCGAAATAAATTTCGGGTAGCTAACTGCGTAAATGGTAGCTGTTACCGTACTAGAATCTTTTAATTCTGTATAGAACTTTTTTAGATCTTCGTATTTTGAACGTATCTCATCGCCCAAAGCTTCTTTCCCTTCTTCTTGTGCCCAATAACACGTCCCGATTCCTATGCATGTTCTGAGCTTCCCACCGAAATCCACATCATTTCCACCAACCATCAAAGTAATTAACTCCGGCTTATATTTCTTTACAAACTCAAGCTGCTTAACCCTACCTGGTATGAAATCATTTAGTGCCCGTGCACTATAAACGCCCACGTCGAAACCTTCGAGCCTGTTATTTTGACCGCCATAGTCGGTACTTCCTTGCATTTTCATATCCCACATCGTGGCACCAGAACATGCGACCGATTGCCATTCGGTACCTAAAGACAACGACATAGCACTAGCGATTTTGTATGGATACGACCGAGTGCTCAAATGACACTTTTCTCTTGGTTGACCAATTGATTTGTTTTCTCCATTGTCGGTATACGCGCGGTAGTACTTCTTTCCGGCACCGTCTTTTTCAGTATCGCCTTCCCCGCTCGAAAATGAATCACCAAGTGCTAAATATTCGAGAGGATTAACTTGCTGATAAGTTTTGGAATACAAAGGTACGTCATACTCAGTAGCCTCTAAGTCATCGCTAAATTCATATTCTTTAAAGTACAAAACCTTACCATCTTCCCTAAACCTATCACCGCGCATGCTTCGTATCTCGCTACTCGAGAAACGTTGTTCGAGTGCACTCCTCATGCGGCCATCGTCTGTTGTACACGATGTCATAGAAGCAGCCTGCTGGGTAAAGGTATCTGAAATATATACAGTGTCGAGCGTACAATCACTCGACACTGTATATATTTTTGGTTCAATATTATAGTCAAAGGTCGCTATATACGTACCATCGTCGCTCACTATAAAAGTGATGTGTGCGTCGCTTCCAAATCCATATCGATGTTTGTAATTCGAGAATAACGATATTTCAAATGTTTTTGTATCTATCCTAGCTAGTCCAACGCTCTGTATCTCTACTCCTATATAGCTTCCGCTTAGGGAAACCCCGAGTGACCCGTTAGTGACTTTATTCCCTGCCGAATCAGTAATCACTAGATCCGTCGCGTTCGTCTGTAGGTTGTACACTGTTTCGACGCCTACAGATGATCGTACTAATCTGCTTGGGAGATTTTTAACTGCATATAGTGCCCGGTTATTCGTAAAACCAGCTGTAAGCGTGCTGTACAAGAAGTGATTGCTCTCTGGCATCACAATCGCGCGGTCGGCTGTTTGAATGTTATTGACCCTATACATGGCAGCATCCGACTCTATCCCGACTACAAGATGAGTCTGGTACCTGGGAGCGTACGAAGGACCACTTCTTTCCTGGTAATATGCATACCGCCAATTTGGACGTTCATATATACATAAATTGGCGGTAGTCGTAGATGATACCCCGCCTATCCTCACGGATTTCTGATGGCAGTCATTGTCAGCGAGGGTCTGTTCGCGTTGGCCAAGTACAAATGATCCAGCAGACCACGCGTTACTAGAAGCATGTACGTCTTTTGCATTGAGAACAACACAAGAAGCAAGTACAATCAACATCGCTACAAGCATATTCCTCAGCGTCATCTTCCTCCTCTAGTGCTTGTATGATAGCACGCTGAGGAAAAGCTTAAACGAAACAATCTTCAATAACGTGTGGTTCTATCTGTGGAAAAAGCTTTTGTGATTTTTGATTTGTCACAATCATCGGGTTCGCGAGCGATTCTACCATTACCTTGCCTACTTTTGCATGATTGCCTGGCGTAAACGAATCGAGCCACCAAGATGCAACGAACACTGGTACAAAGGGAACATGGATCGACCACGTTTTTGTCTTTTTCCAGCGAGCATAGCGCAGCATCAAGTTTTTGTAGGTCATAGCTTCGGGTCCACCAATCTCGACAGTATGGTCCTTGGTATCCTTCAACGAGAGTGATGCAACTAAGTAGCTCACTGCATCGTGTAGCCCGATGGGCTGCGTGAGTGTTTTTGCCCACACGGGCAAGAAAAGTATCGGTAGTTTATGCACCAGATTTGCGATAATGTCGTACGATGCACTTCCCTTCCCGATTACCATCGAGGCTCGAAATTCAATCACCTGAGCGTCACTTTTTCGCAACAACTCGCCTGTTTTATGGCGAGACGCTAGGTGCTTAGAGAGATGTTCACTATCATTGCCGAGGCCACCCAAGAATATAATTTTAGTGACAGACGTTTCTTTTACAGCCTCAACTAAGCTATTGGCCGCATCAGCTTCTGCTTCGACAAAATTGCGCTTAGTTTGCCCCATCATATGCACCAGATAATAGGCAACGTCGCAGTCAGCCAATACCGCATGCATCGCGTTCACATCGAATATATCAGCATTTTTTGCGGATACTCTCTCGCTATCGTAGTGAGTGTTTTCTGCGTGCTGAGAAACCGAAACAACTGTATGCTCAGTCTCTTCGGTCAGTCGCCGGATCAGCGATGATCCTATGTACCCGTTTCCTCCAATAATCGCAATCTTCATACTTTATTACCCTCGCCTTCCTACGATCGCACCGTATTTTGGTGCGAATAAAAATGTTATTGCAAACAAAGCGCTCAGTACCAATACCATCGAGCCGCCGGTCGAGATATCAAAGTAATAGCTCAGGTACGCGCCGGTGATACAAGCAATCACACTCGACGCCACAGCGACGGCGAACAACGAGTTCGCATCGTCAGTCAACAAGTGAGCTATCGAGCCTGGAATCACCAACATTGCGATCACCAGTATAATCCCGACTGTCTGTACAGATGCCACTACTGTGAGTGCCAACATAACGAGTAGCAAATAATGATAGAACCCTACACGCAAACGGATGGCCTTGGCGTGCGATTGGTCAAATGCATACAGCAAAAAGCTCTTTCGGAAGGCCAGTATAGTGATAATCACGACAGTAGAAATCACTCCTACCTGGATCGCATCGCCTGTTGAAATACCCAACACGTACCCAAAAAGTATGTGTTGCAAGTCGATATTACTCGGAATCAGCGATATCAATACGACGCCGAGCGCAAATAGCGTTGTGTACACCACCCCTATAACGGCATCTTCTTTTAATCGGACGCGCTCCTTGATAAATCCAATACCAAGTACCCCGGCCAACCCGAACACAAATGCACCAATACTAAACGGAATCCCGATTGCATAGGCTATCACGACACCTGGCAAGACCGAGTGCGATACTGCGTCGCCTACAAGCGACCAGCGCTTGAGCATCATAAAGCACGAGAGCAACGCGCTAACGATCCCCACTAGAGTACTGACGACGATGGCACGCAGCATAAAGTCGTACTGCAAGGGTTCGATTATATACTCCATGGTACGTTCTCTTTTTGACTGAAAACATTGTCATATGTCTTGGCGATGTTTTCTTGTGTGAACACTTTTTTTGTCTTGCCGGCTGCGACGATTGTCTTGTTGAGTAATATCATGTGGTCACAGTACGAGCTAACAGTCGATAAGTCGTGCACCGCAATCAGAATCGTTACCCCTTGGTTTTTTAACTCTTTTAACAGATCAATCAACGATGCCTCAGTCTTGGCATCGACCCCCGCAAACGGTTCGTCTAGCAGTAGGATCGAAGCTCCTTGCGCGAGTGCTCTACCGACAAACACCCGTTTTTTTTGCCCGCCAGAGAGCTGGCCTATTTGCCTGTCAGCAAGGTCCGTCAGGTGGACACGCTCTAGTGCACGCTTGACTGCATCTTTGTCTTTTTGCTTCTCGGTGCGAAAGATATTCATAAAACCGTATCGCCCCATCATCACCACATCGCGTACCGAAACAGGAAAATTCCAATCGATACTTTCGGTTTGCGGTACATAGGCCACTATTCCTTTTTTTTGCGCCGTCGCTACTTTAAATCCTGCAAGTTTCACCGAGCCTGTCATGCGAGGCACATCGTTCATAATCGCCTTAAATAACGTTGATTTACCCGCACCGTTCATACCAACTAACCCGCAAATTGAGCCTTCGGGTATCTGAGCGTTTGCACCCTCTAGCGCCACAGTGTCGTGGTACCGTACCGATACATCCTTTATTTCAATCGCGTGTTTCATCTATTGCTCTGCACTTTCCAGGGTTTTTGCGTTGTATCGCAATAAATCTAGATACGTAGAAGTTGGCCCATCACTGCCCGACAGCGAATCGACGTAAAAGACACCCGAAAATGTCGCACCTGATTCGCTCGCCACCTGCTTCATCGCTTTGTCGCTCACCGTGCTTTCACAGAAAATTGCGGGTATGTCATTTGCTTCAACAGTATCGATTACTTTTTTTATCTGCTGCGGTGTCCCCTGTGCATCGGCATTGATCGGCCACAGATACAGTTCTTTTAACCCGTAGTCTTTTGCTAGGTACGCAAAAGCACCTTCACAGCTCACGAGATATCGCTTGTCGCTAGGTATCTTGCCTAATGTTTTCTGGAGCTCCATATCGACAGTGCGTATAGAGTCTTTGTAGATGGCAGCGTTTTTCTTATAGACAACTGCGTTTGCTTTGTCGTATGTAGCCATAGCATCGGCGATTGCATCGACGTATTTGAGGGCAACTTTTGGTGACATCCAAGCATGCGGATTTGGCTTATTGCTATACGGACCCTCGGTAATATTGATAGGGGTTACTTCTTTTGTGAGGGTCACATGCGGGACTCCTGGCACATTTTCGTAGAGCTTTTCGGCCCATTTCTCTAATCCTAGCCCGTTATCAAGTACAAGATCGGCGTTTTGCATGCGCACAACGTCTTGTGGTGTTGCTTCGTAGCCGTGGATCTCAGCACCTGGCTTTGTGATTGAACTCACGTTGGCTGCATCTCCTGCGACGTTTTTTGCCATATCGGCTAGTACGGTAAAGGTGGTTAACACCTGCATAGTTTTGTTTTCATTCTTTTCTGCGCGCAGCGCTATGGTCTCTTTTGCAACATACCCAACAAGCACAAGCAGTGCAACTCCGAGTGTTGTGAGGATATATTTTTTATTCACTGCTTTTTTCCTGGAATTGTTTCGGGAGCGGATCTTCGAATCGTACCTCTTTTAAATCAATTACTCCTCGAACTGTCATATCGGGGTATTCAAGATTGTAGATTACATCTACCGAACCAAAAACTGCATCTTTCCAGTCAAAACCAAGCTCCGCTGCCGCTTGTTTTACCGACTCTTCTGAAGCCCCCTCGATCTCAATATAAGATGGAATCCATGGCCACTCGTCTATAACAACCTCTACTTCGTTATACTTCCATGTCTCACGTTTCGACTCCTGAAAAGTATGATACTTCAAACCAAATTCAGAGAAGATTGCTGCAGTTTCATCAAAATCATTAACAACAATTTCTCTTTCTTTAGCACCGGTTAACGAATTCTCATCAAATTGCTTAAACGTAACCGTGACTTTGTCTCCTTCGTCACGGATTCTTAAAAATGCATTACGTGCTTTCGTCTCCGCTGTCTCAATCAATGCTCGACGCATCAATCGCATTGGCTGTTCGAGTACAGCACCGGCATCGCGTAATTTGGCGCGCATCTGCTCGATATCTACACCGAGAAATTTTACTTCAATCTCTGTTTTCATACTCATGCTTATCTCCTGAGGCGCAAAATGGTGCGATATGTCGCACCATTTTGCTTATTAATCTGTTGTTGTGACCTTACTTTTTTGATCCACCTACTTCGTAGCTAGTATTCGTGCTTTCAAAGAAATTCACAAGCTCTAGCGTATCGTTTGCCGCCGCCATCCACTTCGCAGGGTTCGAAACCTTGTAGTGTGCTTCAAAGCCAAGCTCCTCGAGCCGTCGGTCGGTGAGGTATTTCACGTATTGGTTTACGTAATCGGCGTTGAGGCCTAAGATACCTTTTGGAAGCATGACTTTGTTGTATTCTTCTTCCATTTCCACCGCGTCGATGATTGTTTGCTTGATCTCAGCGGCAAATTCTTCAGTTTGAAGATCTTCGTTTTCTTCCATAGTAGTAAGGATCAAGTTGATGCCGAACTTCAAGTGGAGTGATTCGTCGCGTACAACCCAGTCAATTAGACTGGCGAAGTTGCGAAGCAAGTTTCGCTGACGGAAGCTGAGTGCTACCATGAAACCGCTATAGAACCAGATACCTTCAAGAATAATGTTGTAGGCAATAAGGTTGCGGATAAAGTCTTTCTTACCCTCAGTCGTCGTGATGTCGAGTTGCTTTTCAGTCATTCGCTTAATCGCTTTCGTCTCGAACTCTTCTTTTCGTGCCATTACTGGTTCATCAACGTGAGCTGCGTAGGCTTTTTCACGATCGATTGGGAATGTTTCGAGCACGTACTCGAACGCCATACAATGGTTTGCCTCTTCCCACATCTGTTTTGCGAGGTACAAGTGGCATTCTGCTGCGTTTACATACGGGTAGACACCAAATGCGAGTGCTTTATTTACCAAAAGTTCATTTGGGTTGAAGTAGCTCATTAAAAATTCGATGGCGTGTCGCTCCTCGTCGCTCATCTTCTTCCAGTCAGCGAGGTCTTGCCCTAACTGGATCTCGTTTGGAAACCATGTGTTTGCAACTGCCTGATCGTACAATTCCATCGCCCAAGGGTAGTGAATTGGCTTTAGTAGCAAGCCGTCTTGTATTCCTGTTCCTAGTATTCCTGCCATGTCATTCTCCTAATAGTTAATTAAAATAGTGTTTCTAGGTTTTTATCATCATAATCTGCGTCGGGTGTAAGAGGATGTTCACTCAAACTCTCTGTGCCTGCATTACCAAGGAAAATCATATTTCCAGTCGCTATTAGACCTACACCACGACATCTTGCTTCCTGTATGATCGACCAGTTAACTTCCGCTATGCCTTGGCTTGCGTCGACACTAACACCTTCGTACGGAAGGAGGTCCGACATGTTATTCGCATCCATCACATATTGTTAAACTTGCTGGATCGACTGGTGCAGCTGCGTGTCCTCTTGCTGAAGCTTGGTCATCAGCCATAGCTTGTGCATTGACCATCGCTTGGTCAATAGCTGCAAGTTTTTCGTCTAATGTCATGTCGTCGCTTAGTAGGTTGCTTGTGTTCATTGTGTTTCCCCTTATTTTTTACCCTTTTTACATACTTGTTTGTTTATGTGCAGCAGTTACAGCCGCATGGACAGTGATAGTTGTTCATTACGTAACCTCCGTCGTTTGTTTTTTGGCGAATCCGAATCCTGATTTACGTACCCCGCCGCTAGCTTTGGCCATTGCATCAGACTTGTTGACTTTGGTCGTACTTTGTTCGGCTTGGTGTCGCGGTTTAACGTGAAGGTAGTAGGTTGTCTTGAGGCCGCGTTTCCAGCATTCTGTATAGATTTCAACGTAATCGTCGATATTTCGTGTTTCAAGGTACATATTTCGACTGATTGCTTGGTCAACCCATTTTTGTGCTCTCGCCGCAACTTCGATGAATGCATAGGGGCTGAGCTGGAAGCTGGTTTTGTAGACGTCTTTGATATGCTGCGGAATAAGGTCGATCGTCTGAATGTCACCTTGATTCGCCAACACGTCGTCTTTTACTTGTTCCCAGACGTTGATATCTTTTAGCTGTCGTACTAGGTTGTGGTTGATTTCAAGAAACTTACCGTTCAACGTCGCTCGTGAAAAAATCTGTGCGAACTGTGGGTCGAGACCAGGAGTTGTACCAGCCACAAGCCCAATGTTTGCTGTTGGTGCAATTGCCATCACGGTAGCGTTTCGCATACCTTTTTTGACTTTTTTACGGAGTGTATCCCAGTCTTGGCGGCTTTTTCGCGTCACATTTACCTTCAATTTGCGAGATTTACCCAACTCGTCGATGGTATCGATCGGCAGCATACCTTTGCTCCAGCCACTTCCTTTGTACTCTGCATAGCTGCCAAGTGTCTTGGCAAGATCCGCTGATTCATCGATTGCGTAGTAGCTAATGAACTCTACGAGCTGGTCGATAAGGTCGTAGGCTTCTTCTGACTCGTAACTATGTTTTAGTTTTTCAAGTACATCAGTGAATCCCATGATGCCAAGTCCAACTGCACGATTTGAGAGGTTTGAATTCATTGCCTCGGGGATCGGAGTGCTAGTAATGTCGCAAAGGTTGTCGAGCTGACGCATCGCACTACGGGTACTTGCTTCGAGGCGAGTCCAGTCCCATGTGTTGTCATCGTTCAAGTGACGTGAGAGGTTAATCGATACCAAGTTACAAACAGAGACATTCTTCTCATCTTGTGGCAATGTGATTTCAGTACAAAGGTTTGAGCAGTGAATTGTTCCGGTATTGTTGTTCAGTGCACGTACGTTTATAGTGTCTTTCCAAGTAAGCCATGGGTGGCTTGTCGCCTGAAGAGTCGTAAGAATTTGTCTGAACTGCTGACGGGCCGGTATTTTCACAAAATCTTGCATCTCGCCTTTATCTGCCATCTTGCAGTATTCGCTATAACGAGCAGAGAATGCTGCTCCATATAGTTCTGGAAGATCTTTTACTTCTGCTGGGTCAAACAAATACCAGTCTTTATCAGCTTCAACTCGCTTCATGAACTCGTCTGATATATAGACCGCTGTGTTCATAATACGAGTACGTAGGTACGGATCTCCGGAGTTGGCACGAAGGTCAAGAAACTGAGGAAAATTCATGTGCCAGTTCTCTAGATACATTGCAGCTGCGCCAGCTTTTTTACCCTTACGAGAGACGGCAAATAGCGCAGAGTCGATCATTTTCATGAACGGAATTGGGCCAGTACTTTCGGTATTTGTTGTTTTTACTGGACTACCAGAGCTGCGTAGTTTGGTCATTGTGATACCGATACCACCAGTTCCCTTTGCGATCCACATAGTGTCACGAATAGATTTTGCGATAGACTCCATGTCGTCTTGCACTTCCATAAGGAAGCAGTTTGAAAGCTGCGGAAATGCACCACCAGCGTTCACGCGAGTACTGCCGCCGGCAACGTATTCGAGCCGGCACATGTGTTGGTAGAAGTCGATTGCCGCCTGAGTAGGGTCTTTTTCGTTGTATGAAAGCCCCATTGCAATACGCATGTGAGTAAACTGTGGCGTTTCTATAGGGGTACCAGTATTTTTACGAAGTGCATACCGGTTTTTGTTGGTGACGACACCTATGTACTTGAATAAGTCGTCATGTACGGGATCAAGCGCTTCACTAATTTTCTTTAGGTCAAATCGGCCATCTCCCATACGTGTGTCGAGTAGTTGATCTTTTACTGCAAGCTTTATGAAGGCAGGAAACTTTTTTGCATGGAGCTTTTTAAGGTCTGCGTCGGTTTCAAAGTCACCGAGAATATTCTTGTAGATGTTCTTGAGCAACAACCTCGCTGCGATTGTGTCAAAGTCTGGGTCGTCTTTGACATTTTGAAGTGCAGTGTGGATCACCGCTTCATCAAGTTGCTCAGATGTAATTCCATCAAATAATGTTAATTGTAGCTCTGATGCTACCTGGACTACTTTACTAATCTGGTCCGGGAGACCTTCACTTGCCTTTACTAGCGCCAAGTTGATCATGTTTGCGTCAAATGGTTCGCTTGTACCGTCGCGCTTTACCACATTGATCTGACTCATAAATATTCCCCTACGTTCTCTTTAGCAGTTATTTTGTTTTTACACATTCCCCGCACCTCCTCAGGGACAAAGCAAATACACATACCCCGTAGGATACCAAGTTACCTCGATGTGATTTGCGTTAATGTGTGTTTTATTGATCAACTACATATGTAGTGGTCTGAGTACTAATATAGACCCCATATATAGCTTTTGCAATACATTTTAACCATAATGCGTATGTTTTTTAATCAACAGGCATATATGCTGCCCAATGACCCCTATAATCCTGCAGGTAGTGTGTGTTGCTTTTTTACAACGCTATATGTAGTGCTTACGGTATTTTGAACGTTACCGCTTATAGTCGTCTGCTAGCCGCACAATATCGTCTTCGTTCGACGGCTCAGCTGGCTCGGTGTGTTGCCAGATCTCGGCGACCAGGCAAAAGGTCTCGTCGTTAAGCGCACACAGCCGGTGTCGCTCACCACGGGCAAATTGGACGACTTCTCCAGCCGTTACGTCGGTTCGTTCGCGCTGCTCGTCGTCGTTGCTTTGAAAATAGGCACCGTCACTCAAAAAGCGCCATCGCTCAGCTCGACGGTCGTGGTACTGCCAGCTAAGACGCTGCCCAGGCAACACGAGCAAAAACTTTGGACTCAGTTCTACTCCGTCGTTACCGAGCTTTGCCTCTTTTAGAGATAACCCAGGGAAGAACTCTGCTAAAAATCGATCTGTATCGCTATTTTTCATACGGTAAAACGCTCCCCATGGCTTCGTCTCGTCTGCATCTACTACCGTGTACTCAAGCTCATCGATCATATCTTTTAGCCTTTGGATCGCAACGTCCTTGCTCGTCGAATGCACCATGCCCGGAAAGTACTTCCCCATCAGCCCATCTATCGTGCGGTATACCTTGCGAACCGCTTTACCGGTTTTTCTGTCGGTAACATCGACGTCTAGTACGTCTTTACCTCCGAAAAGCTCACGAATATTCCGGCGCACCTTCCATACAAACACCCGCAACCCAGATGTTTTCCCTAGGTGGATTGACTCGAGTTTGTTTACACTATCACTCATATATATAGCTAGTATACACCGGAATCATCTACTGGTGTATCACATACTTAACATTATTAACTATTGATGCTATACTAAATATATTAACGTTTAGGAGGTATATGGACAACAAATCAGGAATCATTGCAATCGTAGCACTCGTCGTCATCGTAGGTGGTGTGTTTGGCGTCATGGCAATCAATAAAAACGCTGATACAAACGGCGGCTCAAGCTCTTCGAACAGCTCAAGTGAAGAAAAGTCATCTGGTGGGACTAAAAACTCTGCCATAAACGAAGACCAAGTCGATATGACCGATAAAAAAGAAGTGGCTATCGATATCGTCGACTTTGACTTTTCAGAGAAGAATATAAAGATAGCAAAAGGTACGACTGTCACCTGGACAAATAAAGGCGATGTACCCCACAATGCACAACAAGACGATGTAGGCGAGAGCTTCACTGCCCCAGAAAAAAGTGCTGTGAAAGATGATGTATTTGCAGGTGAACTCTTGAAGACTGGCGAAACATACAGCTTTACATTTACTGAAGCTGGCGAATTCCCGTACCACTGTGCCCCTCACGCTGGTAGCATGATGGCGAACATCACTGTCGTATAGTTAAATGTACAGCGACAGCCCACGTGGATATGAACGAAACGATTTTGGAAAGCTATCAGCTATAGTGCCTGAGCTCCCTGAAAATATCCGTGTCCACCTCGAAAACGGAGGACAAATCATGGTCCGCCATGGGTTCTCGAGCGCCAACAACGATGCAGCAGGAAATCTAGCGTTCGGAAACACAGATGCAGGACTTGAACAACTGGGCCTCGATCAAGCCAAAGTCTTCAGAGAAAAGGTAACCGCAGCCTGTGGAATCGAAGTGCTCGAGGTGCCTGTAGCGACATCTACCCTGCGCCGCACTCGAGAATCAGCAATTGCAACCGGCTTTACGGCTTTGACGGCCTACTCTTCCCTCGATGAAATTGCTCAACATGCAATTCAAAAAATAAAGGACATCAGAGCAGACCTTGAAAACGGCATACTGCCTGATATTGCCTTGGCCAAAGCCGAGGAACTAATAGAAAGTCCTGATCGGCCGCATGAACAATTTCTGTTTATGCACGGACTTCTCATGGCCGGCTGCGAAAGGATTACAGGAGTCTCATCGAATAAACGATTGCTACCAAGGTTTTTTGAAGCAAGAATTCTAAAGAAATAAACAAATTGGTGCCCGTTGTCTCAAACCAACCTCCGCCATAAAAAACGACGTCCGTCTGGACGTCGTTTTTTATGGCGGAGAGGATGGGATTCGAACCCACGGTGCAGTTTGACCCGCACACACGCTTTCCAAGCGTGCGCCTTCGACCACTCGGCCACCTCTCCGTATGTATCTATTCTACTAAATATTGCCCAGTCTGCTAGAGTAACAATATGAAAAGACTGGAATTTGCCGGAGGAATAGTAGCAACAACCGCTATCACACTCGGAATCACTGGTTGCACGAGCGGAGGAAAGTCATTGGATCACATAGCTCAACCAGTAGCAGTGGAGACATCGGCTTTACCTTGGTTCGACATGGATCAACAACATGAGTTGAGCGGTAGAGTGACAGAAATAGCTGCCGATGATGAGTTGACATACATCGAAAGATTACCGAGCTACGACACCAGCCCAACTGAAAGTATTCATACAGTATTGCTTAGTTTAGAGCCTAAGAGCAAACAACAGTGTATCGGTGAATTTGCTGTAACGGCCATGTATAGAAAGGACCCTACCAATTGGATATTTAGGATTGGTCTTCATGGAGATAGACAAGATTTCGCGCCTGAAAATACGTACAACGGTACGCTTGGCCACGGAGAAGGTATACCTGAAACGTTAACAAACGGTGTGAAAATTGATACCGAACAGACTGAAAGAAATACAGAAGAGATACAGGCGTATGCGAAAGACGTCTTACGACTATTGTGTCGCTAAGACATGTTCGCGGCACAATATACTCAGACCAGCCCCCGGAACGGTAACGCAGTGGCGATATTGAGTTAAGAAATACGCGGTATGTATAGGCGTATTACGGTATTCAGCGACACCCGCATTAGGGTTGTCAAATTTACGCGCCGCTTACGGTTGCTTTTACCTCTAAAACCTCTCTATAATAGAGCAAATGGCAAAAAAAATGGCAAAAAAAATAGTTATCGAGCTTAAGGGGCTATCAAAGCGCTTTGGTTTTGGTGATGCCGAACATGCTGCTATAGATACTCTTGACCTAACGGTAGAAAAAGGTGAATTCATCGCCATCATGGGGCCAAGCGGCTGCGGGAAAACTTCCCTCCTCAACATCATGGGTCTGCTCGACACACCAACCGAGGGTGACTACTTACTTGACGACCAACGAGTCGAAACCCTTAGTAGCCGACGACAAGCACATGTTCGCGCAAAAAAAATTGGCTTCGTGTTCCAGGATTTTAACCTGATTGAGCGTATGAACGTGATCGAAAACGTAGCGCTCCCGCTGACATACAGTGGAGTACACCACACAAAGCGTATGAAACTCGCTAGCAAAATGCTCGGTAATTTTCATCTGGCAGAGCGAGAATACTATATGCCGTGGCAACTTTCGGGTGGCCAAACCCAACGGGTGGCAATCGCTCGAGCCCTCGTAAATAAACCGGCCCTCCTACTGGCAGATGAACCAACTGGTAACCTCGACAGCAAATCGAGCCATATCATCATGGAAGAACTGTCCGATCTGCACAAACGTGGCAACACAATCATCATGGTCACTCACAACCCCGACCTCACGACCTATGCATCCCGTGTCATTACGATGCTCGACGGGAAAATCGATACCGACTCGAAACCCACTAAAACAGAGGAAAAGAAAAACACGAAACGACCGCTGAGTATTAAACAGCGCAAAGTCATGCAACGAAAGAAGAAGAAATAATATGCAACTGCTTACGTTTGAACACATCCGGACAGCGCGAGAATCACTTAAGCGCACCCGGTCTCGTACCTACCTAACCATTACTGGTGTGGCGATAGGCATCGCAAGTATCACGACTATTTTAGCCCTTAGCGGGGGTGTCACCAATATTATCTCCAAGCAAGTCAGCGACGCCGGCAACAACATTGCGCTTGTCCGTCCTACCACAAAACAGCCAAGCCTGATCGACCTTGGCAACCCAAACCCTACGACGTCATTTACAACCAGTCCGTTAGTAGAGCGAGATCTTGATTCGATTTTGGCATTAAAAAATGTCGATGTAGCATCTCCTATCATGACGTTAAGCGGAAACGTCACCAGTTCAGAAGGTGATCCAAATAGCGGCACCATCGTCGCTACGACACCCGAGTTCCAGCAAACAACGCCGTTCACCCTCAAAGATGGGCAGTTTATCGACGGTATTACCTCTGAAGACACCGTAGTGCTTGGCGAGCAGTTGTCGCTCGATCTATTTGGCACAGACCAATCTGTTGGTAAACAATTAAAGATTCGCGGTCAATCGTTTACATGTATTGGTGTAATAAAACGTCAGAAAAATCCAATCAATTACAACAATATCGATCTCGATCACGCAGCGGTCATCAGCCTCGATAGCGGCAAATTATTCAACCAAGGCGTTGCACAGATCCAACAGATCAACGTAAAAGCAGCCAAAAATGCCAGCTTGCCAAAACTGAAGCAAACCATCAGCGACACTATCGCTAAAAACCACGGAAACGAACGCGACACCGACGTACTTATCGGTGATGAAATAGTAGAACCAACTAGCCGATTGTTTTTGATTATTGCCGGCGTCATGTCGACAATCGCTGGTATTTCTCTGATAGTTGGTGGAATCGGCATCATGAACATCATGCTGGTCAGCGTCTCTGAACGAACTCGCGAAATTGGCCTACGAAAAGCCGTTGGCGCTACCTCGGCATCTATAGTCGCACAGTTTATGATCGAAGCGTTCATCACTAGCGCCCTGGGCGGCGTGATCGGGTTTGCTGGTGGGTACGCCATCGCATTTGTTATCAGCATGTTCCTCCCGTACGACCCTATGCTTTCATGGGTCGCCGCAGTAGTCGCAATAGGTCTTTCAGTGAGCATTGGAGTACTGTTCGGGCTGTACCCTGCGCTCAAAGCCTCTCGCAAAAACCCAATCGAATCACTACGACGATACCACTAAATCGTCTGTTATAATCGAAATATGAGAAAAACCACAAGCGGCTTCACTATAGTTGAGCTTCTGATTGTTATTGTGGTGATTGCGATTTTGGCTGCCATTTCTATCGTTGCTTACAACGGCATACAAGCGAGAGCTCGTGATAATATTCGATACCAGGATGTTAAGTCAATTACGAAAGCATTGGAGCTTTACAAGATAGATAACGGAAGTTACCCGCCTACAAGTGCTTCGCCCACTGGCAACGGGTGTACTGCGAACGGATATAGCAGTAGCTGGTCAGTTGATGGGTCATGGATGAAGCTACTCGTTGATGGTGGATATCTATCAAAAGTCCCAATTCCGCCAGGCGGTGACTGCTCAAATCATTATCGATATCTTAATCCAGGGGCTACTGCATACAACTGTCCTAGCCGAACGACTTCATACTACGTCTTGTGGATCCTAAACACTGACGGTACATTCGTGCCGAGCGATGCGTCCTCAACCGAAACAAGCAACTGGAAACCATGCGTTGGGGCTACCGCCGCGTGGGGTGGTAATAAAACGAGCTGGGCATTTGCTAAAGATAATAATTAAGTAAATAAAGAGCGCTCTTTCTAGAGGCTAGCGATATTGCACGAAGTATTGTCTCCTGGAATCGCTCCGCTGTATCTTTAAACCGTCTGCTATACTTTTAATATGAGAAAAACCACAAGCGGTTTCACTATTGTTGAGCTTCTGATTGTTATTGTGGTGATTGCGATTTTGGCTGCCATTTCTATCGTTGCTTACAACGGCATACAAGCGAGAGCTCGTGATAATATTCGCTATCAAGATGTAAAGTCGATCACAAAAGCACTAGAACTGTACAAAGTCGATACCGGGAACTACCCCATCGGTGGCGTCTCCACACCTTCGTATATTACGAATACTGCAACCTGTTCGTCTCATAATAATGGTTATAGCTATAGTGATGCTACAGATGGGACTTGGATGAAAAATCTTGTAGATGGTGGATATCTACCAAAAGCTCCGACCCCACCAGGCAACGGATGCACGAGTTATTATAGATATCTTGGTGGTACCGCAGCATCATACGGGTGCACTACACGATCAACCAGTTGGTATATGCTACAAGTTGTTGGCGCAGATGGAGCGAGCGTTCCGTCGGATTCAGCGTACTTTAAGCCCTGTCCAGAGGCTTCTGCGGCTTGGGGCGTAGATGCGAAGAACTGGGCATTTGCTAAAGATAATAACTAGCTTAGTTCAGCTTTTAGCTTCTCTACCTTCGTTACAGGACTCGGATCTACTCCATTTAGCAACGCTAAGTAAAGCGACACAAATTCACCAAAAATAACCAAAAATAACATCTGCTCCAGCACAGAATCCCCTATTGCATTCACGCTACTAGCTTTTGGACGCATACCAGAAAGTAGCCGGTCGGTCAGTTCAAACCGTTTCTGAACTCGGTCATGCTCAAAATTCGACAATAGATCGACGATCGCAAATGGTTTCTCAATTGGGTGTGAGGTCCAGCCAGTAAATTCATTGTGATTCATATCGGGCAAAGTCCCGGTCCAGGCGGTATTTTTAGCACTCTCGTTTATAGCTATCTTCCATTTCAATGCCGCGGGGCTCATCTTTGGGCCCGCGTAAATGATTGGCGTTTTACCGACGAGTTGGAGCGCGAGCTGTTTAGCAGCATTTTCATCCGTAGTTACATCTTTTTGGATCGTTTCTACAATCGTCTCAAGCGGCGTCACAACAGATTCTAGCTGCTCAATCGTTCCAGAGGTTGTCACTCCATTCGCTACAAGCACTTCTACTAACGCTCGGTAGGCATAAAAGACGCCCATTCGCGGATGTTTCGCTTTTGGTATTTCTACAAATGTATCGTTATTTTCGAGCGCAAGATCACGCAAGGGGCCGCCGGTCGTCATCACCACTATCTGAGCGTTCATTTCGCGCGCACTACTATACGCAGCTATCGATTCCTCTGTACTCCCTGAATAGCTCGCTACGATGAACAGTGTATGTTCGTTCACAAACTTTGGAATATCGTAGTCTTTCGACACCACAAAAGGTACCGAAATACTGGGCCATGTTCGCGCAAATTCAGCTGGTAGTGCGCTGCCGCCGAGTGCTGAGAATACGACGTTTTTTATCTCAATATCGCGCTTCATCGGTGCCACGTCAAAACGATGCAACAGTTGTTGCGGCATCTCCGCCGCAGTCCCAAGCATATCGGTCGTATCGCGCTGTCGTATTACATTCTCGTCATCTAGCATCTGTCACTCCGTTATTCTATTGCAGCTTCATCTCTATATATGATACAGTATTACAAACAAAGCATAACTAATATCAGTCAATGTACTAGGGGTGGAAATGGCAGACGAACCAACATATCAACAATCAGAAACAGACGACCAAGAACTCGCGAAGGTGCTTGCGGGCGTTAGCAAGCAGGTAGACCAAGTTTCATCGGAAGAATCTAATACTCCCGAACCAGCAGTTCAACAAAATAATGCGCCTGTGACACCTGTTTCAGACGACGTACAGCCCGCAGCCACTCCTGTAGCCGACGTCCCTGCTCCTATGCCTGCTGCTCCTACTAGTTACGATGCTCCTGCTTCAAGTGGCAACACCGGTCTCGACAACATCAAACTAGAAGCCCTCAAAGAGCTCCGACCCCTCGTCGACAAGCTCGACGTTTCACCAGAAGAACGATTCGACACCTACCTGCTGCTCCTTCGTTCAACAGACGACAAAGATCTGATTGCGCCAGCTCACGAAGCGGCAAAAAGTATCTCTGATGAAGCACGACGTGCTCAAGCATTGCTTGATATCATCAAAGAAATTGACTTCTTGAACCAAAACGCTAAGTAAGCTACATGGCAATACTAAAAACCTCGCCGTTTGTGCGAGGTTTTTTGTTTCCGCGATTTAGTGCAGAATATGTTGCAGGTTTTCTTCTGCCTTTGTACGCTCCGCTATCGATTGTAGTATTTCATCGAGTAGGCCCCCTTGCTCTGGAGTGACGGGCAGCGCCGCAAACTCCTTCGTTTTCTGCTGAATCTCCGCATCGATTGTTACTTTCTCCGTCGCGTCCTTCGACGCATTTCGTAGCACAGTCAGCTGTTCGACCTCATACAACAATCGTTGCTGCTCTGGAGTCAACGATAATCCCATGAGTAGCTGAGAGCTTACCCTTATTGCCTCGTTGATACCGTTAATTTCATCTTGAATCTTGTCGGCTTTATCAAGCCGAGCATTATAATCCCTCGCCTTCTCGTCTTCGTCGTCGAAACGGCTGCCACTTTCAAAAGCTGCGAGCATGAGCTCCTCTTCGGTTTTTTCAGTCTCCGGCGATGGTTCACGCTCGCCATTAACCGATTCAGACCCTGGCTCAAGCTCAGAGAAGGATTCAAATTTTATACCACTTTCCATACACCCATTTTACCATCAAAAATAGCTCCGCGTTGTTACGGAGCTATTCGTGCCTGAGCTTCAGGAAGGAGCAACAGGTCCGGACGGATTTACTCCGGCCCACCGCGTGACGTGAGGAACCTGTCCCGGTTCACTCATGTTTGCGTTACATCATGCCTTGCATGCCGCCGCCCATTGGCATTTGTGAGTCTTCTTTTTCTGGGACTTCAACGACGAGTGCGCCCATAGTTGCCGCAGTGCTCGCGATAGATACAGCATTTTGCACTGCTTCCTTCGTGACACGTGTTGGGTCGATGACTCCTGCTTTCTTCACATCGATCAACCCTTTTTCAGGTGCCATGACATCCACACCAAAGCCAACTTTACCACCTTCTACCTGAGCAAGCAGTGCTTCAGAATTCAGCCCTGCATTTGCTGTAATCTGTAAGAACGGTTGTTTTAACGCGTTTTTTAAAATCTGGCGTCCAGCAGATACACTGTCGGCTCCGTCGGCATTGATCTTTGTAGACAGATTTACCAGGGTGACTCCACCACCAGCAACGATTCCTTCGGCAAGTGCTGCCTTGGTCGCCGCTACCGCGTCGTCGACACGGAATTTCTTCTCGTCGATCTCTGTTTCTGTTGCGCCACCAACCTTGATGACCGCTACTTTGCCAGAAAGTGCCGCTGCACGCTTTTCGAACTGTTCTTTTTCGTATTCGCTGGTTGCATTGTCTGCTTGAGCTGTGATTAGTTTAATCCGAGCTTTGATCGCTTTATCGGTTCCAGCACCCTCGATAATAGTCGACTCGTCTTTCCCTACTATCACTTTGCGGGCGGACCCGACGACATCGAGCTCGACGTTTTCAAAGGTTAGTCCTTGGTCCTCAGAAATCACTGTTGCACCGGTTAGTGTCGCCATGTCGGCCATCACTTCTTTTCGTCGGTCACCAAAGCTTGGTGCCTTTACGACCACAGTGTTCAGTACGCCCTTCAGTTTATTTAGCACGAGTATACTGAGTGCTTCGCCGTCGACTTCGTCGGCAACCAATACAATATCTTTTTTGCCGCTTGCAGCTAATTTTTCTATCAATGGCAAGAGTTCTTGTGCAGTCGAGATCTTCCGGTCAGTAATCACGATAGATGGCTTTTCGTAGACTGCCTCTTGGCGGCCAGCATCGGTGACGAAGAACGGACTTGCCCAACCTTTATCGAGTGAAAATCCTTCTACGACTTCGCTTTCCATCTCTAGACCCTGCCCTGCTTCGACAGTCACGACACCATCTTTACCGACAGCACTCACCATGTCGGCAACAATTTTGCCGATCCCTAGGTCGCCAGCGGAAATTGCAGCTACTTCAGCTATACGAGCACTCTTGCCTTCGATACTCTCTGACAGGCCGTCGAGCGCTTTTACGACTTCTTTACCCGCTTCTTCGATACCACGTTTCAGCTCCATTGGGTTGTGACCAGCTGCAATCAACCGGTTCGCTTCTTTCAAAATACTATACGTCAGCACTGTCACTGTCGTGGTACCATCACCAGCAACTTTATTTAGCTTGCTTGCTGCAGATTTGATGAGCTCGGCACCTACTTTGTAACCAAGCGTTTCGTCGTCGTTTTCTGGCAGGTCAACACTCTCTGCCACCGTAACACCATCGTGTGTGACCGTAGGACCGCCATAGCTCTTCGCAATCACAACATTGCGACCTTTTGGTCCATAGGTTACTTTGACTGCATCGTAGAGCGCTTTAGCCCCTCCGAGAATTCGCGCTCGGGCGTCTTCGTCATAAAATACTTTTTTTGCCATAATTATTTACTCTCCTTAGTATTGCGTGCGTTGTCCACGCTGTTCAATTTAGCTTCAAGTTCGTTCATCTTTTTCGCTTGCTTATGCACCAGTGCCAATACCCACGACAGGATCACTATCAGCGTAAAGCCCCCGATCACTACCAATAGTTCTTGGAGCGCGCTAAACATTATGCAACCGTTCCGAGGACGTCCTCTTCTTTTACGATCAAATACTCTTTCCCGTCGATTTTTATCTCCGTTGTTGAGTATTCTTTATACAGAATCTTATCCTTGTTTTTGACCGTTGTTACGTCTTTCCCAACTGCTATGACTTTCGCTAGTACAGGCTTCTCTTTTGCATCGCTCGGTAAGTACAAGCCACTCGCAGTTTTCGTTTTCGCTTCCTCGCGCACCGCTACTATGCGGTCGCCAAGAGGGGTGATAGGTGAACTCATATGTCTTTCCTCCAAGTTAATCTCTTTCCTACATTGTAACGAAATAAATTAGCACTCGTCAAGTGCGAGTGCTAATTTATCGATCATTTGAGGGTCTACTTAGTCAAATAGTTAAGATCGTCACGAATAGAGTCATGATTATACTTACCGAAGTCAGGAACATACTCACCCCGTAGCGCTGCTCGACCGCTTCTCACTCCCTCTTCATAAGCCAGCACAATTCGCTGCTTCGTTTCTTCTTGGTTCAAAGCTTCTACAACTTTTTGGCGATTCGCTTCAACCATACCCATCGACTGAATGAACGAGCTAATGTCCTTCCTTGTCTGGTCAAAGGTAGTTTGATCGTCGATTGAGTCAGTATCGAGTATTCGTGCAGTTTCAAGGTCAATAGCCCTGGGCCCCATTCTATCTGCAGCCAAGTTCTTGGCCTGCGCATCGCCATGCGTCATGCGTGAACCATGGAACATACCCAAGCCATTCATGCCTAATACAGCATGTCGTTGCATTACAGCAGGCCGTAGCGCCGAGGCTGGGTCGTCATCACCTGCCCAAAATGATGCGTCAAAAGATATAACATCGTGGTCATATTGAGATATAATAGATTCGGTACCATCATCATCATTATATACACCTAGATTTACAAATCCAACTTGACGATCAAAAATACTATTTATATACTCGTGTGCTGCCCACTCTCTATATAAATCTGCTCTATCATCATATGGTTTTACAGCTACAAGTTCCGGTTGCTCACGAAAATCAGCGCCGTTTAACACCATTTGACCGAACCGTACTTGATGCCGACTATCTTCACGACTCGCCAAAAAATCATCATTCTCTATAAAAGAGGCATGAGCCTTGGTCCCAATATTTAAACCGCCGTATTTTACTGAGTCGAGTACTACCGCAGAGCGCGCCATCTCACTCAACAACCTACGCATTCGGTTCTCCGATATTATATCTGCAATTTCCCAGCTCAAAAATTCGTCAGAGGTAGTCAAATTACCAAATTTTTCGCTTTTACCGCTTATTCGAATAGACGTCATAATTGACTATTATACATTGTTTACTAGTTTATGTCAATAGTCTCGTACTAACTCACCACCTTTGCAACACAAAAAGTAGCTGTTCTACACTGTAAGAGTACTAAATCTAAACAGGAGAACAGCTACATGAGCTATTCTA
>Ga0307998_1000315_pt1 | contig 28443 bp, 32 predicted proteins | sample Davwhametageno37_FD_203147 | JGI IMG/M metagenome (GOLD analysis project Ga0307998, IMG submission 203147) | Marine microbial communities from Davis Island wharf, Antarctic Ocean - #37 | ecosystem: Environmental > Aquatic > Marine > Unclassified | place: Antarctic Ocean: Davis Island wharf... | reverse complement strand
CTATAGCATCCAATATGCTTGAAAATATAAATAAAAAATATAAAGAATATAATATTACGCAAGAAGCATATTTAGTCGTAAAGGCTAATGCTGGAACTTATGGTATGGGTATTATGATTATTAAGAACAGTGAAGACGTATTAAATCTTAACCGAAAAATGCGAAAAAAAATGTCTGTTATAAAAGGAGGGGGGATCATCACTGAAGTTATCATCCAAGAAGGCATTCATACTGAGGAATCAATTAATCAATCAGTTGCAGAACCAGTTATTTATATGATCGATCGTTTTGTTGTTGGAGGCTTTTTTCGAGTTCACACAAATAAAGAAAAAGATGAAAATCTTAATTCTCCAGGTATGCATTTTATACCACAACCTTTTGAAACTTCTTGTATCATGCCTGACCAAGGAAGGCCATGTGATGATGAAGCAAACCGTTTTTATGCCTATGGTGTTATTGCTAGGTTAGCTTTAATTGCAGCGGCAAGAGAATTACAAGAATAAATATTATGAATTATCTATTTATAATCGACCCACTTGATAGTTTGATTTTTTATAAAGATACTACAGTTATTTTGATGAAAGAATGTTTACGTCAAAAAATAAATGTTTTTTATTCAACCATAAATGAAATTTCAATTGACTCAGAAATGAATATTGAAGTTGTATACCAAAAAATTCAAACGATAAATGAATCTATAACTTCTGATAGTAAAATAAAGAATAATATTAAATATTTCAATAAAATATTTATAAGAAAAGACCCGCCCTTCAACACCCCGTACTTAAACCTTACTTATATCCTTGATTATATAAAATCTAGTGACATTAAAATTTTTAATGACCCTTCATCCGTAAGAAGTCATAACGAAAAATTATCTATTCTACAATTTAATGATTTAATACCTCCCACTCTTGTTACAAGTTCTTTTTCTGATATTAAGGAGTTTATTTCAATACATAAAAAAGTTATTTTAAAACCATTAGATGGAATGGCTGGAAATGGAATCTTTATGGTTACCAATGAGGATAAAAATTTAAATGCAATCATGGAAACCATGATTGGTGAATTTCATCATTCAATTATGGCGCAAAAATTTATCCCGGAAATATTAGAGGGGGATACAAGAATCATCCTAATAAATGGAGACCCATTACCATATGGTTTAGCACGTATTCCTAGACCTGATGAAATAAGAGCTAATTTAGCAAAAGGTGGGGCCGGTATAATTAGAAAAATTAATAAAAATGATGAAATTATCATTAAAAGAATTAAGCCTTATTTAATTAAAAAAAACCTCAATTTTGTTGGGATAGATGTTATTGGTTCTTACCTCACAGAGATAAATGTTACTAGTCCCACTGGTTTAGTGGAAATTCAAAGTCAATCAAATATTAATTATGCCGAGTTTATAATCAATGAACTGTAATAAATTATTTTTTATACTGGTCTTTTTTCTCACCGGCTGCTATCAGAATGAAACTGTACAAGAAAAAGATTACATTTTTGGGACCATAGTTGAAGTAACAATTTATGGGGAAACTAAAGATAAATCTAGTCATGCTATAGGTCTTGTTTTTAATGAGTTCCAGCGCTTACATAATTACCTTCACCCCTGGGAAAAAAGCATCATTCAGGACATCAATCAATCAATTAAACATGCAGAAATTTACACGACAGAAGATGAAGAAATTTTTTCGATCATTAAACATAATCAGGAACTCGAATTAAAAACACGCGGCTATTTCAACCCAGCTATTGGAAGGTTAATAGAAGCATGGGGATTTCATGCAGATCAATTTGCTACAAATAGGCCAAATTCGAACCTAATTGATAATTTACAAAGAAATGCGCCACATATGTCAGATATAGAATTACATAGTGGATATATAGATTCTAAAAATAAAAATATCCAGCTTGATCTAGGTGGCTATGCAAAAGGTTATGCCTTAGAACAAGCAAAAATAATCCTTAGTGAAAATAATATAAAAAATGCCCTAATCAATATCGGAGGGAATATTCTGGCTCTCGGTCAACATGGGGATAGAAATTGGATTGTTGGAATTCAAAATCCTAGAGAGCCTGGCTCTATAGCATCAATCATTCTTAAGCCTGGATGGTCAATTGGAACGTCAGGAGACTATCAAAGATATTTCATTGTAGACAATCAGCGATATTCCCATTTAATTGATCCTAATACAGGATATCCTGCAAATAATTCTCAATCAGCTACGATATTATTTCCCCCAACCGAATCATCAGGAATATTATCTGATGTTTATTCAAAGCCTCTTTTTATCGCTCCTGAAAAGTTAAAATATAGTTTAGCTAAGGAATTAGGAATAGATTTTTATATGGTAATAATGGCCAACGGTAAAATTTCTATTAGTAGCAGTATGGTAGATCTAATAAAGTGGCATGAAAAAATTGATAAAAAAAATATCACAGTTTATTAAAAAAATTAAAATTGGGGACGTACTCACGATTTTTATTTTTATATTATTAACTGGCTATCTTGCATCAATATTATGGAATTTTCCACAAGGTGAGTACCTAAAGATTCAAATGGGTAAGCAGAAAATAGGTTCTTTTAGTCTAAATCAAAATATAGCCAAAATAATTGAAGGGCCAATTGGCAAAACTGAGGTTATTATTGAATCAGGAAAAGTTCGAATTTCGAAGTCCCCATGTACAAAAAAATACTGTATTCATCAAGGATGGATAAATCAACTGAATCAAATAATCGTCTGTGTTCCAAATCAAATCTCTATATCAATTATTGGTGATCAATCAGATTATGACTCGCTCAATTATTAAAATTAATAGTCAGGATCATAAAGTAGCTAAATTAGCTGCTATTGCAATAACATTATCATTAATTGAATTTTTTCTACCAAGTCCTATCCCTGGGGTTAAACCTGGAATTGCTAATATCATTATTCTTTTTACCATAATCAAATTTGATTTTTCTACAGCCTTATGGGTATCTATCATTCGCGTGTTTGTTGTAAGTATTATTGTGGGTACTTTTCTTGGGCCAACATTCTTTCTAAGCCTCTCTGGCTCAGTATTTAGTCTTTTATTTTTATTTTTATTTAAAAGTATTAATGGAAAATACTTTAGCGTAATCAGCTTAAGTTTGATTGCAGCTTTTGCGCACATTATTGGCCAATTCTTAATAGTAAGATTTTGGATCATCCCTCATGATGGTATTTTTTATCTGCTACCTATTTTTATGATTTCCGCACTGATTTTTGGTTTAGTAAATGGAATAATCACTAGGTCACTTCTTAATCTTAATAAATAATTTTTTTAATGATAAAATGATTGTAAGGAAAAATTTATGAAAATATTCACTTTAGGTTCAATAATAATATTAAGTATTCTTTTAGTCTCTTGTGGAACAAAAGGATCTTTATATATTCCAGAGGAAAAATATCCACAATCAGAATTAAGCATAATTCATCTAAATAACCATTATTTTCAAACTAATATTACTTAATATTCTATGTCTAAATCCATGATTTACGCTAACAAGGGTGTTTTTTTTATTGAAAATGTACCTGTTAAAAAAATTGCTGAGGACTATGGTACGCCAGCTTACATATACTCTAAAAAAATTATTGACGATACATACATCAATTTCAAGGAGTCCTTTCTTAAATTTGACCCCCTGATCTGTTTCGCTGTGAAAGCGAATCCTAATATTGCTATTTTAAATTTATTAGCAAAACATGGGGCTGGGTTTGATATTGTTTCGGGAGGAGAGCTTAAAAGAGTTATTGCTGCTAAAGGGGACCCAAAGAAAGTAGTATTTTCTGGGATTGGTAAATCTATTGAGGAGATTGGCCTTGCAATAAGTCACAATATATTAGCTTTTAATGTCGAATCTGAAGGGGAGCTTCATCGAATTCAATCAGTAGCAAAGAGCTTAAATAAAAAAACAGCTATCTCTATTAGAGTAAATCCGAATGTCGATGCGAAAACACACCCCTATATATCAACAGGCCTTAAAGATAATAAATTTGGCGTCGACGAAAACCAATCAATTAAGTTATATCAACTGGCAAAAGATATGGATTTTATTGATATAAAAGGAATTGATTGTCATATCGGCTCACAAATTACTGAAATAAATCCTTTTATTGATTCTACAAAAAAACTTATTTTATTGATTGATCATCTCAAGACTCTAGATATCAATATTAAGCATTTTGATATCGGTGGTGGCTTAGGAATTAATTATAAAGATGAATCACCACCAACCTTCTTAGAATACGCAGATGCGATTAATCAGATAATAGGCAATCGTAAACTAAAAGTTATTCTTGAGCCAGGAAGATCCCTGATTGGAAAAGCTGGCATTTTATTAACCAATTTAGAATATATCAAAGAGGGAGCCAGTAAAAATTTCGCTATTGTTGATGCGGCGATGAATGACCTTATGCGACCCTCTCTCTATGATGCATATCATGAAATTATTAATCTTAATACTCACCAATCCGAACAAAAAGAATATGATATTGTTGGTCCAGTGTGTGAAACAGGTGACTTCTTTGGAAAGAATAGGCTTTTATCAATAGAAGATGGCGATTTATTGGCGGTTCTAGATGTAGGGGCCTATGGAATGAGTATGAGCTCTAATTATAATTCTCGTCCAAGAGCAGTAGAACTATTAGTTGATAACGACAACGTTCACATTATAAGAGAAAGAGAGACCTTCGATCATTTGATATCGGGTGAATCCATAATCACTTAATTTAACTATGAATGAAAAAATTATAAATATTTCTTTAGCTAATCCAAGAGGATTTTGTGCTGGTGTTGAAAGAGCAATACTGATTGTTGAGGAAGCATTAAAAAAATATGGTGCCCCCATCTATGTTAGAAATGAAGTAGTTCACAATAGCTATGTCATTAAAAATTTAAAAGAAAAAGGTGCTATTTTTGTTAATAATATAGAAAAAATTCCGCCTGGTAGCCATGTTATTTTTAGTGCACACGGTGTGTCAAAAGCTATTAGAGTAAATGCAGATAAATTTAATCTCATTCCTATCGATGCCACATGCCCTTTAGTAACAAAGGTTCACAATGAGGTGCATCGCCTTCATGTTGATAATTACCATATTGTTATGATTGGTCATAAAGGTCACCCTGAAGTAGAGGGAACTATGGGCCAAATAGAAAAAAATTCTCCCAAGTCTTCTATCCATTTAATTGAATCTATTGATGATGTTAATAAACTACCAATTATCTCGACTGAGAAAGTAAGTTATGTTAGCCAAACTACACTCTCAGTTGATGACACATCTAAAATCATCGCTGCATTGAAGGTTAAATTTCCAGATATTAAGGAACCTAAAAGTAGTGACATTTGTTATGCAACACAAAATAGGCAGGATGCGGTCAAAGCTATGTTGAGACAGCAGGATTTAATTTTTGTTGTAGGGTCAATAAATAGCTCAAATTCTAATCGCCTAGCAGAAATAGCAAATCAGCATAATGTTAAAGCAATTCTCATAGATGATATGGAATTATTCGACCCAACTGTTTTAAATAATAAAAAAAATATTGGCATTACTGCCGGGGCTTCAGCTCCAGAAATTCTGGTTCAACAATTAATTTCTGAGATAAAAAATATTAGTAATATTCACTTAACAGAAATTAATGGCATTGAAGAAAATGTTATTTTTAAATTACCGGTCATTTGATAAAAAAACTGTATAAAATTCCAATATCTGTCCTTGTTGTTATTTATACTAAACAATCAAGCATTCTATTGTTACATCGTGCAGATAGAAAAAATTATTGGCAATCTATTACAGGTAGTATTGAAAAACAAGAGACTCTAATAGAGACTGCAAGAAGAGAAGTCTATGAAGAAACTGGAATTAATACTAATGAGCATTCATTGCAAGACTGGAAACTAAATCACCAATATGAAATATATCAGCACTGGCGTCATCGTTATGAGCCCAATATTATCTATAATACTGAACACATATTCGGATTAGAAATTCCTTCGGAAACCCCCATAAGGCTTTCTCCTTCTGAACATATAGAATATGAATGGGTTAAGATTAATGAAGCAAAAGAAAGGGTCTTCTCATGGACAAACGTAATTGCTCTAGAAAAATTACAAGAAATTGAATGCTTAAGAAGCCAAAATAAAATATGAATACTACGACAATAAAATTTGATGCTTTTGAAACCCTCAAAAATGATGACTGCCAAGAGCGAATTATTAAAGCTAAGAAAGCATTAGGGGATCAAATTGTTATTCTAGGACATCACTATCAAAATGAGGCAGTTTACCGTCATGCAGACTTAACTGGGGACTCCCTGAAACTTTCAAAATATGTAAGCTCCTTAGATGCTAAATATATTGTCTTCCTTGGGGTTCATTTCATGGCTGAAGTCTCTAATATTTTATCGCGGCCCAAACAAATTACTGTACTACCCGACCTTTCTGCAGGATGCTCAATGGCGGATATGGCAAATCTTACAAAAGTTGAAAGAACATTCCGCGAACTTTCAAAGGTCCTTGATTTTGATAAAACAATCACTCCCATCACCTATATTAATTCTGCTGCTGATCTTAAAGCTTTTTGTGGGGATCATGGTGGAGTAGTATGCACTTCAACTAATGCACCTACTATTCTAGATTGGGCATTTAAACAAAGGGAGAAAGTATTATTCTTCCCAGATCAAAATTTAGGTAGATGGACTGGGCATAAAATGGATATCCCTTTGGGAAAAATGCCAATCTGGGATCCGGACTTACCACTTGGTGGTTTAGATATTGAAACAATTAAAAAGGCTAAGGTTTTATTGTGGAAAGGTCATTGTGCTGTTCATCAAATGTTTAGAACTGAACATATTGATCTATTCAGAAAGACTCACCCCGATGGACAGGTGATATCGCATCCAGAATCACCCTTCGAAGTTTGCTTAAATTCTGATTTTGTAGGATCAACAGAATTTATATTGAATACCATTAAAAATTCTGAAAAAGGCACTAAATGGTTAGTAGGTACAGAATTAAACCTAGTAAATCGACTGGCGAATGAGATGAAGCCTGAGGGAAAGCTTGTTCAATTTATGTCGCATGTTGTGTGCGAGTGTTCAACAATGGCTAGGATTGACCCCCAACATTTAGCATGGACCTTAGAAAATATCCTGAATAATAATCCGGTTAATATTATTCAGGTACCAAAAAAAGAATCAATTTCTGCAAAAATGGCCTTGGACCGTATGCTCGAAATTTCCTAGAGGAATTACTTCTTTTTCTTGCCCGCAAGATAACTGTCTAAGCTCATTCCGGTATCTGGATTAGAGCCCAGGAGAAGTAACCCGCCAGAAATTGCTAAATATTGCAATGTCATTAATAATAACGGCTGCCCACCTAATGCACTTACGAAGTAGATAATTGCCCAAATTAGAGAATATATGGATAAAACAAAGGCCATCGTCTTAATTTTAAATCCCAATATTAATGATAATCCTGCGATAAATTGGATCAGGATACTTATTGGGGCGAAGATTCCAGGCAGCCCTCGGGCTCCTAGCATATCCTGATACATCGCGTAACCATTTGGTGTAGTGGTAATATTGTTAAGAATAAATAAGACTGAGACAAAAAATATAAGCGCCAACAGCACTCTTGCAATTGGATCAAAAAACTTTTCCATGATTCTATCCTTATAATTAAAAATAATTAATTTGAATAATGCCTTTTTATAATGAGACCTGCAACCCTTAAATTTGAATTGTCTGACTGGAATTATGTAAAAAATATTTTAATTCCACTACGCAAATCTATTTTTATAGAAGAGCAATTAGTTCCAGAGGAATTAGAATGGGATGATTGGGATAATAAAGCCAAGCATATTATTATCATATTCAATAATTCTCCTATTGGTTGTGCACGATTAATTTTTATTGATAAAATAATACGACTAGAGAGATTAGCTATTATTAAACCAAAAAGATACCAGGGCTATGGAAGTAAGTTACTATTGGAGATTATACGAATAGCTAAAATTAATAAAATTAATAAAATTAATATCTCAGCACAAATACAAGCTATGTTTTTTTATAAGAAAGTTGGATTTATTGCGGAAGGTAAAATTTACAATGAAGCTGGAATTAAACATATTAAAATGACACTCTTCATAAGGTAGATAATAATTTTTTAATCGGTGCTGGTAAACCTACTTTCTGGAGATTAGATTTATTTATCCATATGTAATTTTCTATTGGCTTTAAATTTAGTTTATTAAATATAATATGCTGGTAATGCATAACATATTTATAGTGTGAAAAATTTGCATAGCATCTTCCAGAATTAATCAATTCGTATTTTTTTGTTCCTAACAAATTAAAAAGCCCCTCATTTAAATTATCCTGACTCTCTATTTCAGGTAATGACCAAAGTCCACCCCAAATTTGTTTGAGATTTCGCTTAACTAACAGAATTGAGTCACCATGTTGAATAATAATAATATTCCCCTCCTTAACTGGAATTATTTTTTTTGGTTTGGATGCAGGAATTATTTTTGTCCAGCCATTAAGAAAGCTTTTACACGACTTACTTAGTGGGCATTCTGAACACTGAGGAATTCGCCGACTGCACAAACTTGCTCCTAGGTCCATCAAAGCCTGGTTATATACCTCGATACCTAATGTCGGAAGATTCTTGTCTGCTATTTTCCACAATTCTTTTTCTACCTTAGACTTTCCTGACCATTCTTTGATCCCATAGAATCGAGTAAAGACTCTTTTAACATTACCATCAAGAATTGGGTAATTCTTTCCATACGCAAATGAGCATATTGCACCTGCTGTTGTTCTTCCGATTCCAGGAAGCCCTAGGATTTCTTCAAATTGCTGTGGGAATACCCCCTTATATTTTCCTAGGATAATTTTTGCTGTTGTATGTATGTTTCTCGCACGACTATAGTATCCTAAACCACTCCAGCATTCATTTACTTCATCCATTTCAGCATTTGCTAAACATTCAATACCCGGAAAGCGTTGCATAAAATTTTTATAATATTCAATTACGGTTGATACCTGAGTTTGTTGGAGCATGATTTCAGATATCCATATTGCATATGGATTCTTTGTCTGTTGCCATGGCAATTTATGTCTACCATGCAACTTATGCCAGAAGACAAGTTGCTTTGAAATAAAGCTCATTAGGCTAGATTTAGAAACCAGTCCGGAAGATATTGTATGCTTTCCAGACCAATATAATAAAGTGAAATAAAAAATATACTAAAATAAAATATCGAGAAAAATAGCCAGAAAATTGCAATCAAAATAAACAATCCATCCTTCTCAAATTGAGCCAATGTTGCAAACACGATTGCAAGTCCAGGAAAAAAATTATTTAATGGGAGCACTCCAAATGGAATAGCCATTAGTATTCCTCCTAAGACTAATATGCTTCCTTCAAATTTTATTCCAGTATTTCCTGTTACAAATGTTTCTAACCTTGGTTTTGTAATTTTTTTTGACCAATAAATAATTATTTTGCACACTTTTATTATTCGTACCCAACCATTAATTCCTATGCGCGTTTTAAGAATTTTTTCAGGGAGGCTAGGTGCGCTATATATTTTTAGGCGTTGTATACCCAATATTATAAAAATTACCCCCCCAAGAATGCTTATTGGCCCCACTGGGAATGGTTGCATAAATGGAAGTACAAGGATTAGTGCTATTATCGAAAAACTAAAATGATCAAGCTTTGCTAATACTTCACGGATTGACACAGGCTTTACTCTTGCTTGTTCTGAGATTGATTCTAAAATTGGAATAAGGTTTTTATAGTCTCTCATTACATCCTATTTAATAAAAATAATATAAAGTTATTATGCCGATAATAATTCGATACCACCCAAAAGCTACAAAGTTATGGTTGGCAACATACTTTATAAATATTTTAATTACTATCCTCGCACTAAAAAAAGCAGCAATAAATCCAGCAATAAATATTGGGATGTCCTCAATTGATAAAATATCCCAATTTATAGTCATATCAAAAATTGAAGCAGAAAAAATAATTGGAATAGCTAAGTAAAAAGAAAATTCAGTTGCTGTCCTTCGATCAAGTCCACTAATCACTCCTCCCATAATTGTTGAGGCCGCCCTCGATATTCCTGGGATTAAAGCCATACATTGAGCTAAGCCTATTACTAGTGCCTGAGATTTTTTAATGCTATTAGTCCGAGGCGACTTCTCTGGCATCTTTTTCTCTATTATGATCATAGCAACTCCACCAACAATAAGAGCAATGCTTACAGTTACAGGATTAAATAAATAGAGCTTAATTTGACTATGGAAAATCAATCCAAGAATTGCCGCTGGGATAAATGCAATAATTAAATTAACCGCTAAAGCTTGGGCAGATTTCTCGTGGGTCAATCCAAGAATCGTAGTCGTTAATTTTTTTCTATACTCCATAACGACAGCAACGATTGCACCGAGTTGAATAACAATTTCAAAAACCTGATGACTGGAATTATCAAAATTTAATAAATCACTTGCAATTATTAAATGACCGGTAGAGCTGACTGGTAAGAATTCAGTCACCCCCTCTACAATCCCTAGAATTAGGGCGGCTACAATAAGATAAAAATCTATCATCGGCTATGCATTCTCAGCATTATACTTTTTGATAGACTTCTGAGCCTTTTTTAACAAACTCAATAGACTTCTCTTCCATTCCTTTAGTTAGAGCTTCATCAGCTGAAATACCTTTTTTTGCAGCATACTCTCTAACATCCTGAGAAATTTTCATTGAACAGAAATGGGGACCACACATAGAGCAAAAATGTGCTTGCTTAGCTCCTTCTTGAGGGAGAGTTTCATCATGAAACTCTTTTGCTTTTTCTGGATCAAGACCTAGATTAAATTGATCGTTCCATCTAAACTCAAATCGTGCTTTGGATAAAGCATTATCTCGTATTTGTGCTCCCGGATGCCCTTTCCCTAGATCAGCCGCATGTGCGGCAATTTTATAAGTAATAATTCCTACCCTTACATCCTCTTTTTCTGGGAGACCTAAATGCTCTTTTGGAGTTACGTAACACAACATCGCACACCCATACCAGCCAATCATAGCAGCGCCGATACCTGAAGTTATGTGGTCATAACCAGGGGCAATATCGGTAGTTAAAGGCCCAAGAGTATAAAAAGGAGCTTCGTCGCAATGCTCTAACTGTAGCTCCATATTCTCCTTAATCAAATGCATTGGAACATGACCTGGGCCTTCAATCATGACCTGAACATCATGCTTCCATGCAATCTTAGTTAGCTCCCCTAAAGTTTTTAATTCAGCAAATTGAGCTTCATCATTGGCATCATAAATAGACCCTGGTCTGAGTCCATCCCCCAAGCTAAAGCTGACATCATATGCTTTCAAAATTTCACATATGTCTTCAAAGTGCTCATAAAGAAAAGATTCTTTATGATGTGCAAGACACCAGCTGGCCATAATAGAACCGCCACGGCTAACAATTCCTGTCATGCGTTTTGCTGTCATTGGGATATAAGCTAACCGCACCCCTGCATGAATAGTAAAATAGTCTACTCCCTGTTCGGCTTGCTCAATTAAGGTGTCCTTAAAAATCTCCCACGTTAAATCTTCAGCCTTACCATTCACTTTCTCCAATGCCTGGTAAATTGGAACAGTACCGATAGGAACTGGACTATTTCTTATAATCCATTCTCTCGTTTCGTGAATATTTTTTCCAGTAGATAGGTCCATCACATTATCGGCCCCCCATCGAGTTCCCCATACCATTTTTTCAACTTCTTCACTGATGCTTGAGCCTAATGCTGAGTTACCAATATTGGCATTAATTTTTACTAGAAAATTACGTCCAATGATCATTGGCTCTGTTTCAGGATGGTTTATGTTGGCAGGAATAATTGCTCTTCCTTTTGCTACCTCATCTCTAACAAATTCTGGGGTGATATGGCTTGGAATCTTAGCGCCATGATTCTCTCCTTTATGCTGCTCTTGAATAAGTTCTGACAAGCCCTCTCTTCTCTGATTTTCCCTAATAGCAATAAATTCCATCTCGGGAGTAATGATGCCTTTTTTAGCATAATGCATCTGAGAGACATTTTTTCCTGGCTTTGCTTTTCGTGGTTTCCGCAACAGATTAAAACGCATTTTCTCAAGCTCAGGGTCATTTTTTCTCTGTTTACCAAAGTCTGATGAAGGGCCATCTAAGACCTCGGTATCTTTACGATCTTCAATCCATTTTGCTCTTAACGCATGTAGGCCATTCTGTATATTAATCACATGTTTGGGATCTGTATAAGGGCCAGAGGTATCATAAACTAAAACAGGCACATTTTTTTCTGCGCCAAATTCTGAGGGTGTATCAGAAATAGAAATTTCTCTAAACGGTACTTGGATATCAGGAGTAGATCCTTGGATATATACTTTTTTGGAATTGGCAAATGATTCTAATGCAGATGGATCTAAGCTAGCATCCTCATTAATAAATTCTTTAGTAATTTTTAGTTTTTTATCAATAGTGTTCATTCAAGCTCCTATTATTTATTAACGTAGAAGCATCGCATGCTTTCCTACGGTGGAATTATCCACATCAGGTTCGAAGGGTTTTTCTCACTATTTTTAAAATAAATAGACCCCTAGCAGTATTCCATTAAAAGTACGCGAAACTTAGGAATAGTGCAAGAGGCATATAGTAAAAATGAATTTTATATACAAGAAATAGTCATAAAATTGTTAGCTTGACTCAGCTATAATATGTAATTATCAGATAACAAAGACAATAGACATGGAGAAATCACAGGAACAAAAAATATTCAATGTAACTGACCTGCAAATTCGCCCATACAATTTTTAGGCCTTGTTACATTAATATATATTTTAAAATTAATTCCTAGAGAAAACATATATTACCCAATGATTTTAAAACCAAAAATAATAATTATATCCATTAAATTGCTATTTCATTTATTAGGAAAGTTTTTTTTAGTCACTACAGCTACCTTTATTTTTCATTCATCGATTAATTCCCAAGAGAAAGACTTGTTAGGTATATATCAACAAGCACTTTCCTATGATGCGTCACTTTCTTCTGCAAGGTTTCAAAACGAAGCCACACATGAATTAATTGTGCAGGGTCGCTCATTATTTTTACCGAATATTAATATGAAGGCAGGCTATGATGAAAAGAATAATAAAAGAAAAATTTATACAAATATTGACAATGCGTTATTGAGTGGTACAGAAGCTGATTATAACAGCTATGACTATGGTATTACTATTACACAGCCTTTATTTGATTACAGCGCCTTCGCAAAATACAAACAGATTCTGATTCAAACAAGCTTGTCTGATAAACAATTAATTTATTCTCAACAAGACCTTATGTATCGAATTAGTTTATTCTATTTCGAGTCATTAATGGCTAAGGATCAAGTAGATTTACTTCAAGCCCAAAGAGCTGCTATTCAACAACAAATGCTTCAGGCACAAGCTAAATATGATGCAGGTCTAATTTCTATTATCGATATTAATGAAGCAAAAACAAAAGCTGCTTTGGTTGAAGCACAACAAATTTCTGCTATCCATAAATATAAAATAAAAAAACGTCAAATCCAATCCTTAACTGGAGAGCTCCCTGGAAAACTAAAAGTATTAAGCCCAGCAATCTCTTTTGAACAAATAAATACTCCTATTGAGAGTTGGGTCTCTATGGCAAATGAAAATAGCCTAGAGCTAAGGATAAAAGAAGATGAAATTATAATTGCAGATCGTGAGATAGATATTAAGCAGGCTGGGCATTATCCTACTATCGATGCAATTGCTAGCCGATCAAGAAATTGGGATAAGGGTGGTTATCCTTATGGAACAACTGCCAATAAGGGAAACCGATCTTTTTCTGACGTATTGGGAGTTCAAATTAATATACCTATTTTCTCAGGGGGCTTGACTAGCTCAAGGGTAAGAGAAGCAAAGCTGCTAAAGAATAAGGTAGAGCAAGATGCCGAATACCTTCGAAGACAGGTTGAGCTTCGAGTGCGTGAGAACTACTTAAACCTGAAAGCTACCTTTGAGCAAATAAAATCTTACAAACTAGCACTGGAATCCTCTAAATTACAACTAGAATCGACTAAAATAGGCTTTGATGAAGGGTTAAGGAATAGCGTTGATATTTTGGTTGCTCAACAAGTCTTTTTTAATGCAAGGAAAGATATATTAGAATCACGCTATAATTATTTAATGAATTTAATTAATTTAAAATTATCAGTTGGGGTATTAACAATGCAAGACCTTGATGAAATTAATCAATATCTCATAACGGATTCCTTATGATTGCCCAACAAGAAAAAAGTCAATTAATAATAATTGATATGCAGGAGAAACTAGCGTCTGCTATGCCCAATGAAATTATTAATAAAATGATACGGCGCTTTGAGATCATTCAAAGAACAAGTTTGGAATTAGGCATTCCCCAGATTTTTACTGAACAATACCCTAAGGGACTAGGTCAAACTTTAGATAAAATGCAGCCCTTACTAAATGAAGCTAGGTATGTTGAAAAAACTGCATTTGATTGCACCAATGAACCAGCATTTGAAAAATGCTTAGTTCGAACAAGATCACAGGTATTTTTATTAGGTATGGAAGCGCATATTTGTATTCTTCAAACAGCATTGTCACTTCTCAAAAAAGGTAAGGATGTATTTATAATAGAAGATCTTGTTGCTTCACGAAATATTTCAAATAAGCAAAATGCGTTAAATCGCCTTCGAGAGGCTGGCTGTATTATAACCAATACTGAATCTGTTATATTTGAATGGATTAAGTCATCTGATCACGAAGCATTTAAAAACATTGCTTCGCTAATTAAAAATATTGATTAAGTAATTTAAATATTTTTTTGCTAGCGCCAGCATTGTTCTTAAGAAAAATATTTGTTTTCTTTCTTATATTTTTTTCTAACTCTTTGTTCTTAATTAATTGAAATATAATGCCTTCTAGTTCTTCAACCTTACTAAACCTAAAAACTAAATTTTTTTTCTGACTCTCCTCAATAATATTCTTGAAATTAAAAATTGAAGGTCCTACCGCAATTGGTCTATTTAATAGCATTGGCTCTATAACATTTTGTGACCCCGTATTTTTAATGCTTCCCCCCATAATTACAAGACTAGCCAACCCATAATACTCATAGAGCTCACCTATACTATCTCCTAAAATATACTGAGGGGGTGAGATCAGTTTTCTAGAATCACTTTTTCTTATATAAGGTAATTGGTAAGATTCAAATAATTTAGCCACCGCGTTAAATCGCTCTGGGTGCCTAGGCACAATAATAACTACAATGTTTCTTAAGTTTATTCTCTTGAAGTAATTAAGAATAATTTCTTCTTCGCCAACTCTTGTGCTGCTCACTACAATTACGAATTGTTTTTCAATCTTTAACTGAGATTTAAGTTTCTTAATTTTATTTACAATACCTTTTGGGGGGCAGGCATCAAATTTTAAATTACCCATAATTGATATGGATTGATTAGTTAGCTTTTTAAAGTTTTTGCTATCAGTCTCTGACTGCACATAAATATGATTTATCTTATTTAAACATCTAGAAATAAAATTTTTATAACGCATATATTGAATTAAAGACTTTTCAGACAACCGAGCATTTACCAAAAGCAATGGAATTGTCTTTAAGTTACATTGATGAATTAAATTTGGCCAGATTTCAGTTTCAATAATTATGCCCATTGTTGGCTGATAGTGATCTAAGAACCTAGTAACTGCCCCTCTTGAATCAAATGGTAAGTAACAGCGCTCAATTTTTCTTGAGTTAGATATAAAAGCTTTTCTTCCCGTTAAAGTGCCGTGACTTAATAATATCTTGATATCAGGATGCTCTCTAATTACCATCTTGATGAGAGGTATTGTTGCATTTGTCTCACCTAAAGATACACAATGAATCCATAATGTCTTTGTTAATGAAACAGTATCTTGATGGCTGTGATAAATAGCTAACCTTTCTTGCCAAAAATTCAAATATTCTGGCTGCATTAGACTCCGATAAAATAGCCTTAATAACGCTAAAGGTATAAGTAGCCAAACAATTAAATTATATAAAAAAAGATTCATTCTTTTGATTTTCTCATATTGTGATTTAAATTAATATTTATTTACATTTGGCAACTGCTTGTTGTATATAAATATTTCGTGGTTTTCCCCTTAAGTTGATGAAAAATATTGAACTTTTTAGTGAAATAACACTTGACCAACCACTATGTAGTGTTAGAATTTTTTAAAGAATCACAACATGTAGTGGTTTTTGGAAAAAAAACCATTTTTCCAAACTCCATTACCTTATAAGCGCATTTCATAGGGGACTTTTATGCTTAAAGTAGTACAAAATAATTCTAATAACCTTGAATCTGAAGAAAATAAAATACCATTTCAATCAGTTTCTATGGATATTTGGGATAAAAAATATCGTCTTAAATCAAAAAAAGGCGATTTTATTGACAATAATATCAACGAAACATATTACAGGGTTGCTAAAGCACTAGCTGAAGTTGAGGCTCCAGAACAGCAAGATCACTGGCAAGAACAATTTCTTTGGGCCCTACAGCATGGCGCCATTCCTGCTGGTCGAATCACATCAAATGCTGGAGCTCTAGAACATAAACCAGCAACAAGCACTATCAATTGTACTGTTTCAGGAATTATTGAAGACAGTATGACTGACATTCTTGACAAAGTTCATGAGGCTGGACTAACACTTAAAGCAGGTTGTGGTATTGGTTATGAGTATTCAACACTTCGGCCTAAAGGTGCATTTGTTGCCGGGGCTGGTGCCTATACAAGCGGGCCATTATCTTTCATGGATATTTATGACCGTATGTGTTTTACCGTATCAAGTGCAGGCGGAAGACGTGGCGCCCAAATGGCAACTTTTGATATTGCTCATCCAGACGTTACCGATTTTATTAAGGCTAAAAGAGAAGACGGTCGTCTAAGACAATTTAATTTATCGTGCCTAATTACACAAGATTTTATGGAAGCCGTTAAATCTGATACTGATTGGAAATTAGCTTTTCCTGTAACAGAAAAAGAAGCTAAGGAAGACAAGCTTGACTTAAAAGATTCAACTCAAGTTATATGGAAGAATTGGCCAGTTGAGGGTAAATACCTAACAGCAAAAGAAGGTAGTAACGCTGGAAAAGTTGCATGCCGGGTATACAAAACTATGAAAGCAAAACGGCTCTGGGACATAATTATGTCTTCTACTTATGATTATGCCGAACCAGGTTTTATTCTAGTTGACCGGGTTAACGAAATGAACAACAACTGGTTTTGTGAAGATATTCGAGCTACTAACCCTTGTGGGGAACAGCCATTACCTCCATATGGTGCTTGTTTGTTAGGCTCTATCAATCTGACAAAATTTGTAAAAGAACCTTTTACTGATCAAGCTTATTTTGATTGGGAAGATTACAAAGCTGTGGTAAATATTTTTACCCGTATGCTAGATAATGTTGTTGAAATTAATGGCTTGCCGCTTGAGAAACAACGTGATGAAATTGCAAGAAAACGACGTCATGGTATGGGTTATTTGGGCCTTGGTTCATCGTTAGCCATGATGCAAATGACATACGGCGATGAAAAATCATTAGAATTTACTGAGAAAGTTACAAAGATTCTTGCAGAAGAAGGATGGAAAACTGGTATTGAATTAGCAAAAGAAAAGGGGTCTGCTCCTGTTATGGAAGAATCTTTTGAGATTACTCCAGAAATGCTTGCCAAGCGACCTGAGATGTCTAAAGATGGAATAAAAGTAGGTGACAAAGTTAAAGGAAAAGTATTATTAGGGCGTTACAGTAAGTACATGCAACAATTTCCAAAATCTTTACAAGATGAAATTGCAAGCCATGGCGCTCGATTTACCCACCATAGCTCAATCGCACCAACTGGAACAATTTCCTTATCATTAGCAAATAATGCAAGTAACGGAATTGAGCCATCATTTGCTCATCATTACAGTCGAAATGTTATTAGGGAAGGTAAAAAGTCCAAAGAAAAAGTAGATGTGTTCTCCTATGAACTTTTAGCGTATCGGCATTTAGTCAATCAAGCTGCTATGCCATTCTCTGAGAAAGAAAATGAAAAATTACCAGATTATTTTATTGACTCATCAACTATTCAAGCTAAGGCCCATGTTGATATTCAGGCTGCTTCTCAAAAATGGATAGATAGCTCAATCTCGAAAACTATTAATGTTCCAACAGATTATAATTACGAGGACTTTAAGAATATTTATCTATACGCTTATGAGAAAGGACTGAAAGGTTGTACCACTTTTAGATTTAACCCAGAAGCATTCCAAGGAGTTCTAGTTACCGAAAAAGATTTAGAAAATACTCTCTATAAATTTACACTTGATGATGGTGCAACCATTGAGGTAAAAGGTAACGACGAGATTGAGTATGATGGAGAAACTCATTCAGCAGCAAATTTATATGATGCCTTAAAAGAAGGTTATTATGGAAAATTTTAAGGATAATTAAATAATGGCAATAAAAATTGAAAAAAAAATTGTAGGCTATAGCGTTGTTGACCAAGACAAAGCTGCTAATGAAAAAGCTGCTAATGCTAATGTAGTTCAGCTAGGCGAGCCACTAGGTAGGCCCGACCAAATAACAGGCTCTACTTATAAAGTAAAAACACCAGTTACCGAACATGCTCTTTACATTACGATCAACGATATTGTAATGAATGAAGGAACTCCACAAGAACACCGTCGCCCATTTGAAATTTTTATTAATTCAAAAAATATGGAGCATTTCCAGTGGATCGTTGCATTAACTCGAGTAATGTCGGCAGTATTTCGAAAAGGTGGTGATATTACATTTTTAGTTGAAGAATTAGAAAGTGTCTTTGATCCAAATGGGGGTTACTACAAGAAAGGAGGAAAATATATTCCGAGTCTTGTAGCAGAATTAGGGCAGGTTGTTGAGCAGCATCTCAAAAATATTGGTATGCTCAAAACTAAAGTTCCTGATGAACATCAAGAAAAATTAATTCAAGAAAAAAAAGAAGAATACCTTCAAAAAAATAGTCAGGGACTTGATGAGAGTGGATTTCCTAAAGATGCGCAGCTATGTCATAAATGCTCTACAAAAGCAGCAATTATGATGGATGGATGCCTTACCTGCTTAAGTTGTGGCGAAAGTAAATGCGGCTAATAAAGTTAGCCTGAACTTAGCCAACAATTTAAGCTCTATTCCAGTAATAATAATCATATAAAAGTAATTACTAATGCTTAAAATAACTTATCTAATATTATTGGTATTTTCATTAAACCTCTATTCAGCAACACCTGTAGAAAATAAAAATAAAAGGCTGAATGAGCTTTCTTTCAGTCTAAATCCTTCCATCGTCAAGGTTCATACTGCAAATAAACAAGGTAATCATGGAGTCGGCTCGGGAGTCGTCGTTGCTAAAGACCATGTTGTAACTAATTGTCATGTCATTGCAGATGCAAAAGGTATACACGTTACAAAATATGGCGTTAGTTATCCTCCTTACGCTCTGCTAGCAGACTGGAAACACGATTTATGTATCCTTAAATTTGAATATCTAAAGCTTAAGCCTGTTAACTTAGGTAGTAATGATAAATTACAGTATGAGACTGAAGTTTTTGGAAAAAATTATGGGGGTAATACCGTTAAACCACATACTGCAGTTGGAGCAGTTAAAGGTATATTTGATCTTAACGGATATAAAATTATTCAATCATCTGCATGGTTCTCAATGGGGGCAAGTGGCGGAGGGTTATTTAATGATAAAGGCGAGCTAATTGGTATAACCACTTTTAAAACCCCTGGTTTAGGCTCTTTTTATAGTGTGCCAGTTGAAGTTATAAAAAGATTGTTAGCCGGTAATAATGATATATCTATTACTACTGCAGCTGAATCTCCTTTTTGGGATGCTCCTGAAAAAAAACTGCCTTTCTTTATGCAGGTGGTTGGCCCAATTAAAAAAGAAAATTGGGTTAAACTAAAGAAAATTTCTATTGAATGGATTGCTAATAAACCTAATTCTTATGAAGCGGATTATCATTTGGGATTAGCGGATTATCGTTTAGGAAAGATAAAAGAAGCAAAGCTCTCTTTTAGCAAAGTTATAGAAAAAAACAATAAGCACTTACAAGCCTATTTATATTTATATGAGATTGCAAAATCTCAAGGGAAAGAACTAGAAATGAATGATTATAAAAAAGTTGTTCACTTGATCGATAATTCTTTACTAGGTGACTGATGAAATACTTTGCCATCCTTCCTTTCTTAGTTCTAGGCTCATCTTGCTCAAGCCTTTCAATTGATAAAGATAAAATTAAAAAATTAGTATCTCGTGATTATGAGCAGATCAACTTAACTCCAGAAGATACAACTAAATTTCAGTGCGCTAATAATGAGTCTTTCTATTTAAGATATTTAGAAGAGAATAATGCTGTTTGGGTTATCTTAAAAGATCGTGAATTTAGGCTAGATAAAAATGATGGTGCTAATAACACTTATGCTAACAGCACTATCAGTCTTGATATCAAGGAGGATAGTGCTGTAATAGAAATAGATTCATCTACAGCGTACAAAGAGTGTCAAAAAGAAATCTCCCAAACTTGAATGTCAACTTAACTAGATGTAACTTATTTTTTGCCCACTAATGCAGGATGATCAATACTAAGATTGAGGAAAATGGCACAATAATATTCCCTTAAATTATTCAACTGGTAGGAATACGGACTATTAAATTTTATTTCATTTTGCTTCTCAGAAATATCAAGTAAAATATCGTTTTAATTTGAAGGTCAATAAATGATTTTACAATCAGATTTTATCGATTTAGCTACCCCTACAGGCATAATGAGAACATATGTTCATAAGCCAACTAAGCCTGGGAAATACCCAGCCATACTTTTCTACTCTGAAATTTTTCAACAGACAGGACCAATAGAGCGAGCAGCAAAAATTATTGCTAGTCATGGTTACACTGTACTAGTACCTGAAGTATTTCATGAGCTCAATCCAATTGGAACAATACTAGAATATGATGATGCCGGTCGAAACAAGGGCAATGCTGATAAAAGTGCTAAGAATGTAGAAGATTATGACTCTGACAATCAAAGTATGATTGATTGGATAAAAAAACAAAAATGGTTTAATGGTCATGTAGGGGCAATGGGATTTTGTATCGGCGGACATCTAGCCTTTAGAGCAGCTTTGAATCCAACTGTCGAATCGACTGCTTGCTTCTATGCCACAGACCTTCACACGAGTACAATTCCAAATAGACCTAAACAACATACTATGGAGAGGTTAGCAGATATTAAAGGTGAATTATTAATGATTTGGGGAAAGCATGACTCACATATTCCTAGTGATGCACGAATGGCAATCCATCAAAAACTATTAGATACAGACATTGTGTTTAGTTGGCATGAATTTAACGGTCAGCATGCTTTTATGAGAGATGAAGGGGAGCGTTACGACGCTGAGCTTGCTGCGTTAGGCTATCAAATAAGCCTGAGAATGTTTTCAAGGACACTATTTAGTTAAACACAGTCTGAGAAAGCTTCTAGAGAACGATAGAAAGAATCTTTTGCATTAATCTTTGGAGTACCAATTAAAGCTTGGTCGCCGTTCTCTAAAATATTTTTATTAGTAGTCTGATTTAATTCGCCATCTGTAGGGGTATCATTATTTGTCATTTTAATTTCCTTTTGGGAATAAAAAAGGGACCGTGTCCCTAGAATTAAATAGATACTTAGATACAGTAAAAATTCATTTTTTTAAAATAAAATTAAAATAGGTTATATTTAAGTTTATTAAACACATGTACTCTAATATGAAAATTACTATAAATGGAAACATCCGAGAGTTTAGGCATGAATCAATGACCGCTGATGAATTGGTTGTTGAGTTAAAATTGATAGGGAAAAGATTTGCAATAGAACGAAATGGAGAAATTATGCCAAAAAGCCTCTTTAAGCAATTTATAATCAATGATGGAGATTATCTAGAAATTGTAGGGGCCGTAGGCGGTGGATAAACTAGAAATGAACAAAGATGAGTTAATAATTGCTGGTAGGCCATTTAAATCGAGACTCTTAGTTGGAACTGGGAAATATCTCAATTTTAAAGAGACTCGCTCAGCGATTGATCAGAGTGGATCTGAGATTGTTACTGTGGCTATTCGTAGAACAAATATTGGGCAGAATGAAAATGAGCAATCATTAATAGACTTTCTTCCTCCAAACGAATTTACCTACCTACCAAATACTGCAGGGTGTTATTCTGCTGATGATGCGATTCGCACATTGCACTTAGCTAGAGAATTATTGGATGGTCATAATCTTGTTAAACTTGAAGTGCTTGGAGATCCAAAAACACTTTATCCTAATGTGCTTGAAACATTGAAAGCAGCAGCCGTACTTATTAAAGATGGATTTGATGTGATGGTCTATACCTCAGATGATCCTATTATTGCTAAACAACTAGAAGATATAGGTTGTTGCGCTATTATGCCTCTTGCTTCATTAATTGGTTCAGGGATGGGGATATTAAACCCCTGGAATCTAGAAATAATTATTGACACCTTATCAGTACCAGTTATTGTGGATGCAGGGGTAGGTACAGCATCTGATGCAGCAATTGCAATGGAATTAGGCTGTGATGGTGTACTAATGAATACTGCAATTGCCACTGCACAGGATCCTATTATGATGGCCGGCGCTATGAAAAAAGCAATTGAGGCTGGGCGTGAAGCATTTTTAGCAGGAAGAATGACTAAGAAACTTTATAGTGCCTCTCCGACCTCACCTTTATCTGGGTTAATTAAATAAATGAACAAGTTTGTACATCCAGAAATTGAAATTACCGTACATAACCAATTTCTAGAAGATCGCTCATTAATTAATCATAATCGATATTTCTTTGCTTACACGATTACAATTCATAATCATGGATCTCATAGCATCCAACTTATTAGTCGTCATTGGGTTATTGAAAATTCAGCAGGGAAAAAATTTGAAGTTAAAGGAGATGGTGTTTTAGGAGAGCAGCCTATTATTAATGAGGGTGAGAGCTATACCTATACCAGCGGAACTGAAATTGATACACCCACTGGATTCATGTCTGGAACATATAAAATGCGAGGTAAAGAAGGGCATCTTTTCGATTCCAAAATACCTAAATTTGAACTTCAGATGCCTAGGACCTTACATTGAAATTTAACTATTTATTAATTATCCCACTTTTAGCATTAATTGGAAGCTGCGGCCAAGTTAATATTCAAGAGCCATGCGACTGCGAAAAGCCTATTATTTCAGTCGAAGAATCTCAAAAATGCGAAGTAATTCCAGTAAAGAAAAAAATTGCAGAATATGGGCTACTTAAAAAAACATCATGGGATGCAATCAAAAATAAAATGGAACAGGACAATCTTGTTCTTGCTTGGCCGGCATGGTTAAGAAGTTGCTCTGTTCTAATCAAAAAGCCTTATTGGGAAAATTCTTGTAAATCAGCGCTTAAAATTACTAGCAACCCTTCCAATCAAGATTTAATCAAATACTTTTATCGCCACTTTAATCTCTATCAAGCTCATCAAGAAGACGATTCTACCGAAGGTCTAATTACCGGTTACTACCAACCATTGTTAAAAGGAAGCCGTAAAAAATCAACTAAATTTAAGGTACCACTTTATGCACCCCCCAAAGATCTCATTACAGTTGATTTAAGTGAATTATATCCAGATCTTAAATACAAAAGATTGCGGGGACGTATTGAAGGTAATAAATTAATCCCCTACTACACTAGAGAAGCAATATCCGACAAAAAAATTCCACTTAAGGGAAATGAAATTTTTTGGGTTCAAGACCCAGTTGAGGCATTCTTTTTAGAAATTCAGGGATCAGGAGTTATTGAATTTGAGGATGGTTCAAGAACCCAGGTAGGATATGCTAACCAAAATGGACATCCCTATAGATCTATGGGGCGAGCATTAATTAACAAAGGAGAGCTTTCCAGACATAAAGTATCTATGGGAAGCATTAAAGCCTGGGCAAAAAAAAATAAACGAAAATTAAAAAAATTCCTTAATGCTAATCCAAGTTTTGTATTTTTTAGAGAATTACCTAGAGGCTTGCCTGGTCCAATTGGTGCTATGGGTCTTCCTATTTCAGCTCAACGCTCTGTAGCTGTCGATCGAAAATTTATTCCATTAGGTTCACCTATATTTATATCAACCACCGAACCTAACTCAGACGTTCCTCTTGAACGCTTAATGGTAGCTCAGGATACAGGTGGAGCAATTGGAGGTGGAGTGCGTGCTGATTTTTATTGGGGCCAAGGAGATAGAGCCGGAAGAAAAGCTGGGTCTATGAAACAGAAAGGTTCTATATGGGTTTTACTACCTAAAGAGTTTAAGTTTAAATAAAAAAAGGAAGCTTAAGCTTCCTTTTTTAAATGTTTGAAATAAACAATTACTTGTTCATTACGTACATTGTTACTTCAAAACCGAAACGCATTTCAGTAGCAGCTGGTGTTGTCCACATAATATAATCTCCTTTTTTAATTTAAAATTCTATCTATCGGAAAACCTTTAAATAGTTAACTTACTATAAATTGACCAGAGATAATCTGCACTTACCGAATGATGAATTAGCCCTAAGTAAAATCATGAATAAATTAATTTAATAACTCATTCTAGGCATAAAAAAAAGGCTCATTTTCATGAGCCCCTTTCCTATCACCGCATTACTATTACAACAGGAGGAAGTAATACTAAGTGCGATAAGCTGTTTCACCATGAGAAGTTGAGTCAAGCCCAGTTCTCTCGTCTTCTTCAGAAACTCGAAGGCCCATTGTGGCATCAATAATTTTAAATAAAATGTAGCTGATTACGCCACACCAAACAACTGTTATACCTATTGATTTTGCCTGAACAACAAGCTGACTTATCATAGACATGCCATTACCATAACCAGTTCCCCCTAATTGTGAAGACATTAAGACTGCTAGACCAAGCGCACCAACAATGCCAGCAACACCGTGAATACCGAATACGTCTAACGAATCATCGTAACCGAGAGCAATCTTAAGGCTAGTTACTGCCCAGTAGGCAATAATTGAAGCAATAATACCTAAAATAATTGCACCTAGAGGACCAACTACTGCACAAGCCGGGGTAATAGCAACCAAACCTGCAATAGCGCCTGAAGCGCCTCCCAACATAGAAGGCTTACCTTTAGCAATCCACTCCATTACAATCCAACCAAGTACGCCTGTGGCAGCTGCAACTTGTGTGTTAATCATGACTAAACCAGCTGTGCCGTCAGCAGCTAACTCACTGCCAACATTAAAGCCAAACCAACCAGCCCAAAGTAACGAGGCACCGATCATAGTAAATGGTAGGTTATGAGGAGCCATAGACTCTTTGCCATAACCAATTCTTTTACCTAGAACTATTGCACCTACAAGCGCAGCAACCCCAGCGTTAATATGAACTACAGTACCCCCAGCAAAATCAACTGCTCCCATCTGTGAGATAATTCCTCCGCCCCAAACCATATGGCAGATTGGTGCGTAAACCATCGTTCCCCAAGCAGCAAGGAATACTAATAATGAAGAGAATTTAATTCTCTCAGCGAATGCTCCGACAATAAGCGCTGGAGTTAATGCAAAGAATGTAAGTTGGAAAGTCACAAATACAAACTCGGGAATAGTCCCAGAAATACTGTCACCAGTAATGCCACTTAAAAATGCCAGGCTTAATCCACCCACATAATCATTATATGGCCCCTCCGAGAAGGCTAGGCTGTAGCCCCAAAGAACCCAAATTACTGACATCATCGAGAAAGTAACAAAAACTTGCATCAGTACAGATAGCATATTCTTAGAGCGAACCAAGCCACCGTAGAACAAAGCCAAGCCTGGAATTGCCATCACAAGTACAAGAATTGTAGCAACAATCATCCAGGCCGTGTCCCCAGAATCTAATGTCGGCTCTTCTGATACTACTTCAGTTTCAACCATAGGCGCTACTTCTAGGTGATTATCCGCAATAATTGTAGACTGCCATAATGCGTCATTATTAAAATTTACCACATCATTAGCCATACTTATTTCTGAAAAACTAAGGAGCATTAAGCTCATTAGCCCGATTAAACTCATTTTTGATAATAATATTTTCATGTCAATCTCCTAAAGAGCATCCTCACCAGTTTCGCCGGTGCGGATTCGTTTAACTTCTTCAAGATCCATCACAAATACCTTGCCGTCACCAATTTTTCCAGTGGCAGCTGATTTTTCGATAGCCTCTATAACCTTTTTGAGTAGCTTTGTGGAGACAGCAACTTCTAACTTAACTTTCGGTAAAAAGTCGATGACGTATTCAGCCCCTCGATAAAGTTCAGTATGTCCTTTCTGACGACCGAAACCTTTAACTTCAGTCACGGTAATACCTTGAACCCCAATTTCAGAGAGGGCCTCTCTGACTTCATCAAGCTTGAACGGCTTGATAATTGCAGTTACAAATTTCATATTATTCCCCTATATTTATTAAAAAAGGGAGAATTTTCCCCCATATTTTATTACTTTTAGAATCCAGCTGCTAAATACAATCCAACAGTGCTTTCGCCTAAAAATTCATTCTTAACGGTCCAATTAGCTTGATTCATATTGGTATCGGAGTAATAAACTCCAGCAGCAAATGTGTCATTGATTGCATATTCTGCATTCGCCTTCCAGTCCGTATAATCATAATCAATAGTTCCGCCAAATGTCTGGTGTCCTAAATGTCCTGATATTGTCAACTTATCGTTCACAGGCAGATCAACATCTAAAGTTACATATTTTTCACCTCTCATATCACCAAATTGCCACGCTTCATCAGTGAGAATGGTATATACAGTTAAGCTTGCACTTAAAGGGCCGACGCCTTTACTAATTCCCACATAAAGCTCAGTAGCATCTGAATCAACTTTTGAACCATCAGCATAGTCCCCTGGGTAATAATATTGAAGAAGACCAACATCAACACCCAAACCTTCAAATTCAGTTGCATAGCCACCATAAAAATCAAGCTCTAGTGAATTATCAGTCATAACATCACTTTGAGTCGTCCATTTAACATTAGATCCCCATACACCAGCATAAAATCCGCTTGAGTGTTCTACATCAAAACCACCTTGAAGGGCGGCTTGATGATTAGTTTGTGTATAACCACGAAAGATATAATCAGAAAAAAGCCCAACGTTTCCGCTGATATTAAAATCTGATTTTTCTTCTTCTGCAACTACTGGCATTAAAGGAAGCAATAACGCTCCCAATACTGCCATTTTTATTTTTGATACTTTCATTTTTTTCTCCTTTATATAAACTTCCTATACAACATCTATTAAAGCAATTAGTGTGCCAACTTTCTCTTAAGGAAATAACAAAAAATCTGGTCGTAATTCTAAAACATGGGAATTACTGATAGAATCAACACTTTAAGGCTAAAAATTTATGTTAGAGAAAAATAAAATTCAAGAAATATCTAATAAAATTCGTAAAATTGTTGAAAATTCACCAATGGGTGACATTGAAGATAATGTGAGCGCACTACTTCAGGGCGCATTTACCAAAATAGGGCTTGTTAATCGTGAGGAATTTGACATACAAACTCAAGTACTCAAACGAACTCGCTTAAAACTTGAGAGCCTAGAAAAAAAATTATCAGACTTAAATAATAAACCGAACAAATAAACACTTATAATTCCTTCAAATTCTCTTTACTATATTAAATAAGTATGAAAATCACACAACATCCTGAAACTGAAAAAACTTTAATAAAGATTCTTAGCCAAAGAATTATGGTCATGGATGGTGCCACAGGGACAATGATTCAGCAACATCGTCTAACCGAAGAAGATTATCGTGGGGGTGAACAAGGGCGTTTTTTAGATTTTCATGCGCCAGCTGGTGAACGTGAGATTTTTCTAAAAGGTAATAATGAGCTTCTTTCACTGACGCAACCTAATATTGTTCAAAAAATTCATGAGGATTATTTAGCTGCTGGTGCCGACATTATAGAAACCAATACGTTTGGAGCAAATACTGTTGCTCAAGATGATTACTATATGCCTCACCTCGCCTATGAAATGAACATAGTATCAGCTCAGCTAGCTAAAAAAGCTGTAGAAAAATATACCACTCCAGATAAGCCTCGCTTTGTGGCGGGAGCTATTGGCCCCACACCAAAAACTGCTTCTATATCCCCGGAGGTTAATGACCCTGGAGCAAGAAATATTAATTTTGACCAGCTAGTTAAATCCTATAAAGATCAAACTAAAGCACTTATTGAAGGTGGGGTAGACA
>Ga0307998_1000314_pt1 | contig 28492 bp, 11 predicted proteins | sample Davwhametageno37_FD_203147 | JGI IMG/M metagenome (GOLD analysis project Ga0307998, IMG submission 203147) | Marine microbial communities from Davis Island wharf, Antarctic Ocean - #37 | ecosystem: Environmental > Aquatic > Marine > Unclassified | place: Antarctic Ocean: Davis Island wharf... | reverse complement strand
TAGAATTACACATTATTTATCTAATCAAATTAACGTGACCTGTATAGGATTTTACTTCACTTGAATTAGCAACTTCTACATAGATTTTCCAAATATAGGAATCTATTTGACATAGCTTTCCATTGTGTAATCCATCCCAGCCTTCATTTATATCTCTTGTTTGAAAAATTAGCTCACCCCATCTATTAAAAATAGTTAATCGGTATGTTTCTTTCACAAATCCCTCAGTTAGAATAGGTAAAAAAACTTGGTTTATCTGATCTCTATTTGGAGTAAAAGTATTTGGAACATAAATAGCAATGTCCTGATAAACTTTTATAGTTTTGGTGATAGAATCTTGACAACCTACATTGTTAGATGAAATCAATTTCACAGAATATATATTGGCTCCAGGTGAGTATGTATGGACTGGATTTTCAGTGATATTAAATTGACCATCTCCAAAATCCCATAAATAAAAAGTAGAAAATTGCGATAAGTTGGTGAATTTAACTTCAGGTACTTCAAGGGAAGAAAACAAAACTCTATCAGCAATAAAATCAGCTATGGGCTGCTCATATAAGCAAATAGCACTTGTATCTAGTGAAGATGAAACACAGCCTTCTTTGGAAGTGACAGTTAAACTAACATCATAACAATCAGGAATTAAATATTGATGGCCAGAAAATCCTATTTGTTGAGAAATATTTCCATTACCAAAGTCCCATAAATATTTAGCTGTTAAGTCAATTGTATCAGCTGTAAATAAAACATCCAATATATCACATCCTACACTATCTGAATAACTAAAATTAGAATTTGGTGTTTTTGAAATAACAATTGATTTAAATGAAGAGTCGGAGCAACCTGTTAATGGATTGTTTGCTAATAATTTAATAGTATAATTACCTGGAGATGCATAAGAATGAGAAGGGTTGAATAAAAAGGAAGTGTCTCCGTCTCCGAAATCCCAATGAAAATTCAAACTACCAACTGACGTGTTTTGAAAATTTATTGGTTGTAAATCACAAAAAATAGTATTTAATATATTGAAACTTACATCAGGTAATGGATTAACTGTAACCTTTATTATTGAATCAGGACCCGAACAACCATAAGGCAATGAAGTAGGAATTACATGATAATCTACAGTTTGAGGTAAAGGAGAAGTAATTGATAAATTATCATTTATTAATACACTGGTTTGAATAGGAAAGCTAGTTTCATTAAAAACTAGAGGAGTTGATGTTGCATACCAAGCAAAAGAACTAGGTATATTTGCATTTAGTAAAATATTGGTATTCTCTCCATTACAAATTTCAATATCTGAATTTTGAATTTGAGGCGAAGGGTTAACGGTAATTAAGTAGCTTTCTATAGCTCCAAAGCACTGAATACCTGATTGTTGTGTCATAGGCGTTACTGAAACCGAACTAAATTGTTGAACAGCTGTTAAGTTAGTTGCATTAAACGAAGGTACATTTCCAATTCCTGAAGAATTCAAAGAAATTGCAGTATTTGAATTCTGCCAATTAAAAATTGTACCTGAAATAGAACCAGCAACTATTTTTTGAGGGACTTGAATTCCATTACAAACAATTATATCTGATAAGAGATATACATCTGGTGAAGGTAAAACAGATATAACAAATGATTGAGAAGGGCCTGAACACGAAACACTATTATTAATAAAAATAGGTGTCAAAGTAAAAGTTGAATTTTTTACACCCATAGTATTATTAGTTGTTATAAAGCCAGGAATTGAATTAATTCCACTTGAAGCTCCTACTCCAATAGTAGTGTCAAATGTATACCAATTGTATATGGTTCCAATTACTGGTCCATTAAATGATATTGGACTTAAAGTAGTGTTATTACAAACTAAGGTATCGTTAATAATATCTGTAGTAGGTATTGGATTAACAAAAACAGTTACTGGAATAACTGGGCTTGAACATCCATTACTTGTACTTGTTCCAACAACTCTGTAAGTTACTTGTTGGACTGAATTAGTTAAATTAACCAAAGAATCATTGATTAAGGACGATGAAACAACTGTTGTTGTTTCATTTAACACATTTACAGATTGATCAGCATACCAATTGAAAGTAACATTGGTATTTGCAACCAATGATAAATTAACTTTAGTACCGCTGCATATTGTTAATGTATCTTCATTTAACAAATCTATACTAGGTTTAACAGTTACAACAAATGTTTGAGCAATACCCGGACAAGAACCATCAATAGAAACTAAAAAAACAGAATAAACTACAATTTGATTTATATTAGTATTATTCACTAATCTATCAGTAATCAAATTACTTGTACTTGGAAGAAGTGATTCTCCAGTTACATTCGGATTATCTAAAGATACGAACCAATTGAAAGTGGAAGGAATGTTTGCAGTCAAAATAGCGTTTACTGGACTACCACTACAAATTTCTACATTTGGAATATTAGATAAAATAACATCTGGTTGAACTTTAACCATAACGTTAGAGTCTGGCCCTGGACATCCATGAGGAAAAGAATTAGGTGTGATTGTATAATTAACAAACTGACTAACTGAGGTGTTATTTGTTAATGAATCATCTATTAAAAATGAAGTTTGAATTGAAGTCAATTCTCCTGTAACATTATTATTTGGTGTAGCTGACCAAGTTATATTTGAAGGAATCGTAGTCGTAATATTAATATTTAACTTACTGTCATTACATAACACTGTGTCATTTAATAGATTTACATAAGGGGTTGGATTTACAATGATTTCACCTAATAAAGTATTAACGTTGTTACATCCTTTTCCACTATCAGTTAAAACTGCATAATACTTATAAGTACCCGCTGTGGTAAAAATAATGGGTTGAAATGAAGTGTCACTTATCCCGTTAATTAATATATCTGGTGAACCTGTCTGATACCAAGCAATTGAGGTTGCTCCAGAACCACCCGTGTATGAGAAAGTAAGTGGTTGACCTATAGTGGTTCCTTCGCATATCATTTGGCTAAATAAAGGATGATTAGTTATTACTGGATCATCTAATACTTCTACTTCAGCAGTATTTGAAGTTATAGCTGAACAACCTCCTATGGAAAAAGAAACCACACAATAATAATAAGTAACTCCTGATACTGTTGTTGCTGGCAAATAACTATTTGATATAGCTCCAACGATTGGTAAACCTCCTATATTAGAATTCACATTGTTTTGATACCATTGATAACTTGCTGAATTATTACCTCCTACATACGAAACAGAGAGCAAACTTGGTGTACCACCCACACAAAGCTTTTGCAAACCAATTGGCTGATTTGAAAAAGATGGTGAAGGTGTGGTCGTAATTTTTGCCGCAGCTGAAGTCGCATTACAATTTAACCCAGTTTGAGAAATCTCACAATAATAATAAACCGTTCCCAAAGCACTGACAAGTGGTATAAATGTTGAATCAGTTTCTCCAGGAATAATCGTCCCTCCTGAATTTGAATTTACAACGTTACTATACCATTGATAATTAAAACTACCTAAACCTCCTGTTGCCCTTACTAATAATGGCGCAACTGGTGAAGTGTTTTCGCAATAAATTGCTGAATCAGGTTCCTGAACCATAATTGGATCATTCACTACAATTACTTTAGCATTAAGAGAAGTGTCAGAGTTACATCCACTTCCATCTAAGGTTAAAATCACTCGATAATCAATTGTGTCGGGCACAAAAAAGGTTGTCGGTAAAAACGAAGAATTGGTATCGCCTAGAAGATTTACCCCATTTCTTTGCCACTTATAACTTGGATTTCCAACACCTCCAGAAAAACTTACAGAGAAAGGTGCGGCTAATGATCCTCCAACACAAATTGATTGAGATAAAAGTGGCTGAGCAGTAATTATTGGGTCAGGATTAATAATAACTTTCGCAATATCTGAAACAATTGAACTACACCCTCCTTTTGATAAGGAAACTACACAATAATAATAAAAAGTTCCTGTGATATTTGAAGGTGGAATGTAATTTGAATTGGTAGCCCCATTAATTGGAACTCCTGCAGAATAAGAATTTGAGGTATTAACAAACCATTGATAAGAAGGTATTCCCACACCATTTTGATAGGAAACGGCTAAAGCAATTAATGTACCATCTAAACAAACAGATTGAGAATCGATGGGTTGAGTAGTAAATGTAGGAGCAGAATTTGTTACAATAGAAGCAGGTGATGAAACCGTATTACAATTCACACCGGATTGGATAATCTCGCAATAATAATAAATGGTTCCAATTGAATTAACGGATGGAATAAAGGTTGAATCAGTTGCGCCTCCAATTAATGTCCCTCCTATGTTCGAGTTTGTTGTATTCGAATACCATTGATAGCCGTAAATTCCTATTCCACCGTTAGCTAAAATAACTAAAGTATCAACTGGAACCGCTCCAATACAATAAGTGTCTGATACGGGTTGTAAAATTACAATTGGATCAGGAACTACTGTTATTATTGCATCTTGCGAAGTATCAGAATCACAACCACTTCCACTCAAACTTAAAACAACCGAAAAAGAATAAGTCCCTGGAGATGTTATTCCCGTTGGAGTAAATGAAGATGCATTTGCTCCAGCCAAATTTATACCGGAATTTTGCCATTGATAACTTGCTGTTCCTACACCCCCAGAATAATTAACAAAAAGAGGAGTTCCAATGGTTCCTCCTTCACATATTGACTGAGAAGGGATTGGCTGAATAGAAATTATTGGATCGGGCTGAATAATGACTTTACCTATATCTGAAGTTATGAAAGAACAACCACCACTTGGCAAAGTAACTACACAGTAATAATAAAAGATTCCTGTAGAGTCAGATGGTGGCGAATAACTTGAATTCATTGCTCCTGAAATAGGCAAACTACCTGTATATGAATTAATCGAATTAGAATACCACTGATATGTTGGAGTTCCTACTCCATTTTGATAAGCAACTGTTAACGCATTCAAACTTCCGTCTAAGCAAACAGTCTGGGAATCGATGGGTTGAGTGGTAAATGTAGGTGCTAATGTTACGATAATAGAAGCTACTCCAGATGTAACCTCACAATTCAATCCAGTTTGTGTAATCTCACAATAGTAATAAGTAGTTCCAACAGCCGAAACAGGTGGAGTAAAAGTAGAATCTGTCTCTCCCATCAATTGAACTCCCCCAGTATTATTATTGGTTAAATTAGTATACCACTGGTAATTGTAGCTCCCTAATCCTCCAGAAGCTTGAGCCAACAATGGAGTAACAGGAGATGCATTCTGACAATAAGAAGCAGAAATTGGCTGCAATGAAACTATAGGATCAGGCACAATGATCACTTCTCCAATCTGAGATGTATCTGCATTACACCCACTTCCATTTAAATTTATTATCACTGAAAACTCTACCGTATCAGCTGAATTAAAAAATGGCGGTAAATAAAATGAATCATTGGCAGACACAATATCAACTCCATTTTTTTGCCAATGATAACTTGGTGTTCCTACTCCACCTGTGTAACCCGCAAAAAGTGCTGCTCCAATCGTTCCTCCTTCACAAATGGTTTGAGTAGGAATAGGGTGTAAATTAATTACTGGATCTGGTCGAACGATTATAACACCAACGTTAGAAGTGATACTCGAACATCCACCACTTGGCAAGGTAACCTCGCAGTAATAATAAAAAGTACCCACTGAATCGCTCGGTGGTGCATAACTTGAATTTGTTGCTCCAGAAATCAAAGTTCCACCGGCATTGGAATTAATCGTATTGGAATACCATTGATAAGTTCCTCCAGCTACTCCATTTTGATAAGCTACTGTAAGTGAAGAAAGAGCTCCATCTAAACAAATAATCTGTAATGAATCGGGATTTGTTGAAAAAGTAGGTGCTGGTGTCACAACTATCGCAGCAGGAATTGAAATAACCTCACAGTTTAATCCGCTTTGACTAATGACACAAAAGTAATACGTTGTACCTATGGTTCCAACTAAAGGCACATGTATCGAATCAGTAGCACCGGCTATTTGACTCCCTCCTAAATTACTATTTATGGTGTCAGAATACCATTGATAACTATAACTTCCCAATCCGCCAGAGGCAGAAACTGTTAATGTATCGACTCTAGATGCTCCTAAACAATAAGTATCTGAAACGGGCTGAATGGTTACAACAGGATCTGGCACCACTGTGATGATGGCATCTTGTGACGTATCCGTATCACAACCACTTCCACTGAGTGAAAGTACAACAGTATATAAATAGTTGCCTGTGACAGCAAAATTTGCAGGAGTGAATGATGAGGAAACTTCACCGGGTAAATCAATCCCAAATTCCTGCCATTGATAACTTGGAATTCCCGTACCTCCTGTGTAATTCAATGTAAGTGCCGGACTTATGGTTCCACCAACGCAAATAGTGTCGTAAGATAATGGCTGAACATTTATTGTAGGTTCGGGTTTTACTATTGCGACACCCACCTCGGATACAATTTTGGAACATCCTCCTGAATTAAAAGTTATCTCGCAATAATAGTATTTAGCACCAGGAACACTTGAAGAAGGTACATAACTTGAGTTGGTATCTCCCACCAGTAATGTCCCTCCAAAACTTGAGTTTACAGAATTGACAAACCATTGGTAACTTGGTTGCCCAAAACCATTAAAGTAATTCACACTTAAAGGTAAAAATGTACCATCTATACACACAGATTGGGAATCAATTGGTTGAACCGAGAATGTTGGACCTGGTGTAACGAATATTCTTGCAGGCAATGAGGCAACACCACAATTGGACCCAGTTTGTGTTACAACACAATAATAATAACGATCACTTGCAGAACCAACAGGCGGTACAAAGGTTGAATCTATGGCTCCAGGTATAAGAGTCCCACCCACATTTGTATTCGTAAAGCTGCTGTACCATTGAAAACTTTTTGCTCCTAAACCTCCACTGGCACCAATGATTAAAGTATCAACTGGAGAGGCGTTCTCACAATAAAAAGCAGAATCAGGCTGAAGAGTAATAATGGGATCTGGGACAATGATCACTTCTCCTATCTGAGAGGTGTCAGCATTACATCCATTCCCGCTTAAGTTTATAATCACTGAAAAATCTACCGTATCAGCTGAATTGAATGAAGGGGGTAAATAAAATGAATCTATTGCAGATGGAATGTCAACTCCATTTATTTGCCACTGATAACTCGGAGCTCCTACTCCGCCCGTGTAACCCGCAAACAAGGCTGAGCCTATCGTTCCACCTTCACAAATTGTTTGAGAAGGGATTGGGTGTAAATTAATCACCGGATCGGGTTGAACAATTACTACTCCCACATTCGAAGTGATACTCGAACATCCACCACTTGGCAAGGTAACTACACAATAATAATAAAAAGTACCCACAGAATTACTCGGTGGACTATAACTTGAACTTGTTGCTCCAGAAATCAAAGTTCCACCGGCATTGGAATTAATCGTATTGGAATACCATTGATAAGTCCCTCCTGCTACTCCATTTTGATAAGCTACTGTAAGTGAAGAAAGAGCTCCATCTAAACAAATAATCTGACTGTCGATCGGTTGGGTACTAAATGAAGGACCTTCAGTCACTACAATCTTTACCGTATCTGATACAACTCCACAGTTAAGTCCTGTTTGGGATACCACACAATAATAGTAGAATACACCAACAGAATCTACAAAAGGTATAAAAGTAGAATCAGTTGCTCCAGAAATTAATTGACTAGCAGAATAAGTGCTATTCACAGAATCCATGTACCACTGGTATGTGTACGTTCCTAGTCCGCCACTTGCTTGAACCAATAAAGGAGTTATAGGAGAAGCATCCTGACAATAAACAGCGGTATCGGGTTGATTGATAATAATTGGATCCGGCACGATGATCACTTCTCCAATCTGAGATGTATCTGCATTACACCCACTTCCATTTAAATTTATTATCACTGAAAACTCTACCGTATCAGCTGAATTGAATGAAGGGGGTAAATAAAATGAATCTATTGCAGATGGAATGTCAACTCCATTTATTTGCCACTGATAACTCGGAGCTCCTACTCCGCCCGTGTAACCCGCAAACAAGGCTGAGCCTATCGTTCCACCTTCACAAATTGTTTGAGAAGGGATTGGGTGTAAATTAATCACCGGATCGGGTTGAACAATTACTACTCCCACATTCGAAGTGATACTCGAACATCCACCACTTGGCAAGGTAACTACACAATAATAATAAAAAGTACCCACAGAATTACTCGGTGGACTATAACTTGAACTTGTTGCTCCAGAAATCAAAGTTCCACCGGCATTGGAATTAATCGTATTGGAATACCATTGATAAGTCCCTCCTGCTACTCCATTTTGATAAGCTACTGTAAGTGAAGAAAGAGCTCCATCTAAACAAATAATCTGACTGTCGATCGGTTGGGTACTAAATGAAGGACCTTCAGTCACTACAATCTTTACCGTATCTGATACAACTCCACAGTTAAGTCCTGTTTGGGATACCACACAATAATAGTAGAATACACCAACAGAATCTACAAAAGGTATAAAAGTAGAATCAGTTGCTCCAGAAATTAATTGACTAGCAGAATAAGTGCTATTCACAGAATCCATGTACCACTGGTATGTGTACGTTCCTAGTCCGCCACTTGCTTGGACCAATAATGGAGTTACAGGTGAAGCATCCTGACAATAAACAGCGGTATCGGGTTGATTTACAATGATTGGATCTTCAACCACAATCACTTGACCTAGTTGAGAAGTATCTACATCACAGCCATTTCCACTTAAACTAATTATCACTGAAAACTCTACCGTATCAGCTGAATTAAACGATGGCGGTAAATAAAATGAATCATTGGCAGATGGAATATCAACTCCATTTCTTTGCCATTGATAACTCGGAGCTCCTACTCCGCCAGTGTAACCAGCAAACAAGGCTGAGCCTATTGTTCCTCCTTCACAGATTGTCTGTGTTGGAATTGGGTGTAAATTAATCACCGGATCGGGTCGAACGATTATAACACCAACGTTAGAAGTAATACTCGAACATCCGCCACTTGGCAAAATAACTACACAATAATAATAAAAACTACCCACAGAATTACTCGGTGGACTATAACTTGAACTTGTTGCTCCAGGAATCATAGTTCCTCCCGAAGTAGAATTAATCGTGTTTGAATACCACTGGTAGGTTCCTCCAGGAGTTCCATTTTGATACACAACTGTGAATGGAGAAAGAGTTCCATCTAGACAAATTGTTTGTGTTGCAATAGGTTGGGTGCTGAAAGTAGGTGCAGGAGTCACAACTATAGCTGCTGTTGCTGAACTAACATTACAGTTTAATCTACTTTGAGTAATCTCACAATAATAGTAAGTCGTCCCAACTGATCCCACTGAAGGTAAGAATCTTGGTGTCGTAGCTCCAGGAATGGCGGTTCCTCCTGAATTGCTATTTATTGCACTGGAATACCACTGATAACTGTAACTTCCCAAACCTCCCGAAACTGAAACAACCAATGTATCTACTCCTGACGCTCCCAAACAATAGGTATCCGAAACTGGCTGAATCGTCACTACAGGATCTAGAATAACCGTGATTGTAGCAGTATCTCTCTCTATAATACGACATCCAGGAGGACCACAGGTAACAGATCCAACATATGAATAATTTCCTGGCGTATTGAATATACTTGGAGTAAAACTGGCATTATTACTCACCACCGATCCTCCCAGTCGCCATTGATAAGAAGGTGGATTGGTACCTCCAGTATAATTAAGTAACAAAGGAGAAGAAATTGTACCTCCCACACAGATTGTATCATCTGAAAGTGGCTGAACAATTATAGGGGCCAACAAATTAACTGTAAATACCTGGGTATCTGAACATCCACCATCTATTGAATTGGCAATCACAGTGTAAATGACAATTTGAGATGTAGAAGAATTATTAACTAAGCTATCCGTAATTAAATTGGAAGTTTGCAAACTTGTCGTTTCTCCACTGACATTGGGGTTTTGGGTTGCTTGCCATGTAATATTGGAAGGTACATTTACCTGATTGGTCAAATTCCAATTTAATTGACCGGTACAAGAAGTTAAGGGACTAATCTGAACTCTCGGATACACTTTAATGGTTCTGCTACACACTGACACGCAATTTGAGAGTAGAGTGCTGGTGTTGGAATCAATTGCTGTAACCGTTAATTCGACTGTGAAATATTGAATTGAATTTGAATTGTTTATCAAGGTTAATCCTGTTGAATCAGATGAAGGACTCGCCAATGAACTCGAACATCCTGAACAACCGGGAGGATTAGTGACCAACCAAGCATACTGCACAGGTAAGTCAAAGGAGTCACAGGTTGGCAATACAGAACTACTTGAAACGCCTGTATTTAGAACTGAACAGCCGACAGTATCAGTGATATCAATGGAACAAACAGGCGGCACAATCACACAAATAGTATCAGAATACTGACTCAAACCACATTCATTCTCGACAAACAAATCAACTATATAAGTTCCGGAAACATTAAATTTTACTTTTGGAGAAATAGAACCAAAAGACCAAAACGAGTTATTGCCAGGAAAACTATTGTTTGAACCTAATGTACCTGAAACAACATTCCAATTTGATGCACCAGAGGAATTGTCGGGTGTTATTGACCAGTAAAAAGGTGCCGTACTATCACAATTCGCCCCATTGGTAGTTGGAATAGTAAGACCAAAATCAGAAGTGTTATTGAATTCAATTTCGTCATTTGGACAAATAATTTCCTTTGTCATAGTAAACGAAGCATCAGGTGGAACTCCAACAGATATAAGTCCAGCAGCTGAAGGCTGAGGCTGAACAGAACAAGGGTTTTGAGTTATAACGAAAGGTTGATATACATTACTGTAAGTTGTACCAGATATAGTAACCTGATTTCCACATGACGCTTGGTTATACACGTGATTCAAAACAGGAGGTGTATTAGGATGTGTGTATAGGATAGTTGGAGATCCATCTCCCCAATCTACGGTATAAGTGGTACCATTGACATTAGCAGAAGGAACATTGAATGTGAAACTTGTAGAGTGAGGCAAACATCCATTAGCCTGATTGACAAACAGGGCTAAACTGGCAGGCGAGGGAGAACTCCCGACAAAAACAGAATAATTTAAAACAGATTCACAACCAGATGATAAAGTGACAGTTACCGTCAGCACGTAAGATCCAGCAACATAATTATGAACTTGAAGTGCGGAATAATTAGATGGTGAAACTACCTGAACTAAACCATCTCCCCAGTCTAAAGAAACATTTTGAACAAAGGATTGATTGGTTGGTAAAATCAGAAAAAAACCTATCGGACCACTGCTAGAACTTGGTCCAATACACTCAACCAATTGGGTTCTTGACGAGTTAAACTGGCCACTATTGATGTCAATATTATGAACCCCCAAAACTACCGTGTCATACAACACGCAACCACCAATGGTTGCCGATAAAACGTAAGTTCCAGAATTTGCTTGAGTAACAGAGGGAATCGTTGGAGCTAAAGTGGTGTCAGAAAAACCTCCAGGACCCGACCATTGGTATATGGGTTGGTAAAAGCCTATTCCAGTTATACTTCCGGAAAATGTAAAGGAATTGTTTGGACACACAATCGTATCGAACCCGGCAGATATAGAAACACCCGAAACAACCTCAACAAAAAGAGTATTGGAGAACGAGTCGCAAAAAACTACTCCGTTTTTTATGATTTGAATTTTTCTTCTAAAATAGGTGCTTTGCGACAAAGTATCTGCACTAAAAGAAGGTAAATTTGCGCTAGAAATGGATGTCCAATTCAGGCTATCTAACGAAGATTCCCAGACATAATTAAGTGTATCACCAGTGATAATATTTGCTAAAGAGACACTTGTAAAAGGAGATGGGATTTGATTGAAACAAATAACTTGTCCTCCATTAATTTGACCTGGATCTAATAAACCTAATAACACCGTATCTTTTTCTAAACAGGTGTCTATTGTTACAGTTACTATGTAAGTGCCAGTTGTAGCAAAGGAAAGAGCTAAAGATATAGTAGCGGTTGTATCTGAAAGTGTAGTTCCATTGTGCGACCAAGAAATAGTTGGACTTAATCCTGAAGTGTCAATGATATTAGCAGACAAAGTTACACTTTGACTCATACAATAACTTTGATTTTGGCCTAATGAAATTGTAAAATTTGGACATTGAGAAATAACAATATTAGCACTAAAAACAAATGAGGTAAGAAAAAATAAAAAATATTTTCTCATAAAATAAGGTTGTATCAATTTATTAAACATTTTATGTAATAATATCGTTATTAGTAAGCTATTTTATATTTAATTTAACAAAAACTTGTGCAAATATCATATTTAAACTTGAGACCTCCAAATGAGGAAATCACTGAACCTATTATTCGTTGACCTGAAACAGATAGGCCTATTAAGGTTGTTAATTTCATGTTGATTTTTTAATTAGGAATTATAAATCTCAAACTAAATTCTAATCCTCCAATAGTTCGAGAGGCTTGAGTGAGTTGAGAGACATTTACATCATAAGTAATCCCCAATTGGTAATTGGCATAATTCATATTAAACGCAGGAATTAATGCATCGTTTGGAATACGGTAATAAGCACCTGCGGCAAAATCTAATTTTTTTTTGTAGCTTGTATATCTACTACCTTGATTTATTACATACCGATATAACACACCCAACACCAGCTCTTTTTCTTTTCCTTTTTGTTGATACACAAACGCTGGTTCTAATTGAGACCCTTCGATGTCAATGGCGTAGATAGCATTTCCTGAAAATGCTACCCGTGCATATTCTTTTTCAGATGCATTGTAATCTAATTTTGATGCAAAAGCATGATAAACAGACAGACCAAATCTAGTATAGCTAATGTTCTTTGAAAATCTATTGGATAGAATGTTGTTATATTCCCATTGTACACCCGTTCCTAATGTGTAATTGATAAAAGGTTGAAACAATGGATTCTCACCTGATGATCTGGTCGGATCAAATTCTTTTCCGTTGAATTGTGTCTGCCATTCAGCGTTAGTTTCATCTATTGAGTGTTGTATAATTCCTCCCTGAACTCCTGCGCTAAAAAAACTTCTTCTACTCACTTTTTGATGGTAAGCAAAGGCTCCCTCAGCTTGCAACCTGGTTAAACTTAAATCTCCAGCTTGATCAGAATTTGCAATAAACCCTATACCAATCGCTCCATTTTTTGTTTCAATTCGTCCTGCAGCTGTCATTCCTATTGTTGTATAAGCATTCCCTATAGTTGGCCACTGATTCCTATATTCTGTAGAGGCAGAAAATAAAGAAGTACTTCCTCCCACAGATCCTATGGAGGTATAAAGTTGTGTCATTGACAAATTACTAAAATGAATGTCTTGAGAAATAGATTGTTTACTGATTAATACAATACTCAATAAGAATCCTAGGTAGATAAATCTTCTGTTCATAATCTTATTTTTTTCTTATTAACGTAATTGTTCCTTTTTGGTCAAAATCTTTTCCATCTTTAAAACGCCCAGTAACTATGTAAACAAAAACTCCTTGATTAACTGTTTTTCCTTTAAAGTTTCCATCCCATCCTTCGGCTAAAGAATTTGACTGGAAAACCAAATTACCCCAACGGTTATAAATCATTAATTGAACTTGTTGTATGTTCTTCCCATCAACAAAAAGTATGTCATTAACTCCATTTCCATCAGGTGAGAAAATATTAGGAACAAACAAATACGTATCGTCACATGAATCGTCTTGTAGGTTTAATAGTGAGCCAACATAATCTCCCTTACAGCCATTATCATCTTTGACTGTTAAGGTGTAAGTTCCTTCGGTTAATCCTAAATTATCTTTCGTGTTTACTCTGTCGTTCCATAAATAAGTATAAGGAGTTGCTCCGCCTGTCACTGTAGTTTTAATTGACCCTATCCCTTCGTTACATTCATCGTCTTTGATGAGTCCATTTATAAAAGGAATGTCGTACACTTCGATCAATACAGTATCTGAATTAGCACATTGACCAACTGCAGTATAAATTATGGTATGTATTCCTTCGCCAGCTATTGCTGGATCAAATAAACCTGTTAAACTTATACCTGGTCCTGTCCAAGCTCCACCTGGTGGAGAAGCAGTGAAATTAAAGATAGCATCGTTTTCACATAAGTTTTGGAACGAACCGATTATTGGTGTAATAGTTGGGTAAACTAGTAAATTTAAATTAATAACAGAATCACATCCTTTGGAATTAAGTACTGTATCTTGATAATTTCCACTGGTGAAATAGGTTGTGTTGGTTTGAGTCCAAGTAAAACTATCACAGGCGGTGATTGAAGTATTAAAGTAAGTTATATTGTTAATGGTCAACACCAAAGACAATAAAGAATCACAACCCACTGAATTAACTAACGTATCTCGATAAATTCCTGAAGTAAAATAAGTGAACCCTGTTTGTTGCCAAGTAAATGATTCACAATTTACAACCGTATCTATGGATGAAGTAGAATTGAATAATACTAAGTTTAATTCAAGAATAGAATCACAGCCAAAAGTGGTAGAAACTGTATCGCTATATATACCGGACACAGTATAAGTAACTCCTGTTTGTGACCAAGTAAACTCATCACAACTTGTATCTGATAGCGTAGTGGTAACATATGTGTTTACAGTCACATAAATTGAATCTGAAGCAGTACACCCAATAGTATCTGTCACGGTTAAGTATTTCATTCCAGTTGTTGTAAAGCTTTTTGATTTAGTGGTGTCGCCACTACTCCATGTGTAAGTACTCCAACCAGCGCCAGCGTTTACAGTTACCGTATCACACCCAGTTACTGAATCTTGGGCAAACTGAAACTGTGGATTACTCACTGTAACCGTTACACTATCCACACAAGAATGAATGCCATTAGAAATAGTGACGTAATAAGTAGTTGTGGAATCAGGCGAAACGGATATTGAACTGGTTGTGTCTCCGTTAGACCATTGGTAGGAATTAGTAAAATTATTAGAGCTTAAGCCGGGAAAATAAAGAGAATAAAGTTGGCTTATTTCAGTATTCGAGAGTGTTCGATTCCAAACTGTAAATTCATCGAGCGAACCATCTAGATAATTCCCTAATATACCACCAGCTATTCTTGCTCCAAATTTAGATGAATTCAAATCTTGATTAAAATTACACGAGTTTTCAACTCTGCTCGAAGATAAAACACTCCCTCCTTGTGCGAACCAAAGATAGTTTGTTGTAATTGCATTTCCATTTACAAAAATTATCGCTTGATTATTTTGAAAACTTACAACAAGATCATACCAAATATTAGGCTGAATTATTCCCGGGTTACTTTTTATAACAGAATATTTATTTCCTGTTAAGGAATTGGCCCATTTCAATGTAACTTCTCCTGTACTTGAAACACTAAAATTTACTTCTCCCCAAAACAAAGTTTTCCCCCAAAGATTAGGAGAGTTATTGATATTGTCAAATTTAACTCGAGTCTGAATAGTAAAACTATTGTTTTGACCTCCTGGAATTAAAGTGTTTGGCAGTTCAATTGTCTGAGCATTACCCGAAAAGTTATAAGCACTATTTGAATTACCAAATTTATCAAGGGTTAAGGTTACACCATTCACAGTTCCATTGTTTCCATTTCCGCTTTCGTCATTAGCATTGCCACAAAATGGCCAATAACCAACTAATCCTGTTTGAAGATTACTTGGTAAATTATTAGAATTACATATTGTAATTGCTGATGCTGAACTATTCCCAACACTTAAACTCACAGAATCTCCTTTACAAATAGTTGTATCGCTTTGAATAATAGAATCTTGAATGATTGAAATGAGCACCGAGTCGATTCCACTACAACCGTTTGAATCAATTACTTGAGTGGTATACATGCCTGTAGAATTGGCAAAAGTAGTTTGTGAACTATCCCCATTGCTCCAGGCATAAGAAGTAAAGCCAGTACCAGCATCCAACAAAATTGAATCTCCTTGGCAAGCAGTCAAGGTATCGAAAGAGAATTGATAGGTAAGGGTATTAATTGTTAAATTAAGAGAAACAATAGAATCACATCCTTGTGAGTTAGCTATTGTATCTTTGTAAATTCCTGATACATTGTAAGTAGCGCCCGTTAATATCCAATTGAATGAGTCACAAGCTGATAAGATTATCGTGTCTCTGGTGGTTTGTGTTATCGTTAAATCCAGAATGTGAATCGAATCACAGCCTTGATTGTTTATCAATGTATTTTGATAAACTCCGCTCGTTAAGTAGGTAATTCCATTTTGAGACCAGGTGAAACTATCACAAGAAACAACAACTGACCGAATTGTATCAATTGGATGGATGGTTAGAGTTAATTGTATTATGGAATCACATCCTGTTGCCATAGGCACAGTATCTCTGTATACTCCTGAAGCGGAATAAGTCAATCCAGTTTGAGACCAAATGTATTGATCACAGGCCGTATCTAATAGCGTAGTGGTAACATAAGTGTTGACAGTAACAAAAATTGAATCCGAAGCAGAACAACCTATTGAATCGGTTACGGTTACAATTTTCATTCCTGAGGATGTGAAAGATACAGACTGAGTTGTATCTCCGTTATTCCAAGAGTATGAGCTCCATCCACTACCTGCATTCACATTAACAGTATCACACCCAGCAATTGAATCTTGTGCAAATTGAAACTGTGGATTATTAACTGTTACAGTCACACTATCTGTACAACTTCCAATTCCATCCGAAACAGTAACATAGTAAGTAGTTGTTGTATTTGGCGCAACATTAATTGTAGGAGTTGTATCACCTGTTGACCAAATGATATTTGAAGTTGTACTTTGAGTTCCAAAAGAATAATTTATAAAAGGCATATTTGAACTCCATGATGTGCTACTTATATTCCCATGATTATTATTTCCTGAAACATCTAATATTTGCGATCCACTACCTTCATTAAAGTGCCATAAGCCCATTGTATTTAGGTCAGTTTGAAACTCATATTGTGGTGGTGTAAAGTTAGTAGTATATCTTGCAATATTAGAAATTCTTAGTTCATCTAGTTGGCCACTAAGACGAGAACTCGATCCAGAACTCCAAGTATGTCTATTAATTACTAAATCTTCACTCAGGGACCCAAATCCACTTACAATTCCAGAATCTGAATAAGCTAATTGCCCATTAACAAAAAATCTAAACATATTACTATCATAAGTGATCGCAAGATGGTTCCAAACATTCATATTATAACTAATACCGCTATTTGGATTTGAACCATTATATTGTATTCCTAGCCAATTGCTTGCATCCTCTACATAAGGCCAATACCCATCAACAAAAGAATAAATACCATATCTACTACCAGAAAAAAATTCAGTTCCAACTATCATTTCATCAGAACCATGACCACCAGTTTCATAATACCAGAATTCAATAGTAAAATCTGTAAAATTAGATAAAGTGGAACTCGTAGGAATCCTAACATATTGTCCTTGAGAAAAACTAAGTGCATATTGATTCTGCCTTTGTGTAAATGGGGTATCTTCTACTATTAACATCACACTGTCCCCAAAGCAAATAGTAGTATCATTTTGGACTATGTTAATGTTAATAATACTCACAATAACAGAATCAGTCACAGAGCAACCATTACTATTTGTTCCTGTAACGGTATATGTTCCAGAGGTATTTGCCGTAATGATAGGAGTAGTGTCTCCAGTGGACCAAATGTAAGAAATTATTGTTGTATCAGTTGCGTCAAGTAGAGCAATAGAATCACAAACAGTAATTGTATCAGGGAGGAGATTGATGTTTAAGTTAGCTAAGGTTACAGTCACACTATCTAAACAAGAATGTATTCCATTGGAAATAGTAACGTAATAGGTGGTTGTGGAATCAGGAGCAACATCGATAGTTGCCGTTGTGTCTCCTGTTGACCACAAGTATGAGCTAACATAGTTTGGAGTATACAATTGCTGAACTTCGCTAGCACTAAGTGCTCTGTTCCAGATTCCGACATCGTCAATTTTACCTTTGAAAAAAGCATTCCAAGCGCCTTGTTTTCCTGCCATATAATTATCATTTGAGCCTCCCATAATGTGAGAATCATAGATTGAGTCAACAAGATTTCCATTCATATATACCAAGTACGAATAACCATTTTTTATAAATGTAAAATGATACCAAATACTTGTATCTAAAATTGGACTTGATGCTTGGGTAGTGTAATGTTGTCTATCATCTGAAAAAAATATAACCTTTCTGTTAGAATTTACAGTAACTGTTGCCCAATCGTGGCCGTTGTCTTGGTGCCTTTTTGATAGTATAGGGTCAATTACAGCTGAGTAGTCAACTAATTCAATCCAACAGGTTTGAGTATAACTAATTGGAACCGGATTTATTCCAGCCGGGTTTCCGAAATTAACAAAGTCATTCACTCCATCAAACTTATAAGCCGAATTTGCATTTCCAAAACGGTCGGTCGTTAAGGTCGCTCCATTCACAGTTCCGTTGTTTCCATTTCCGCTTTCGTCATTGGCGTTTCCGCAGAATGGCCAATAGCCTACCAAACCAGTTTGTAAATTGCTGGGTAAATTATTTCCGTTACAAATTGTAAGCGCTGAGGCTGAATTATTCCCAACACTCAAACTCACAGAATCCCCTTTGCAAATAGTTGTATCGTTTTGTAGGATAGAGTCATAAATGATTGAAACAAATACTGAATCCGTTACAATACACCCATTAGAGTTGTCAGCTGTAACGGAGTAGGTTCCTGTTGCAGTTACAGAAATACTAGCAGTAGAATCTCCAGTAGACCAATAATAGGAGGTAAGAGAAGAATCAAAGGCGTTGATCGTTATGGAAGAATCACAAGCTGTGAGTGTGTCAGGTAAAATGCTATTAGGTAAGTTACTGATTGTCAAATTTAGACGAATTATCGAATCACAACCTTCAGAGTTAATAAGAGTATCCGAATAAATCCCCGAAGTATTGTATGTCATGCTATTTAACACCCAATTGAAAGAATCGCAGGCACTTACATATATATTGGATAAACTAGATTGACATGCTGTATCTAATGCAGATTCAATTGCTCCCAAATCTACAATTGAACCTAGAGGCTGAATTCTTTGGCTTTTCAGGTAATCTAATTGTGGAATTAAAAAAGTATCCAAATTAATGCTCGGGTTGTTAGAACCTAAACCAAGTAATGGAGATTTACTTTTCAGACGAAAGTTTTGGTTTGCTATATCTTGGAAATGTGGAGAAAAATCAAATAGATTAAGAGTGTCTAAATTTGTTGGAATTAATGTACTTATGCCCAATATACCTCTTAGTACTGAGCTATGTAATATGTTTATTTTTTGAGTTGCACCCGAATTTGCAGGACCAAAAGCAATTGGATTTCCAGTTGAAATTAGAGTAGAAGTTGTGTCTGAATCCCAAAGAATACTGTTAACTACAGAAAGTTTCGAACCTACTACTGGTCCGGCTTCGGAAGTCATAAAAATTGATGAATAATTACTCCCTGAATTATTATAAAAAGTGGAGTTTATAATTTCAATATCACCACTTCGAGTGGAATAAATTGCACCACCTTTATTACCTGAGTTTTCGTTAAAAATACAATTTTTAATTTGGATATCGTTACCCCAGTTATATAGAGCTATTCCAGTATTTTGATAAAAATAACAACCCGAAAGTTTAATATTACCAACAGCGGTTATAACCCCTCTGCCTATTCCGGAATTATGAGTAAACTTTGTGTTTTCAATAATTCCATGACCATAAAACCCGCAGCCCTCTCCATTTGTAGTAGAATTAGATACGACACAATCGCTTATTTTAACTTTTCCAAAAGCACGAATTGCTCCTCCAAATGAACCAAAAACACTATCAACGGTAAAACCAATTAAGTAGCTGGAATCTGACTGGCCATTAATTGTAATACCCGAATTAGAGGTTAAATCTTGGCTTCCATTAATAATAGTATTCGAAATATCAATGGTTAAATTAGAAAATAAGAATCTAGAGGACACCAAAAGACTTTTTCCTAAGAAGGATATTTTTTCGTAATAGGTTCCTTGCTCTACAATAATAGTGTCACCATCACAAGATCTATCAATAGCAGTTTGAATATTTCTAAGGGGCATACTAGCTGACCCAATATTTAAATCGTCACCTCCCATGTCTACATAATAAATGGAGCGGCTATTGTTACAAGGATAAGCAGTATAAAGATTGGTAATTTCAAGGGGCGTTAAAACTCTATTCCAAATACCTAAATCATCAATTTTCCCACCAAACCCATCATATGACGGGCGAGATTTTCTTCCAACATTCCAATCATAGGGAGAACTTTGTACAGCAACAGTCGATGAAGAAACCTCCACAAGTTGGCCATCTACATATAATCTTGTAAAACCACTACCAGAAGTAAATACTATATGATGCCAACTGTGTTTTGAGATTTTAAATATCGAAGGCCACATGTTTGTTCCGGTAAAATCATAGGTACATTTTAAGGTAACTGAATCTGATGAACTAGAGAATACTATTATTCCCATCTCCCAAGTTGAAATTATTCTAGCATTAGCTGTTGCAGCAGTATCGAAATAGACCCAAACCGAATTTGTTATTGAGTTTGTTAGCTGAGATTGAATAGAGGTTCCTAAATTAATATAATTTCCCGGAGCTTTTGTATTTGGCCATTGGTAGCATGCATTAAGATTTCCATGCCTGTCTACAGAGCTAGAAACAGCACCATTCACAATTCCATTCAATGCATTTCCGCTGTAATCATTTGCATTTCCATCGAAGGGCCACCAGCCAACTAATCCGTTAGTATCGACATAAGATGGAACTTGTGAAAATGATGGATATGTTACAATAAAAAATAACATTAAGATAATGATTGTTTTTTTATTCATTGCTAATATGTTTTTTATAAGAAGAAAAATACCCTGGAAACTAAAAAATATCTTGAAGATAAAGATATAGTATAATATTGTTTTCTTAAAATTATAAAATATAAAAATCATTTTTTAAAATTTAATATAATTAAAATATTTTTGTTTAGAATTAAAACTAAGAAAATTGATCATGAAGATATTGTTTCTTATTCTTATACTAGATTTTTGGCAGAAGTAAAAAGTCTAATTAAGTAATTTAAAATCAACAATATAAAACATGAAGCAATACGAACAAAACTAATTTTATCAATAAGAATTCGTAGTATTGTTATTATTGTGTACTTTAATAAAAAAACACTTTTTCATGATTCGATTTTTAGTTATTATTCTTTTTGTTTTTTCTATTAACCTCGGGTTTTCCTCTATGGAAAAGCGGCTGCGTATTAATACTCAGTCAACTGCGTTTCAAGAAAAAAGCATTGACATTGAAAAGATAACAGATGGAGTGATAACAAAAGAAATGTTCTATTCCTTGCCGGTTAGAGACCAATTTGATGCTCCCGATATTTCGATATTGATTTCAGACTCTGTTGTGTATGCCATAGAGAAATGTCGATTTAATGTATGGAAGTGGGAACATGAAAAATGGGTAAATAAATACAAAAATAACAATAAAGGATTGTGTATTATGGGATTTTATTTACACAATAATGAGTTATTGGGCTTTACTTCAAATGGTTTTTGGTTTTCCCAATCTGCTATTTATGTTTTTAACGAATTAATTGGTGGCTGGGAGTTGAGAAATATAGAAAATGAGGTGCCTCCTTTTTTTTCTAATACAAGTTTTAAATTGGGGAACGACACGATTATTTCTTTTATTTCTGCCATTCAAAAAAATGGTGAACACAATCAATTGTCTAACTCTGAAAGTTATGGGTTAGATTTAAAAACCAATTCTTGGTTCCGTACATCGAGTGATTACAAATTTAAGCATTTAAACACGTTCTTACCAGAGTTTTCTTTTGATATGGAAAATACAGTCCATGCTCTTGATGGTCACTTTCATATTATTATAGATAAAAAGACAAACCGTATTTATTATAAAGAGCTAACGTCCTGGTCTGGACGCGTTATTTTTTATTACAACGATTTTAAAAATGGGGTAGCTTGTAGTGAGGGAGAGATTCGAAAAATCAAGGATGAAATCCCTGTAAATTCTGCTTATGTTGGAGAAATTTCCTTTTCTAGAAAAAAAGAAAAAAACGTTTCTTCTAAGAAGGAAAATTATCAGTGGCTAATTTTCTTTCTGGTGTTGATGGTGCTCTTTAGTTTTTTGCTCGGTCGAAAGGCGAAAATAATCAGAAATAAATTAATCCCTGGCTTTCAGCCAAGTGCTCTTATAGAAAGGGTAATGAAGTATTCTGGTCAAAGTTTTTCGAGTGTTGAGATTGATGAGATAATCAAAATTGATGATGATCTGAATCATGATTCACGAAGAGTAAAACGATCTAGAATTATTCTAGGATTAAATACAGAATATAAAAAACTGTTAGATAAAGAGTTAATAACAAGAAGGAAAGATCCAAAAGATAAACGCTATACTCAATTTCACATCCAAAAATAATTTATCATTGCTAATGAATATTTAGCCGAATACACGGATGTTACATCAACCCTTGCTGTAGAAGATTAAGAAGTAGAAGGATGAATTAAAAATATTCACCATACTTTGTTGCCGTCAACTCCCCCATCTAACTTTAAATATTTTAAAAAATTTCTTTCTGTTTTATGCCCACTAAATTTCATGATAGAGCTGCTAAGATCAATTTATTTTATGCTCAAGATGAGTGGTTAATTTCACCAACAATTAATTTAGGATCCAATCCTAATGTAACTAGAGCTATACAGTTTGATATCGCTTTAACAAACCTAGGGGCTACAACTCAAGGTACTCCTGGAGATTATGATACAGCTGCTTTCCTTATATCTTATGATAATGGTGTTACATGGAATCACTCTGGCATTATTGAAGTTTGGGACACATCTAATGTTCCTTCAGCAGCAGGAGACAACTTTATCTATAACTTAATGAATACTAGCGGACTAGTTAAATTTGGATTTTATGTTGGAACTTTTGCATCAAATGCTAATAACGATTGGTTCATTGATAACTTCAGAATAAATGACACTATTTATTACTGGGGAGTAGATGAAATTAACTAGGTGAATAACTTTATAGTATTCCCTAATCCGAATACAGGAATATTTACTGTTCTTAATGAAGGAGCTGAAAACCAAACTAACATTAAGGTTATGGATGTAAAAGGAAGAGTAGTATATAACGAAGCCTTCTTGTTCAATTCAAATGAGAGAAAAGTAATAGATATCAATTCGTTTAATTCTGGAGTGTATGTACTTCTTATTGAGAGCGAAGGAAAACTAGAACAACACAGAATTATTGTGAATAAGTAAAGCTTACTTCTGATAATAGGACTAAAAAAAGCCTCAATCTTTAATTAGATTGAGGCTTTTACTATTATAATAACTTTTCTACTTTTTAAATTTCAAAACTTCGGATCTACCTTTTTTAAATATCTTGTTACCAGCTGCATTTCCTTTTCTCAATTCTTTTTGCTCTTCGAATGACAGAGATGTAATTTCTTTGCATTCATCTGAACAGCAAGTATTCATTTTTGTTTTACAACTTTCGCATTGGATAAATAACAAATGACATCCTTCGTTAGCACAATTTAGATGCTCGTCACAAGCATCTCCACATTGATGACAATTAGAAATTACATCATCAGAAATTCGTTCGGCTCTTCGTTCATCAAAGACAAAATTCTTTCCCAAAAACTTATTTTCTAATCCTTCTTCGTTTACTTGGCGAACGTAGTTTATAATACCACCTTCCATTTGGAAAACATTCTTAAATCCTTTGTGCTTGTAATAGGCAGATGCTTTTTCGCATCTAATTCCTCCTGTACAATACATGACCAAATTTTTATCTTCTTTGTGCTCTTTTAGTTGTTCTTCTATTAAGTCCAAAGAATCTCTAAATGTATCTACATCTGGTGTAACAGCATTTTTAAAATGACCAATTTCACTTTCATAATGATTACGCATATCCACTAAAACTGTATTAGGATCTTCTATCAGTTCATTTAATCTTTCTGCTTTCACATGAACTCCTATATCAGTTACATCAAATGAATCATCTTCCAATCCATCAGCAACAATTTTGTTACGAACTTTCACTTTTAGTTTTAAAAATGATTTATTGTCTTGCTCAACTGCAATATTTAGACGAACGTTTTCAAGAAATGGAATTTCATCCAGTTTTTCTTTAAAATCATTGAAATTATCAGCAGGAACAGATAACTGGGCATTTATACCCTCCTTAGCTACGTAAATTCTTCCCAAAACTTCTTGTTCATTCCATAGGACGAATAAAAAATTACGGAAAATTGTAGGGTTAGATATGTTGTGGTATTTATAGAAAGAGACAGTAAGACGTTCTTTTCCAGCTTTTTCGATAAGCTCTGCTCTTTCTATAGCACTTAATTTATTGTACAGTTGCATGCTATACTAGTTTTTAAGGGTTAAAGAATAATTGCACAAAGTTATAAAAAAATAATACTACTTATTTTTAAACTGATATTAATCATTAATATCTATATACCATGGCATTTATATTCATCCCGGCTCCTACTGAAGCCAGTAAAAGAACATCTCCTTTTTTTATTGAATGATCTTCTAATTTATTTTTCAAAATTAAATCAAATAAGGTAGGAACTGTTGCTACAGAGCTATTACCAAGCTTATGAATACTCATTGGCATAATTCCTTGAGGCATTTCTTTGTCATGTAACTTATAAAATCTCTCAATAATTGCTTCGTCCATTTTTTCATTTGCTTGATGGATTAAAATTTTATCTATTTCTTCTATTTTCAATCCACTCTTATCTAAAGCTACTTTCATAGCATTTGGAACATTTGTCAATGCAAATTCATAAATTTTTCTTCCATGCATTTTTATGTAATTCGTTCCTTGATCTTCTTCTGGGTTGTAGGATGGTCCATAAAATAAATGATAGGCTTCTTCCAAAGTATGTGATTGTACTGCATGACTCAATATTCCATTATTTTTTCCATCATCCAATTGGAGGATGCAAGCTCCTGCTCCGTCAGAATATATCATAGAATCTCTGTCATAAGGATCTACAACTCTTGATAATGTTTCAGAACCAATCACCAAACAAGTTTTGGCCTCTCCTGCCTTTATAAACATATCGGCTTGAATTACTCCTTGTAACCAACCAGGACATCCAAAAACAACATCATAAGCAACACAATTTGGGTTTTTAATTTTTAAATTAAATTTAATTCTAGAGGCTATACTTGGCAAAATATCACATTGGGTTTTTCCGTGACGAACGTCTCCAAAATTATGACCTACAATCACAAAATCAATTTCTTCGGGATTTACACCCGCATCATCTATTGCTTTTTGAGCTGCAATAGTGCCAATATCACTATTTTTCAATTCACTTGTTACATACCTCCTTTCATCTATTCCAGTAATTGCCTTAAACTTTTTTATTATAATTTCACTGGAGTTAGGAATCTTGGTTTGATCTTCTTTATAAAATTCCACTGAAAGGAAGTCTTCATTTTTTTGAATCTTTTCTGGAATGTAGGAACCTGTTCCTGTTATAATATTTTGCATGTTTTATTTTTTAAACTTTAATCATAAATTTAATCACAAAAATCGAGTCAAAAAAATTTAACCTTGTTAAATGAATATCGATTAATTATCTTGATAACTAACAAAAAATAAAAATAAGCTCAACAACATGGTAGTAAATAGATTTAATTTGAAAAAACACATAATACAAAGAGGAAGTTCTAGTTATTCCTTTTTTATAAAATTTAAATTATTTCACTCTTTTTTCATAATTATGGAATAAAACACAACTTTTAAAGCAAAAAAAAGGAAAACCTTACGATTTTCCTTTTTAAAAATTTTATTCTATTTATTATTTACTCTTTTTTCCTGTCTCAGGTTTCAATTTCAATAACAATGAAATAATTAGTAAAAACCAAGGTGCTCCATGCATTAAGAAATCAAACCAATCGATTGCTCCCATTCCATTTGCTCCACCTGCAATCCACTTTAATTTTCCCCAAATATGTGCTTCGGGTGAAAATGGTGCTAATCCTAACAGCAATGATGCTATTAAAAAAAGTTGTGTATTCTCTTTTATAAATTTCATTTATATAATTATTTTAATGTACTTGGACATACAAAATTAGTGATTTCAATGTCTGTCTTTTTTATTGCACCAAAACCTCCTAAGACATCAATTACATTGTGTATTCCTCTTGATTTTAAAATTGAATTTGCTATTACAGAACGATAACCTCCCGCACAATGTGTGTAAATGGTTCCTTCTGTTTTAAACTGTGATAAGTAATCATTTAAATTACTTAATGGTGTATTCTCTGCATTTGAAATATGAGAAGATTCGAACTCTCCTTCTTTTCTAACATCCAAAACATGTAATTCCTCTTTGTTAGTTAATTCAGCAAAGTCCTGAGCACTTATTGTCTCAATAGAATCAACTTCTTTACCGTCTGCTTGCCAAGCTTCAAATCCTCCTTCTAGATACCCTAGAACGTTATCAAAACCAACTCTAGACAATCTTACTATAGTTTCCTCTAATCTACCTTCAGCTGTTATTAAAAGTAATGATTGTTTCACATCTTTAACTAAGGCACCAACCCAAGGAGCAAAACCTCCGTCAATCCCAATAAAAATAGAATTAGGTATATGAGATTTAACAAATTCACTTTGGTGACGAACATCTAGTATAATCGCTTCCGTCTCATTTGCTGCAATTTCAAAAGCTTTTGGTGACAATCCTATTTTCCCTTTTTTTATGACTTCATCAATACTTGCATATCCTTTCTTATTCATCATTACATTCATAGGAAAATAAGCAGGTGGTGGAGCAATACCTTCTGTTACTTCTTTAACAAACTCTTCTTTCGTCATCTCTGCACGTAAGGCATAATTTATTTCTTTTTGCTCACCTATACTCCCCACAGTTTCTTTACTCATGTTTTTTCCACATGCGCTCCCTGCACCATGTCCTGGATACACAACAGTATCATCTGGCAATGTCATTATTTTATTTCTCAAACTATCGTATAATATGCCAGCTAAATCTTCCATTGTCATATCAGCAGCTTTTTGAGCTAAATCTGGCCTACCCACATCACCTAAAAACAGTGTGTCTCCACTAAACAATGAATGTTCTTTTCCGTTTTCGTCCAACAACAAATAACTTGTGCTCTCCATGGTATGACCAGGAGTATGTAATACTTTTATTGTAACTTTTCCTAATTTAAACTCTTGATTATCTTTTGCTATGATTGAGTCAAATTCTGTTTCTCCATTGGGCCCAAAAACAATAGGTGCACCAGATTTTTCTGATAACGTTACGTGACCAGAAACAAAATCTGCATGAAAATGAGTTTCAAAAATATATTTAATTTTTGCTCCATCTTTATCTGCTCTATCTATATATGACTTAACTTCTCTTAAAGGATCAATTATAGCCACTTCACCATCACTCTCAATATAATATGCTCCTTGAGCTAGACACCCTGTATATATTTGTTCTACTTTCATTCTTCTAATTTTTATAAATATAATTCTATTTTGTTAAAAATATTTCTTTTAAAACGATATAAATTCCCATTATTAATACAAACCAACCAAAACCTTTTTTAAGTTTTTTTCCATCAATAAATTTATTCAAGTATAACCCAATAAATATTCCAATTACAGATATTGCGGTAAACCCTAATAAAAAAGTCCAATCTATTTCTATATTTTGTACATCACCCAAAAATCCTATTAATGACTTTATTGCAATAATCATAAGCGAAGTTGCAACTGCTTTTTTCATTGGTAATTTCGCCAATAAAACTAAAGCTGGTATTATTAAAAAACCTCCTCCTGCTCCCACTATTCCTGTCAAAAAACCAACTACTAATCCTTCTATTATTATTAACGGATAATTATATTGAACCTCTTGTTCATTACTTTTTTTTCTACCTTTAATCATTGAAAATGAAGCCAAAATCATTATCAAAGCAAAGAAAATCATGATTCCAATATCCTTAGTTACCATAAAATCTCCTACAGAAAATAACTCTTGAGGAATGGCTGGAACCACAAATTTTCTGGTGAGATATACGGTAATAAAAGCAGGAATAGCAAAGATGATTCCTGTTTTAAAATCGACCATTCCTTTTTGTGCATTACGAACCGCTCCAACCAAGGCCGCAGAGCCAACTACAAATAAAGAATAAGCTGTTGCAATTATCGGATTAATTCCTAAAATATATACAAATATTGGTACCGTAAGAATTGAACCGCCTCCGCCAATTAATCCAAGGATAACACCAATAAACAAAGCTCCAGCAAAACCAATAAGCATGACTAAATCCATTTATTTTTTGGGGTTT
>Ga0307998_1000312_pt1 | contig 28591 bp, 28 predicted proteins | sample Davwhametageno37_FD_203147 | JGI IMG/M metagenome (GOLD analysis project Ga0307998, IMG submission 203147) | Marine microbial communities from Davis Island wharf, Antarctic Ocean - #37 | ecosystem: Environmental > Aquatic > Marine > Unclassified | place: Antarctic Ocean: Davis Island wharf... | reverse complement strand
ACATCCATAGTTTAAGAATTAGAACGTCCCATACAGCCTTAAAAAGATACTGGTGTCGGTATAGTTAATATCCTTAGTAACATACCGCCCAGTGAGTTAAACAAAGGCATACCCATATAAAGTGAGTTGATATATATTGGTAAACACTGATGTCTAATTAGAATAACAAATCATATGAAAACACTACTCCTACTACTATTATTCTTTATACCTAATCTGGTATTGGCAGGCCAACCATTGCAACGAACCTTGCAGAATTGATAGTGGCTAATAATGAGATTGCTTAAATTGAATATTTCACTTTTTTATCAATGAGCTGGTACAGCAACAATTAAACAGGGGGGTTCTTGATACCCCCCTATACAAAAATTAAATAGAATTTATTGCTATAGAAGAGATAAAACAATAAGACTTTGTAGTCTAGAGTGATTGAATGGGACAAAATAAAAAGGCTTCCATCTCTGGAAGCCTTATATATATATTGGTAGGGACTGCGGGGGTCGAACCCGCGACAAATGGATTAAAAGTCCACTGCTCTACCAACTGAGCTAAATCCCCATTTACTGATTTCTTGCTTTTTTGTTAACTGCTCAAAAATTCAAGAACGCGATTATGATGGAAACCAGCCACTTGGTCAATAACGATTCGTGATTAATGTGAAATATTGATGCATTTTTCTAATAATTAGCGCATACCGGGCAATTTTCCGCCCATCATGCCGCCCATGCCACGCATGAGCTTACCCATACCGCCTTTACTAAACATCTTCATCATTTTTTGCGTTTCGCCAAATTGTTTCAGCAAACGGTTTACTTCTTGTACTTGCACGCCACTACCGGCAGCGATCCGTTTTTTACGCGTTGCTTTAATGAGCTCTGGTTTGCGGCGTTCTAATGGTGTCATACTGTTAATAATGCCCTCTATGCGTCGTAAGGACTTTTCAGCATCATCACTATTCACTTTAGAAGCCATGTTCGCCATCTGCGCTGGCATTTTATCCATCAATGCGCCCATGCCGCCCATGTTACGCATCTGTACCATTTGCGATTTAAAGTCTTCTAAATCAAACTTACTGCCTGATTTAATTTTGTCCGCGACTTTTTTCGCCTCGGCCATGTCGACATTTTTATGTGCTTGCTCAATCAAGCCCAGCACATCACCCATACCTAAGATACGGCTCGCCATACGGTCTGGATGGAATGGCTCCAAGCCATCGACCTTTTCACTAACGCCAATAAACTTAATCGGCTGCCCTGTGACATGTCGTACAGAAAGTGCCGCACCACCACGTGAATCACCATCAACCTTAGTCAACACAACACCTGTTAATGGTAATGTCTCACCAAAGGCTTTTGCGGTATTCACGGCATCTTGACCCTGCATCGCATCAACTACAAATAAGGTTTCTGCTGGTTTCAATTGCGTGTGCAAGCCTTTTATCTCTGCCATCATGGCTTCATCAATGCCTAAACGACCTGCCGTATCAAAAATCACCACATCGTAATAATTGGCTTTGGCATGCGCCATGGTCAGTTCAGCAATTTCACTCGGCTTTTGCTCATTGTTGCTATCAAAGCAATCAACTTCTAACTGCTTCGCTAAGGTTTGTAGCTGTGTAATCGCGGCAGGGCGATAAACATCGGCACTGGCTAATAACACTTTTTTCTTATCGGCTTTTAATAATTTAGCTAATTTAGCTGATGTCGTGGTTTTACCGGACCCTTGCAGACCAGCCATTAATATCACCACTGGTGGTACAGCAGCTAAGTTAAGTGCAACATTAGCATTACCCATTAATTCGGTCAGCTCTTCGTTCACCACTTCAATCACGGCTTGTCCAGGCGTTAAGCTCTGCAATACTTCACGACCACTAGCGCGCGCTTTGACTTTAGCAATAAAGTCTTTTACAACAGGCAATGCCACGTCAGCCTCCAGCATCGCCATCCGCACTTCACGCATTGCGTCCGCGATATTATCTTCGCTTAGGCGTGCTTGACCACGCAGATTTTTAATGACGCCTTGAAATCTTCCGGTTAAATTTTCTAACATCTTTTACGACCTTACCTGATTCATCTAATTCGAATCACTCAATTAATTTGCCCTAATTTTACATCATGCTATGCGATTGGCGTGAGTTTTGACATAATTGCGTGATGCATCATTTAATTCCATATTTGGTTGTCGCGTTTATCTACCTAACGATTTCCTTCGATTTTTGGCGACCAGCAAGGTTAAGCTCGAATGCAACCACGGCGACGCTACCGTTAAAACTGCATACTGCCATGATTGCATTAGGATTGATTTTGCATGGCGGCTTACTCTACCGAGATATTTTTGCCGTTGGTAGTTTTAATTTAGGGATTTTTTATGCGCTATCTGCCATTCTATGGCTCACTGCACTGATTTATTGGTTTGCTACTCTTACGCACCAACTACACAGCTTACAGGCCTTTGTATTGCCGCCTGCTGCGCTATTTGTATTGTTGTCTGCTATCAACATTCAAAGCTATGCGCCACCAGCAGAAAATACCAGCACTTTATTCATCGCACATGTTGCTATTGCTATTCTTGCTTATAGTCTGTTCACTTTTGCCGCCTTACACGCACTGCTTATGGCCGTAGTAGAACGCAGATTACACAACAAATCGACACTGATTAAGCTGCCTAGCTTCCCACCCTTGATGGTGATGGAGAGCTTATTGTTTAAAGTCATTAGTTTTGGTTTTGTGTTATTAACGTTAACGGTATTTAGCGGCATATTATTTAGTGAAGAAATATTTGGGGAGCCGCTACAATTCACGCATAAAATTGTATTTTCTATTGCCTCATGGTGCATTTACGCATGGCTACTCTATGGTCGCTTCCGCCATGGTTGGCGCGGTAAAACTGCTATTCGATGGACGCTTTTCGGCTTTGCTTTATTACTACTCGCATACGTCGGTAGTCACTTTGTCATGCAAGTGCTACTCAATAAGTAGCACCTCATCTCCAACCTTCTATCTCAAGCTAATACTAGGCCAGCCTTGCGCTTTAGCATAAGCCGATAAGGTTTCATCTGCATCTACGGCAACGGGATTGGTCACCAGCTTCATGAGTGGTAAGTCATTGTGTGAGTCACTGTAAAAATAGCTGGTTTTAAAACTGTCTAATTGTTGCTCATGCTCCGCTAACCATGCCGTTAAACGCGAGACTTTCCCTGCTTGAAAGCTAGGCTCACCACTCACATTTCCCGTAAACTGGCCATCTACCACTTCAGGGTCAGTGCCAATTAAGTGCGCTATGCCATAAGCGGTTGCAATCGGCTTAGTCACAAAACTATTCGTTGCCGTGATAATCATGCATAGATCACCATTGGCTTTATGTTGATTCACTAGCGCCTGCGCTTTATTTGTCATCATGGGACGAATCACTGTTTCCATATACTTCAGATGCAATTTATCTAAAAAAGCTTTGGGATGTTGTGATAGTGGTTGCAGCTGGAATTTCAAAAATTTGAAAATATCTAAACAACCATTGTTGTAATCTTGATAGAACTGTTCATTTCTATCGTAATGGGTTTTTTCATCTAGCAAACCTTCACCAATCAGAAACAAGCTCCAATTGTAATCACTATCCCCTGCGAGCAAGGTATTGTCTAAATCAAATAAGGCTAGGTTTTGTATCATATTCTTTCTTTATCTTTTATGTGCTTGTTCGAAAGCACATCTAAAGCTCATCTGCGTTTTTAGACGTTAAAATTAAAGCAACGCCTAATAATATCACTGCCAATGCAATCACTTCATTTTGCGTCACATGCTCATTGGCAAACCAAATACCAACAGCAAAAGCCACAATCGGGTTCACAAAAGTATTGCTACTCGCAATCAAAGGCCGCACAGCTTTAAGTAAATATTGGAAAGCACTGTAAGCAACGATAGAACCAAGCACGATTAAAAACAACATCGCACCCCAAGATTTAGCTGATATATTCTCGGGCCAAGACTCATTAAAGTAAGTACTTGCTATCATCAAAGCAATACCGCCAGAGATCATTTGGCATGCAGCACCCATCAACCCTTCAGGCATCGGCAAGTGCTTTCCCCAAATCGATCCAAATGACCAACTAGCTGCCGCAAAAATCAATAACAGTGCGCTAACATAGTCTCCATGCAAGCTGCCGCCTAAATTCAACAAGCCAATCCCCAGCACACCGAGAAAAATACCAACCCACTCTTGTCGAGTAATGTAATGACCCCACACACTAGAAAAAATCGCCATCCAAATAGGTGCAGTCGCAATCGCTAAAGCCGCCACACTAGAACTCACTGTTTGTTGTACATAACAGACGGTGCCATTGCCCAATGCTGGCAACAACAAACCCACAATCGACGCACCCTTCCACTCTGATAAAGTTGGATTCTTGCTCCCCATGAATCGCATCACAGTGTAGAGAATAACGCCTGCCAAAGTAAATCGCACACCTGCCATTAAAAATGGGGGGAAGCTTTCTATACCAAAGCGTATCGCGAGATAAGTTGAGCCCCAGATAAAGTAGGTGCATAACAATGCGATAACGATTAATAGTGTTTGTTTGCTATTGGGCATTTATACCTTAACTAACATTTTTTTGTTGTAACTCGCCGTCAGTTACTATCTAAACATTGCATGAAATGAAACTTGATGAAATATATTAAGTGTCGCTTTAAATTATTAAGCGATGACAAATGTTTAAAAAAAATCAATTGGATTCAATTGAGTCAATGGCTAATAAAGAGGATGCCTGAATTAGCATCTTCTTCCTTAACTAGACAACTAATGTTAAGAATTACTTCTGAAATCATTCGCCAGCTTTCTGAATAGCTAAATTTCTCAATGAGTTTAAAGCTTGTGTGAGAAAAAGTCACTTGAACGCAGACAGTACTAAGTAGTACGGCAAGTTCAAGCAACGCCGTTATCGGCGCAAGCTTTAATCGATTGCTACAACTGGGGGTTGAGTTTTTCGGACTTGGTGTATAGCTTATTCAACCCATTCAAATAAGCATTCGCCGAAGCAACCACAATATCCGTATCCGCGCCTTGCCCATTCACAATGCGTCCACCTTTGGATAAACGCACGGTCACTTCACCTTGTGCATCTGTTCCTTTGGTTACATTGTTGACAGAATAAAGCTGTAGCTCTACACCACTATTAGCAATATTTTCAATTGCTTTAAATGTCGCATCAACAGGGCCGCCACCATCGGCTTCCGCCTTTTTTTCAACCCCATCATCAGAAAGTGTAATCACAGCGTGAGGGACTTCGCCCGTTTGCGAAGCAACCTGCAAAAACACTAACTTAAAGTGGTCACTTGTCTCGCTGACAAATTCATCACTCACTAAAGCATGTAAATCTTCATCAAAGATTTCTGACTTTTTATCAGCTAATGTTTTAAAGCTTGCAAAGGCTGTATTTAAGGCATCCTCACTGCTCAACTCAATACCAAGCTCTTTTAAGCGCGATCTGAAAGCACTACGGCCAGAGAGCTTGCCTAAGGTTAATTTATTAGCATTCCAACCCACATCCTCAGCGCGCATGATTTCATAAGTTTCCCTATGCTTCAATACGCCATCTTGGTGAATACCACTTTCATGTGCGAATGCATTGGCACCAACAATCGCTTTGTTAGGCTGCACGGGATAACCCGTAATCGTCGACACTAACTTAGATGCAGGTACAATTTGTGTCGCATCAATTCGAGTTGTTAAATTAAAGTAATCTTGACGTGTTTTAATCGCCATCACGACCTCTTCTAAACTCGCATTGCCTGCACGCTCACCTAAACCATTAATCGTACATTCCACCTGGCGTGCACCATTGGCTACTGCAGACAATGAGTTAGCAACGGCCATACCCAAATCATTATGGCAATGCGTACTCCACACCACTTTATCTGCGTTTTTAACCCGCTTAATCAACGTTGCCATACGTTCACCCCAAGGTTCTGGAATGCTATAGCCGACAGTGTCAGGCACATTAATCGTCGTTGCACCGGCTTCGATGACTGCATCAAAGATACGAACTAAAAAATCCATCCCGGAACGCACAGCGTCTTCTGCTGAAAATTCCACATCTGGCGTGTATTCCAACGCCCACTTCACCGCTTGCACCGCACGTTCAACCACCTGGTCTTCCGTCATGCGCAATTTGTTTTCCATGTGGATTTTACTGGTCGCGATAAAGGTATGGATACGTCCATTTTTTTCTGCATGTTGCATGGCCGGCGTAATTGCTTCACCGGCTCGACGCACATCATTTTCACTAGCACGCGCAAGTGAGCAAACCGTTGATTTGGTAATTAAACCGGCAACGGCTTGAATCGCATCAAAATCACCAGGGCTTGCCGCAGCAAAGCCTGCCTCAATCACATTCACGCCTAGTTTTTCTAATTGGCGCGCAATGCGAATTTTTTCTTCTTTCGTCATGGCAGCCCCTGGGCTTTGTTCGCCATCACGTAAAGTGGTATCAAATATTATTACTTGGTCTTGTTTCATCATGTATTCCTAATCAATGCATTAGATTATAAATGGTTTTTACCCGTTGCATAGCGTATGCACGAGGTAAGAGTAACTTTAATTGTGGGGGTATATTTAGTGTGCGCTGACGCGCAGGAGTAGTCCTAGGCTTGTGTGTAACAAACCTGATGGGGTATTGATTGCTTGAGATGTGAAATGATTCAACATAAGTTTATTATAAATAGTTTTTTAACTTTTTCATCTGCATTCGTCAACCTGCAGTAGTAATGCCGCTATTATGCGAACGCTTTGCTTTTAAGTTTTGATTTAATCCACAGGTAATAACCTGACAAAGCGTACACGAATACAACAGTAAACAACACTTCTGGTGGACTATAGGAGACCAAAACAAAAGCCAGCATAATGGCTAAAATCGCCACAAATGGCACACTTTTCTTCAAGTTAATTTCTTTGCCACTATAAAAAGCTAAATCACTGACCATAGATAATGCTGCAAACACGGTCAAACCCCAAGCCAGCCATTGCATTTTAATGGCACCAAAAAATATCTCACGTCCAGTAATGCCATACTCATAAGACACCCAAACAAACCCCGCTATCAAGGCCGCTGCTGCTGGGCTAGGCAAGCCTTGAAAAAAGCGTTTATCTTGCGTTGGGTCTTCAGTTTTTGAATTAAACCTTGCCAGCCTTAACGCCGCGCAAGCACAGTAAACAAATGCCGCAATCCAACCAATTTTTCCCAGTGGCTTAAGCGCCCAAACATAAATAATTAACGCTGGCGCAACACCAAATGACACCATATCTGACAAACTATCGTACTCTGCTCCAAATGGACTTTGTGTATTCGTCATCCGCGCAACGCGTCCATCCAAACCATCCAGCACCATCGCGACAAATATAGCAACTGCAGCTTGCTCATATTTAAAATTCATCGCACTTACAATCGCAAAAAAGCCTGAAAACAAAGCTGCTGATGTAAACAAGTTTGGTAATAAATAAATACCTCTTGCCCGTAAAGGCTGACTATCGTCACTATCTGTTTCACTTATAGCTAGTTTGGAAGCTTGTTTTGCCATATCTTTGAGGTTGTTCGATTAATAATATAGTCTTAGTATATCAAACCTACACACATTAGATGTTGATTTAATAGCACTTGTTAATCAGATAGCCTAACAAAAGCCACTCCATCGTCTATTAACACAAGGTTCAATCACATAAATAACCACTGTTATATCCCGCTTATCAACATATAAAACGTCAGTATTATTTTGTATTCTGTCTTATCCATTAAAACAACATTTTTACCTGTTTTCGATATTACCTATGGAACAAAGCCTCTCATCTTCTGAAATCGCTAAACACACATTGCTGCAGCTAACTAAGCAATACTTGTCTCCGACGCCGGAAAACTACCAAAACACCTACAATAAAATTGCAGGGTTAAAGCCGGACAGTGCCGGACCCTCCTTTTACAAACCACTGTCAATTGTGGATAAAAGGCGTCAAGAATGTATAGGGCTAGAGCAGAAAATTGATCAGCCAGCCAAACAGAAAGACCGGGATTCAACTGAAAATATATTCCTCGACCTACTGTCTCAAAACAGTAAAAATACCGAGAGCAGTGTTAATTGGGCAGCACTTATTCGCAGGTTAATCAAGCAATTAGAAACCAGCCATAAAGGCATATACACTGAGCCGTAAAAAAGATGGGCTTAATCACGTACTAATCAATTTCGGTAAAAAGCCTGAGATATTGGCTGAAAAATAGAAGCATTAATACGCTCATGGGACAATGAAGCAGGGCCCATTGATGTCCAATCAACATCCGCTAATAATGAATTATCTGATGTCAGCTCAAGTGTCGATGTAACAACAAGTCCAGCCGCTCCAAAGAATACGGATAATGTAGCAGCACAATTGCAAGACATGCTCACCAGAACCTTTGATTTAGCATTAATTCTGATGCTTGAAGGCATACCAGAAGCTAAAAAAAGCGCACTCGATTTACTACAAAAATTACGATCAACAATATCTGAGCAGGTCTCAACTGAAAGTGAGCATGCGTTAAAAGACATTTTTTTAAAGTAGAAACAGAACAGGAAAATAAACAGGGTATCCACCAAAAACTCATCGGTATCCTTAACTTACTCGCCAAAAGCATGGCTGAGTTGACGTTGGAGGATGAGTGGTTAAAAGGTCAGTTGACCATTGTCAGTGATGTGCCGAGCAAGCCTGTCAATATTCTTACTTTAGGCAATGCTGAAAGCAGCTTAAAAGAATTAGTTCATAAACAGACCAACTTAAACCCTGCCTTACATGATTCGCAAGACTTAATCAAAAAATTGGCTGGCACTTTCATTTCACAGCTTGTGGATTCGACTGAAACGACCGATGAATACCATCAAAAAATTGGAAAGCACCAACATCAATTAGCTGGTATTGATAACATAGATGAATTAAATGGTGTGTTACAAACCGTGCTCGAAGATACACGCACGATGGGTTTGACGGTACAGCGTACGCGTAAAGTACAACGGCAGCCAAAAAAAAGTAACGCAGGCAAAGAGAAAAATCGAAGAGCTCTCTGCAGCATTGGAATATATTAACGAGGTCGCCAATGAAGACTTCTTAACGGGTACATTGAATCGCTGTGGTATGAATGAAGCTTTAGAGCGAGAATTCAGCCGTGCTGATCGGCACAACACAGCACTTTTGTATTGCGATGATGGATATTGATCATTTTAAAAAGCTTAATGATGCATTTAGCCATAGTACTGGCGATAAAGCGCTTACGCATTTTGCAAAGGTGATTAAAGAAGTTAAGCGACTGTCAGATGTGATCGCTCGATACGGTGGCGAAGAGTTTATTCTTATCCTACCCAATACTGAGCAAGATGATGGCGTCAAAGTCATGGAGCATGTACAACGCCAGCTGACGAAAAAATTCTTTATGTATAGTGACGAGCATGTTGTCATTACATTTAGTGCGGGTGTGGCGCAACGGATAGTTGAAGAAACGTCTGAGGAAATTATTTCCCGTGCGGATACTGCACTTTATGCTGCTAAAAATGCTGGTCGTAATCGCGTCATTCCTGCTAACGTGCAACAATAATCTTTGTCAAAGCGTTACAGAAGAAATAAGTAAGCGCACGAACAAGCTAAATATGGATAGACGTATCGTTCAGTTGCAACCGTATGCTGTCGGCTAGATTCGCCTGTGTTAATATCTCGCTAAATCAAATAACTCAGTTTTTAACTTAGCGTTAATCATCAATAAGCATATGAAATTCACTTTACATCACACAGATGGTCCTGCCCGCCGCGGCACGGTGCATCTTAAACATGGCGACGTTCAAACGCCCGCCTTTATGCCGGTTGGCACTTACGGCACGGTTAAAGCCATGTCGCCACTTGAGCTCAACGAGATTGACGCACATATCGTGCTCGGCAATACCTTTCATTTATGGTTGCGCCCAGGCTTAGACGTGATTGAAGCACATGGCGGCTTACATAAATTCATGGGCTGGGATAAACCCATTCTTACTGACTCGGGCGGTTTTCAAGTATTTAGCTTAGGTGCAATGCGTAAAATCAGTGAAGAAGGCGTTAAGTTTCAAAGCCCAATTAATGGTGATACTTGCTTTTTAACACCTGAAGAATCGATGCGTATTCAAAAGGTACTGAACTCTGACATCGTCATGGTTTTTGATGAATGCACGCCTCACCCTGCGACACATAAAGAAGCTGAAGACTCTATGCAGCTCTCATTACGCTGGGCACGACGTAGTAAAGATGCACACCAAGGGAATGACAATGCTTTATTTGGCATTATTCAAGGTGGCATGTATGAAGACTTACGTGATGTTTCTTTGAATGGTTTAAAAGATATTGATTTTGATGGCTTTGCGATTGGCGGCTTATCGGTTGGTGAGCCTAAAGAAGACATGCAACGCATACTGGCACACACCGCGCCTCAAATGCCTACGGACAAACCACGCTATTTAATGGGTGTTGGTACACCTGAGGATTTAGTGAATGCCGTGAGTCATGGGGTGGATATGTTTGACTGCGTCATGCCAACGCGTAATGCCCGTAACGGCTGGTTGTTCACACAATATGGTGATGTGAAGATTAAAAATGCATTTTACAAACAGGATATGCAGCCTTTAGATGCCGACTGCGATTGCTATACCTGCCAAAACTTCACCCGTTCGTATTTACACCATTTACACAAAGTCGGTGAAATTTTAGGTTCACGCTTAAACACCATCCATAACTTGCACTACTATCAAGTGCTAATGCAAGGCATGCGTGATGCTATTGAGGCCGATCAGTTTGATGCATTTAAAATTGAATTTACAGAAAAACGGGTACGCTTAACTAGCGAATAGATGCACTAAATAAGAATAGTTTTTATTGTCGTTATCGTTTAAATTTCATTTAAAATCAATTACTAAAAAACATTTACATTGCTTTCATATACAAAGCTACGTAACATATACACAACGTAATGAGGGAGACCCAACATGAAGGGCGATAAAAAAGTAATCGACATTTTAAATGACCTATTAACAGGTGAGCTGTCTGCCAGCGATCAGTATTTAATTCATGGTGAAATGGTTTCCGATTTTGGCATGCCGCAATTAGCCGCCCATATGTTGCACGAGTCTGAACATGAACATTTACACGCCAAACTCATTATCCAACGCATTTTGTTTTTAGAAGGTAAGCCTAATGTGGCTAAACGTGATGCGCTGAATATTGGCGACAACGTCAAAGAAATGTTGGAAAATGATTTAGCACTTGAATATAGCGTGGTGGGCGACCTTAAAAAAGCCATTGAGGCTTGTGAAAAAGCCAGTGATTTCGTCACACGTGACATGTTAGTCACGCAGTTAGATGATACTGAGATGGATCATGCTTATTGGATTGAGAAACAATTGAAACTAATTAAACTCATCAGTCTTGAGAACTACCAACAAAATCAAATGCAAGATTCGCCCGCCGCTTAAGGAATAGAGATAAAAACAGATAAAAAAATCATCGCTGTACTCAATAAGGTACTTAAAAATGAGTTAACGGCGATTAACCAATACTTTCTGCATGCGCGTATGTTTAAAAACTGGGGCTTGGAAAAGCTCAACGATTACCAATATAAGCAATCTATCCGCACCATGAAAGAAGCGGACAAAGTGATTGAGCGCGTTTTGTTCTTAGAAGGCCTACCTAACTTACAGGACCTTGGTCGGCTAATGATTGGTGAAGACGTTGTAGAGTGTTTAGCTAGCGATTTAAAGCTTGAACAAGAAGTCCATCACCCCGCACTCATTGAGGCGGTCGCATTGTGCGAAGAGATGCAAGACTTTGTTTCGCGTGAGTTGTTTGAAGATTTATTAACCGCATGTGAAAATGCTATCGATTGGTTAGAAACACAACAAACGCTCATTGGTGATGTCTCATTACCAAACTACTTACAGTCTCAGATTGAATCCGACTAACGTATCAGTTTTTCTATCAGAATGAATTAAGTCGCATCAGCGGCTTTTTTCTCGTCCCAAATCGCGCCCTCTGACTTGACAAAATATCTATAAACGATAATAATTATCAATATCGTTTCTATTCGTGAGTTCAAGTATGTACGTCTGTGTTTGCAACGCAGTCACTGAGCGTCAAGTGTATAAAGCCATCGACGCTGGTGCAACAACTGTTAAAGCATTAAGTCGCCAACTCGGTGTTGGGACACAATGCGGCATGTGTATTGACTGTGCAAAAGCGTGTTTATCAAAAGCACAGCTGTTAGAAACACAATCACCGAAAACAGAGCTCCCTAGCAACGTGTTTTCTATTGCTAAATCTGAAGCAGCGTAGAAAAGAATCCCGTTCTCCCTCACTCCCGATGCTAAGCAATGAAACTCTGTGTTAAAATCCTGCCTTAAATTTTAGTTATCATTTAACACAGGAAAATTATTATGTTTATTTCTAACGCATATGCTGCTGCAGCGCCAGGTACTGATTTAATGAGTCTCGCACCAATGCTGATTATTTTTGTTTTGTTTTACTTCATGTTGATTCGCCCTCAAATGAAGCAAGCAAAAGAAACAAAAGTCATGATTGCTGCACTTGCAACAGGTGATGAAGTCGCAACCACAGGTGGTGTTATCGGCAAAATCACAAAGGTGAGTGACAACTTCATTTCAATTGAAATCGCGGCCAATACAGTGGTTACTGTGCAAAAACATGCTGTGCAAACATTGCTGCCACCAGGCACATTGAAATCTGCATAAGCAGCCCAACTTAAATCTAAGCCATTATTAAAAGTATTAAGCGAGCCTCAACATGAACCGCTATCCCACGTGGAAATATATCCTCATTGCCGCATCCGTCATTATTGGGTTGTTATATACCATCCCTAATTTATATGGTGAATCACCTGCAGTACAAGTGAGCCCAGCTAGGGCATCACTGAAAGTAGACCAGTCTTTACTAACAAAGGTTGAAGCAGCACTGGAGTTAGCCGCGATTCCATTTAAAGGTATTTACCTTGATGAATCTGGCGTAAAAGTGAGGTTTGGCAGCCCCGAAGAGCAACTAAAGGCCAAAGATAGACTGATTGAGAACTTAGGCAAAGACTACACCATTGCCCTCAACCTACTCTCTCAAACACCTAACTGGCTACTCGCCATTGGTGCTAAACCAATGTATCTCGGTTTGGACTTACGTGGTGGTGTGCATTTCTTATTACAAGTGGATATGGATGCCGCATTAACGAAATCGGTTGAAAGCAGTGTTAGCGATTTCCGTTCAGCCATGCGTGCTGAAAAACTGAACTACACTGGCATTTCTCGCGAAGCACTCAACATCAAAGTTAACTTTGAGAGCGAAGCTGAGATGGAAAAGGCGCGCCGATTCCTCGGTACGAATTATTCTGATTTGACCTACAACCCTAGCGGTAGTGGATCAAACTTTACGCTGACCGCAACATTAAGCCCACAGGCAAAAAAGCAAATTCAAGAATTTGCGCTTAAACAAAATTTGCTCACATTGCATAACCGAATTAACGAACTGGGCGTAGCTGAGCCTATCGTACAACAACAAGGTTTAGACCGCATTGTGGTGCAACTGCCTGGAGTACAAGACACAGCAAAAGCCAAAGAAATCTTAGGTCGTACCGCTGCATTAGAAGTGCGCATGGTCACGGCACATGGAACTCGCACTGATGCGAGGGACTATTTCCCTAAGAAAATCGAAGATGCGCTTAAAGGTATTATTCCAGCAGGTAGTGAATTACTTTACTCAAGAATCGAAGAGCCTCTACTGGTTTCTAAAAGAGTCGTGTTCTCAGGCGAAAATTTAGTTTCGGCCAGCCCAAAACCTAGCCAACAAGGTGGTGGCGCCGAGATTGCAGTGAGCCTAGATTCTAAAGGTGCTGGTTCTATGAAGTTAACCACCAGAGATGGCGTTAACCGTAGAATGGCTGTGATTCTGGTTGAAAAAGGTAAAAAGGAAGTTTTAACGGCACCAACCATTCAAGCTGAGCTTTCATCAAAATTTGTGATTACTGGCATGGAGAACTTAAGTGAGGCTAGTGACTTATCTTTACTCATGCGTGCTGGTGCATTAGCTGCACCAATGGAAATCATTGAAGAGCGTACGGTTGGCCCAAGCATGGGTGAAGAAAACATTAAAAGCGGTGTCAACTCGACACTATGGGGTTTTGCTGCCATTGCTTTAATGATGATGTTCTACTATATGTTATTTGGTACGGTTTCAGTGACGGCATTGGCCATTAACTTGCTACTTTTAGTTGCGCTACTGTCTATGTTGCAAGCCACACTAACATTGCCAGGATTAGCGGCGATTGCTTTAGCACTGGGGATGGCGATTGATGCTAACGTATTGATTAATGAGCGTATTCGTGAAGAGCTACGAGATGGCAATACACCACAAGCTAGCATCCGCATTGGATACGACAAGGCTTTCGGCACAATTATGGATTCCAACATCACCACATTAATTGCTGGTGCTGCTTTATTCATGTTCGGCACAGGTCCGATTAAAGGATTTGCCGTCGTACACGTGTTAGGTATTCTTACTTCAATGTTTAGTTCGGTCATGGTATCACGCGGCATCGTGAACTTAATCTACGGCTACCGCCGTAATAAAATCACTAACCTTTCTATTGGCCAAGATTAAGCCAATTAACGATTAGCATTTAAAGAGTCAATATTATGGAATTTTTTAGAATTCAAAAAGACATCCCGTTCATGAGTTATGGTCGTCTCACAACGACCATCTCTCTAGTCACTTTTATTCTTGCGGTCTTCTTTTTAGGCACCCGAGGGTTGAATTATGGCGTTGATTTCACTGGCGGCACAGTGATGGAAGTGAGTTACCCACACGCTGCGGATATCGACGGCATTCGCAAAGCCATTGATAGCATCGACTTAAAAGATGCCACCGTGCAAAATTTTGGCACCAGCCAAGATGTATTGATTCGTTTGCCAATCAAAAAAGAGCTGTCTATTGCACAATTGTCAGAAGAAGTCACAACTGCATTAAAAGCAACCGATAGCAGTGTAGAAATACGTCGTGTTGAATCTGTCGGTTCGCAAGTTGGTGACGAGCTATTCGAAAATGGTGCTTTAGCACTATTAATTGTTTTATTTGGTATTTCTGCTTATCTTGCCATGCGTTTCGAATGGCGTTTTGCGGTTTCTGCTATTGTTGCCAACATGCACGATGTGGTGATTATTCTTGGCTTTTTTGCTTTCTTCCAGTGGGAATTCAGCTTGACTGTATTAGCTGCGATTTTGGCCGTGCTTGGTTACTCTGTGAATGAATCGGTTGTGGTATTTGACCGAGTGCGTGAAAACTTCCGAAAAATGCGTAAGGCAGGTACGGTAGAAGTCATTGATAACGCGATTACACGCACGCTATCTCGCACCGTGATTACTCATACATTAACGCTCACCATGGTTGGTTCCATGTTGTTCTTTGGTGGTGAGGTGCTACATTACTTCTCATTAGCACTGACCATTGGCATTTTATTCGGTATTTATTCTTCTGTGCTTGTTGCCTGTCCTGTTGCTCTATTACTTGGCGTTAGTCGCACCAATCTGATTGGTGATGTCGATAAAAAGAAGAAAACTGAAGGCGAAGAAGAAATTGTTGCGTAAACCAGCAATGATTAAAACGCATTAACAGCAGATCTGTTAATGCGTTAAACTAACTTTATCTTGATAACAACTTAAAAAAACGCTTGGACAACATTCCTCTTTCTTGGCAATTTGGCGTACTAGCCCTCTTGCTAATGCTTTCAGCATTTTTCTCAATGTCTGAAACTGCGTTGATGTCTATCAACCGCTACCGCTTGCGCCATTTAGTCAAAGAAGGCCATCGCGGTGCAAAACTCACCAATGCACTACTCCTCAAAACAGACAAACTGTTGGGTGTTATTTTATTGTGCAATAACTTTGTCAACACAGCACTAGCCACCTTAGTGACTGTCATAACGGTCAACTTATTTGGCGAAGGTGAATGGGTGCTGATGTGTAGCACGATTGCAGTTACCTTTGCCATTCTCATTTTCAGTGAGATTTCGCCTAAAATTATCGCGGCGGCCTATGCTGAAAAAGTTGCTTTTTTTGTTAGCTATATTCTATATCCACTATTGCGCGTGTTGTATCCCGTCGTTTGGTTTATCAATCTATTTGTAGAAGCATGGCTCAAGATATTGGGCATTAAGATTAATTTCGGCGATGGCATCAAATCCCTCAGTATGGATGAATTACATAGTATCGTCACCGATGCTGGAAAATTCTTACCCAGCAAGCATCGTTCTATTCTGCTCAACCTCTTTGAATTAGAAAAAGTTGAAGTCGATGATGTCATGACTGCACACACACAAGTTGAAGTTCTTAATTTTGACATCCCATTAGATGACATCTTAGACCGAATTGCGAATAGCCAACATACAAGACTGCCTGTACGTGAAGGTGATACAGAAGAAATTTTTGGGATTTTACATATTCGAAAAGTAATGAATCAGCTGCGTTTACATCATAAAAATGATGAAGATGCGATTAGTAAAGACACTTTTCGCAAAGTCATTAGCCCACCTTATTTTATTCCGTCTGGCACACCCTTATATACACAAATACAACAGTTTCAAGAAAAAAAAGAGCGTATAGGCTTAGTGGTTAATGAGTATGGCGAACTGAAAGGGTTGGTAACGCTAGAAGATATTTTAGAAGAGGTGATTGGCGACTTCACCACCCAGTCACCGAGCCGTGTTGGCAGCTTTCATCAGGAGGAAGATGGAGGATGGTTAGTGGATGGCAGTAGCTCATTACGCGACCTTAATAAAAAGCTCCACCTAAACTTACCATTGGATGGCCCACGCACATTGAATGGCTTAGTTTTAGAACACTTCCAAGACATCCCAGAGTCAAGTACTTGCTTTAAAATCAACTCACATATTTTAGAAATCGTGCAAACGCAGGATAGAGTAGTAAAAAGCGTTAAAATCTTCCCTTAAACTCCCTAAATCCAGCCTATTATGAAACCCTACTCAGATTAGGCTTGAATTTTTTATCATTTAGCCCAAAATAGGACATATAGAACTTTTAAAGAAGCTCATGGCGACAAAACAACCTACAGGTGATCTTGCTATAGAACCTAGCAAAGTAATACCGAAATTACCGGCTATGTATAAAGTTTTGCTAAAAAATGACGATTACACTCCCATGGAGTTTGTAGTTGAAACCATACTACACTTTTTTAATAAAACGCGGGAACAAGCAACAGAAATTATGCTCCAAGTACACACTAAAGGAGCAGGCGTCTGCGGCGTATATCCAAAAGATATTGCAGAAACCAAAATGAACAAAGTATTAAAAAGCGCAGAAGAGTCACAACACCCTTTGCAGTGTGTGATAGAACCAGCGTAACTGAAGATAAGAAGAGGATATACATGATTGCACAAGAATTAGAAGTGAGTCTACACATGGCTTTTATGGATGCTAGGCAGAATCGCCATGAGCTGATCACCATAGAGCACTTGTTATTAGCGATGATTGATAATCCAACGGCTGCTAATGTCTTACGCGCCTGTGGTGCGAAATTTGAAGTGCTACGTTCACAACTCAATCAGCATATTGTTGAGCATACGCCGACTGTTGAAGGAGAAGACGAAGTCGATACGCAGCCGACACTTGGTTTTCAACGGGTTATACAGCGTGCCATGTTACATGTGCAATCATCTGGAAAGAAAGAAGTATCTGGCGCAAACGTACTCGTCGCTATCTATGGTGAAAAAGATTCACATGCGGTTTTCTTTCTACATCAGCAAGGTATTACTAGGCTTGATGTGGTTAACTTTATTTCTCATGGCGTAGCAAAAGCGCCAGGTGAGAATCTAGGCAGTACAGAAGGTGCTGAAAGCACGACTGAGGAAGAAACTGCACCACAGAGTGCATTAGATAGCTACACGCTCAACCTTAACAAAGAAGTGGCCGCAGGAAAAGTTGACCCATTAATTGGACGCGACAGTGAGATAGAACGTGTTATTCAAACACTTTGCCGCCGTCGTAAAAACAACCCGCTTCTAGTTGGTGAAGCTGGTGTGGGCAAGACCGCTATAGCAGAAGGCTTAGCACACCGTATTGTTAAAAAAAATGTACCAGACGTCCTTGAAAATGCGACTGTCTACTCCCTTGATATGGGTGCGTTACTTGCAGGAACTAAATACCGAGGTGATTTTGAGCAACGCTTAAAAGCCGTCATGAAACAATTAGAGCAAGAAGAAGGTTCAATCTTGTTCATTGATGAAATCCATACATTAATTGGTGCAGGCGCAGCAAGTGGTGGTACATTGGATGCCAGCAACTTACTTAAACCTGCGTTATCCAACGGAAAGCTAAAATGTATTGGCGCAACTACTTACCAAGAATATCGCGGTATTTTTGAAAAAGATCATGCTCTTTCTCGCCGCTTCCAAAAAGTTGATGTAATCGAACCAAGTATTGATGAAGCGATTGCCATTTTGCAAGGTCTTAAATCAAAATTTGAAGAGCATCACGGTATTAAATATAGTGCTAGTGCGCTGACCACTGCGGTAGAACTATCAGCCAAATATATCAATGATCGCTTTTTACCAGATAAAGCCATTGACGTGATTGACGAAGCAGGTGCGGCACAGCGTATTCTGCCTAAGCCAAAACGTAAAAAAACCATTGGGAATAAAGAAATTGAAGATGTTGTGGCTAAAGTCGCACGAATTCCACCTAAAAACATCTCTAATGATGATAGAAGCACATTAAAAACATTAGAGCGTGATTTGAAAGCCGTTGTATTTGGTCAAAACAAAGCCATTGAAACACTGACATCTGCTGTCAAAATGGCACGTAGTGGCATTGGCCAGGGCAACAAACCAGTTGGTAGCTTCTTATTTAGCGGCCCGACTGGTGTTGGTAAAACAGAAGTGGCAAAACAACTCGCGTACATTATGGGTATCGACCTCATTCGCTTTGATATGAGTGAGTATATGGAACGCCACGCGGTATCTCGTTTAATTGGCGCGCCTCCAGGTTATGTCGGCTTTGAACAAGGCGGTTTATTAACAGAAGCGATTAGTAAACAACCTTACTCAGTATTGATCCTAGATGAGATCGAAAAAGCACATCCAGATATCTTTAATATTCTATTGCAAGTCATGGATCACGGCACGTTAACGGATAATAATGGCCGCAAAGCAGACTTTAGAAATGTGACGATTATCATGACTACTAACGCAGGTGCTGAAAGCTTGTCGAAAGCGAGCATTGGCTTTACTAATAACAAAGATATCATTGATGAAGCAGCTGACCTTAAACGCTTATTTTCCCCTGAGTTCCGTAATCGTTTAGATGCTACCGTGTCTTTTGCACCACTTTCACAAGAAATCATCGTCCGTGTGGTTGATAAATTCTTGATGCAATTAGAAGATCAATTGCACGAGAAGAAAGTCGATGCGACATTTAGTGATGCGCTAAAATTACATCTAGGTAAAAAAGGCTTTGACCCACTAATGGGAGCAAGACCAATGGCGCGCCTGATTCAAGACACCATCCGTAAAGCCTTGGCCGACGAATTGTTATTCGGCCACTTAGTGACTGGTGGTACGGTACACGTTGATGTTGATGATAAAGAGGAAGTTAAACTTTCTTTCCCATCAAAAAAGCCTAGCAAAAAGAAAGATTTAGAAGCTGAAACTGAATAGCATTAGCTTATAACTAATCGTTTTACAAACACCCAATCTATTCAAGGTAGGTTGAGTGTTTTTGCATGATACTAACAAACAATTCCGATTCAATTAACGTTGTAAGCCATGCATTTAATTGTATATAAGGTGATGCTTCAAACCAAGCGATATCAACGCCTCTAAACTGTCGTACAAATGGAAAAATGGCGATATCGGCTAAAGTGGGTAACGATCCAAACAAACCATCACTCGTCTCCAATCGTGCTTCTAACTTTTGTAAAAACATTTCGCCGACTGCCCGATGTTCTACTTGTGTATTTTCTGGATTTCGCTCTGGGTATTTATAAGCATCTAATGACGCTTTAAAAACAGTGTCATTTTCCACAATCAGTGCTTTTGTCAAATCAATATCTACTGATAACCAACCATCAACATCTTGTCGATCTAGCGCCCAATCAATAATATCTAAACTTTCATCAATGGTCTGCGTATCAGACAACACTAAAACGGGGACTGTACCTTTAGGTGAAATCGATAGCAGGTGTTTGGGCTTATCGTGAAATGATATCTCCCGTATATCCACATCAATACCTGCATACTGAAGCGCCATCCGCGCCCGCATCGCATAAGGGCAACGTCTGTATGTATATAAAACAGGTATCGTCATGCGTTAGCCCAACGCTTTACAAACATCATTAATCAACGCAGGACCTTTAAAGATTAATCCACTATAGACTTGTACTAAACTCGCCCCAGCAGCGATTTTCTCAACTGCATCAGCGCCACTTGCAATACCACCTACGCCAATAATCGGAACAGCACCTTGCAACTGCCTAGATAATTGTTGAATAACAACAGTCGATTGGTTGCGGACTGGGCCGCCAGACAAACCACCCTTTTCTTCTCCGTGAGCAAGGCCTTTCACTTGATCGCGTGCCAATGTCGTATTGGTTGCAATCACACCATCTATATGATGCTGCATTAACAAATCAGCAATTTCCATCACTTGCACTTCAATCAAGTCTGGTGCTATTTTCAGTGCAATAGGCACGTACTTGCCATGTTGTTGTGCTAGCTTTTCTTGTGATTGTTTTAATGTTGCCAACAAATCTGATAACGCATCTTTTTCTTGTAAGTCGCGTAAGTTCTTCGTATTGGGTGATGAGATATTAACGGTGATATAACTTGAGTGAGCATAGACTTTTTCCATGCAAATCAAATAGTCATTAACCGCCTGTTCATTAGGCGTATCAAAATTCTTTCCAATGTTAATACCTAGAATGCCTTTAAACTTAGCGGCTTTTACATTTTCCACTAAGTGATCAACGCCAAGGTTATTAAATCCGAAGCGATTAATAACGCCTTGCGCCTCAGGCAGGCGGAATAATCGCGGCTTAGGATTGCCTGGCTGGGGTCGTGGCGTTACTGTGCCGATCTCTACAAAGCCAAAACCAAGCGCAGCCATACCATCGATCACCGCGCCGTTTTTATCGAGCCCTGCGGCCAATCCGACAGGGCTAGGAAAGCTTAGACCCATGACTTCTCTTGGCTCACAGCTAGGTGTTGAGCACAAATTTAGCAAGCCTAGCTTTTCACTGAGCTTTAAGCTTTTCAGCGTTAAGTCATGTGCTCGTTCAGCATCTAATTGGAACAGGAATGGTTTTGCAATTGGATATAAATTCATGGTGCTATTTTACGCGAGAAATGCTGTCTATTGAACGCCGATGGAGTAAAGGCCGCAAACGCAAATGTGCTTAATGCGACAGGACGGCTTTTACTTCAGCCAACCTAGCCTCAAAAATACCCTGCTTAATCTGCTCTGGTGAGTTCTGTTGTTTAGCCACTTCACCTGCATTGATATTATTGGCTGCTTTCAACGTTTTACGCATCAGCGCTGCTTGCGGAATATCGATACTTTCTAACCCCAAACGACCACGGGCATCACACTCACAAGCTTGTAAAAATGCCTCAAAACGATCAGGCTGTCGAATCGCATCCAACTCAATTAAGAAGATTAATAATGTGCTCGGTTTCATCTGCATCACTTGATGTTCTTTAATATGAAATTTTGCCACCATATAGGCAAGCTGAGCACAGTCATTCGGAATGCGTAAGCGCTTACTAACTTCCTTAACCAACTTAGCACCGCGTTCATCATGCCCAATATGCCGTGGCAAAATATCTTTAGGTGTAGTGCCTTTACCTAAATCATGTAATAACGTTGCTAACCGCACAGGCAAGCTAAAATTTTGTTTGGCAGCATAATCAATAGCCATCATCACATGCACGCCTGTATCAACCTCAGGGTGATGTTTTGCAGGCTGTGGCACACCCCATAAGCAATCTAACTCAGGTAAGATTCTTTCTAGCGCTCCACAAGATCGTAACACATCAAACATACGACTCGGCTGCATCTCCATCAGTCCTTTTGACAATTCCTGCCAAACACGCTCTGACACCAAGGCATCGACTTCTCCATCAGCCACCATTTTCTGCATCAACAGTATTGTCTCAGGTGCAATAGTAAAGTCTGCAAAACGAGCTGAAAAACGAGCTGCCCGCAAGATACGCACAGAGTCTTCTACAAAAGCTTCACTGACATGTCTAATCGTTTTATTCTGGATATCCAATTGACCCTGGTGTGGATCGACCAATTGGCCCTCTGAAGACTTTGCAATGGCGTTCATTGTAAAATCACGGCGCGCAAGGTCCTCTTCTAAAGTTACATCTGTTGATGCATGCACAGCAAAGCCTTTATAACCTTTACCCGTTTTCCGTTCAGTTCTTGCTAGTGCGTATTCATCATGTGTTTTAGGGTGTAAAAAGACAGGAAAGTCTTTACCCACTGGCTTATAACCTAAGCTAAGCATTTCTTCTACTGTACTACCTACTACAACATAATCATGGTCTTTAACTGCAATGCCTAGCAATGCATCACGTACAGCACCGCCTACCGTGTAAACAGATAAAGAACGAGGCAGACTATCTTCTGGCATTAATAGCGCGCCCTGCAGCAGTTCTAAACCGATCATATGCTGCTCGTGGTGTTTGATTCAAGATGTACTCTTGCATCACCGCATCTAATGGCGTTAATGCAATATTGACCTCATCTAGCATAGGCTTACCCATCACACTATCAACCTCCATCGAACGCACGTTATCGCGTGTCATCAACTTAATCGGCAACCACTCCATGAACCATGCTTGCAGATAAGATAGTTTGTCACTTAAGCCAATGATTGGTTTTTCTTTACCCATTATGTGCATCACTTTTTCTACCAGCGTCCGTAATGTATAAATTTCAGGGCCAGCAAGCGCATAGCTTTTTGAAAAAGTATCCTCATTACCCAAACTATTCATGAAAATAGTCGCTATATCTTCCACCCAAATCGGCTGAAACTTAGCTGCTGGTTTGGCCAAAAATATAGTAGGAAGGTATTTGATTAACGTTGAAAATAAATTTAAAAAGTTATCGCCGCGCCCAAAGATGACCGATGGCTTAAATATCGTGATATCAACTGATTTTTTAAATTGTGCTAAAGCTGCTTCACCTTTAGCCTTGCTTTGTAAGTAATGGCTTGGCGCATCCTTAGATGCTTTTAAGGCACTCATATGCAATAAGCGCTTAATGCCCAACTCGCTACATATTTTCGCAATTTTTCTAGGTAGCTGATGGTGTGCATATTCAAAAGTATGGCGTCGACTTTCATGCAAAATACCAACCAGATTAATCACAGCATCACAACCAGCCAAGCAAGTTGCCAATGCTTTATCATCATTCAAATCGCAAGTTACCACTTGCACATGTGGCAGCAAAATCAAATTTTTTGCGCGCTCTCTATGCCGTGTCAACACTTTCACACGATAACCAGCCGCATCCAATTTCCTGACAATACTACTGCCGACAAATCCTGCCCCTCCAATCACCCCTATTTGTTTTATTGCCATTTTATACCTACCATATCATCAATTATTGATATTGCTTAGCTCACTGCTTTTGCAGGCGTACGTCCCATTAACTGCTTAAGTGTAGTGCCTTTAATACCCAGTTGTTGGTTATACATATGCATATTAGCCATGACGTGTTGAACATACTTGCGCGTTTCATCAAATGGAATCGTTTCTGCATATATTGCGCCTTCTAAAGATTGCGCACCTAACCATCTCTTTGCGCGACTTGGCCCTGCATTGTAGCCTGCAGTTGCCATGATCTTGTTACCATCCATCAACGCAAGCGTATAGCGTAAATAATAAGTTCCGATTGTCACATTGGTCTCTAAATCATGGATCATACTGCGTTTGTAATTCTCAACGCCTGCGCGTTTCGCAGCCCATCTCGCTGTCGTTGGCATCAACTGCATTAGGCCTGCGGCACCAACATGTGACTTCGCATAATGCATAAAGCGACTTTCTTGTCTTGTAACACCATATGCCCAAGTGACGTCGACGCCTTGAACGTTTGCTGCATTTGTCATCAATTTTTTATACGGCATTAAATATCGTAATGAGAAATCATGAATGTCTCTTGTATCGTCCGCAGTGTTAATCGCTAAATCATTCCAACCTTTAAGGTTTGCAAACTCAGCAGCCGCTAACAGCTGTTTGTCATTAAACGCGGCAATCACCTTCTTCCACTCGCCTCTACTCTCCCACCGTAGTTCTAGATTTAACAAGGCCGCCGTACGTTTCACACCTGGCATGTTTCCAATAGCAACTACTTCACGCTTCGTGGCATTGTAATGCGCCAACTTAGGTGGAGTGTAATTCACCAATTCATCTTGCGCTAACCAGCCATAATAATGGCGCTCATGCGCAAGCCCAGTCAAAATATCAACGGCCTGTTTGTCTTGTTGATTAGCACCCCTTTTTAATGCCATTAACGCACGCGCTTTCCAATAGCGCCAACGTGCCTCTTCTGCAATTTCAGGTTGCATCTTGGCAATAACTGTTAATAGATGCCTCCAATCGGACTGGCGTAAAGTAGCCCTTGCATACCATGAAATCTGCTCAGGACTCAGGCTTGCTACATCTGTTTTTTGAAACCATAGTTTCGCTTCCGCTTCATGCCGCTTAGCCGCAAATAGCCCAAGTATTGCATGAAAGTGAGATTTTTCATCTCGACTCAGTAGACTTGCAATTTTTTGATACGCATTAATAGCTGTCCATGTATCTTTTCTTGCCAGCCGAGTCAGAGCAAACAAATTAACTTCATGCCCAAACCTTGTGCTGAATGAAACGTGTTTTTTCTTTAAAAAAGTACTAGGCGACTTGTAAGCGCTGCTTATTAGTCTCTGATGACTAGTCTTATAATGCTTACTGCGCTTCATAATAGCTTTGGCTAAGCTTACTCTGTTTTCTTGAGCTGCCATTCTAAATCGTTGCCATACTGCATCTTCATCAATGACGCCAGCAGATTCCATCGCATCAAATAAATTGTCACACTCCCGAGGCTGACTTTGACCTGTTAACCACAAGTGTTTAGATGGTATTAAAGAAGCATTGCTATCCCGCACATGGGCAGCCTCAGCTGCTAAGCATTCAACTGCTATGTTATTAGTTGCTTGGTAAAGTGCGAGTTCTTGTGCAAATAATGCCCACTTTTTCTGTCTGCCCAATTTCCTTAGTAAGCTGCCTCGTAAAGATTGCACAAAAGCATAGTCTTCATGCTGCACTAAAAAGCTTGAAATTGCACTGTTATCTGTGCCCTCTAGTTTAATCGTCATTAACCAATATTGTGCATAAGGCGCCAGTATATGATGTTGCGCTTTTAATTTATTGGTATATTCATTTAACGCGGCAGCATTCTCTTTATCATAGGATTCACGTGCTTTCAGGACATTAATATCACCTAGATTCGCAAAGCTAGCTGTTGCAAACAGTGTGGCAAAGCAAAAGGCAAGAAAACGACTCGTTAATAACTTCATTACTACCACCTAGAATCTAATTACACGTGAAATCAAGTTCAGCAATACTAAAATCAACACAAACCATGCCGAATATTTTAATAACTGCTTCATTAATAATAAATATTGCTTATTACGCGTTATCACAAAAGCAAGCAACATAACAAAAGTAGCAATGAGTACGGCTGCAATGATAATGCGAGCTATGAACAATGCGCTACCACACCTTAATTAAAATGCGGCATTAGATTAGGGGTGAAGTAAGCAGCCTGCTCTTGAAATCCGGCTGGGGCCTCGCACACATCGTCAAATATGGCATATTCCCATGCCGTAGTATCTGCCAATAATGCACGTATCATTTGATTATTCAATCCATGCCCAGATTTGTAAGCAGTAAATACACCCAATAATGGGTGACCTAGCATATATAAATCACCAATGGCATCGAGCACCTTATGCTTTGCAAACTCATCTTCATAACGCAGACCATCTGTGTTCAATATACGAAACTCATCTAGCACAATCGCATTGTCCAAACCACCCCCACGTGCCAAACCATTTGCACGCAAATACTCGACTTCATGCACGAAACCAAATGTCCGCGCGCGGCTTATTTCAGCAATATAGGAATTGTCAGAAAAATCAATTTTCACATTATTACCAGAGTCTTCAAATACTGGGTGTGCAAAATCAATCGTAAAATCCATTTTAAAACCATGATAAGGCTCCAATGTAGCCCACTTATCTTGGTTGATCACTTTCACTTTCTTTTTAATACGGATGAATTTTTTAGGTGCATTTTGCTCAATGATACCTGCTGATTGCAATAAGAAAATAAATGGGCCAGAGCTGCCATCCATAATCGGCACTTCTGATGCGTCCAATTCAACGATAATGTTATCTACACCCAAACCCGCTAATGCTGACATTAAGTGTTCAACAGTCCCTACACGCGCACCATTTCGCTCTAGGGCAGAGCACATACGCGTATCGCTTACTGCGTCAGGCGTCGCTTGTATTTCAGGCGTGTCGGGCAAATCGACACGTCTAAATACAATGCCAGCATCAATTGCAGCAGGGAGAAGCGTTAGTGTCACTTTCTCTCCATTATGCAAACCAACACCAGTCGCGCTCACCTTTGTCTTTAAGGTTCTTTGTTTTAACACTAATTTCCTATCGTTTCATTTTCAGCACCAATGGCCTAATATCGACAGCTTAATACCAACGTTTGCAACTCACTACCTTGGCTAGTAGTTTAGCATAATCACTTACTTTAATATTGCTACAACCACTGGTATACCAGCAACCTAGTCAGCCTGTTTACGTAAGAATGCAGGGATATCATACTCTTCTACCCCATTTTGTTTCATCGCATCCACTTGTGCACGACGACTGTTTGGACTAAACACAGAGGGTGCTTCATTAATTGTTTCTTCTTCCGTGTAAGCAGGCATATTATCAGTACCAGTGCGGGTATTAATCATCACACGTAGCTCTGGCTTTTGCTCACGCTTCGCAATCGTCCCATTCAAACCTGTAGCGACCATCGTTACACGTAATTTGTCTCCAATGCTTTCATCCACCACAGTACCTAGAATCACTGTCGCATCTTCTGCAGTAAACTCTTTAATGGTATTCATCACATTGTAGTACTCTTTCATTTTCAAGCTACTGCTCGCTGTAATATTGACTAACACACCACGCGCATTGGCTAAGTTCACATCTTCTAACAATGGACTAGCTACCGCTTGTTCCGCCGCAATAATGGCACGATTATCACCACTGGCTTCAGCAGAACCCATCATGGCCATACCCATTTCGCTCATCACAGTGCGCACATCAGCAAAGTCCACGTTGACCAAACCTGGGCAATTAATAATCTCGGCAATTCCTGAGACAGCGTTATGTAACACATCGTTCGCTGCACGGAAAGCTTCTAAGAAAGGTACATCTTCGCCCAATACCTCCATAAGCTTCTCATTTGGAATCACAATCAATGAATCTACATATTGTGACAACTCTTCCAAACCTGTTTCAGCCACTTTCGTTCGCTTACCTTCAAAAGAGAAAGGCTTCGTCACAACGGCAACCGTTAAGATACCCATCTCTTTTGCCACTTCAGCAATAATTGGTGCCGCACCCGTACCTGTACCACCGCCCATACCAGCAGTAATAAACAGCATATCAGCGCCTTCAATCATTTCGGCAATACGATCACGATCTTCTATCGCTGCTGCACGGCCAATTTCTGGTTTTGCGCCTGCGCCCAGGCCTTTTGTAATATCCGTACCGATTTGCAGTGCCGTTTCTGCACCACTTTTACGGAGTGCTTGCGCATCAGTATTAGCGCAAATAAACTCTACACCACCGACATTTTTACTAATCATATGGTCAACTGCATTACCGCCGCAACCGCCAACCCCAATAACTTTTATTACCGCTTCTTGTGAATCTTTTTCCATAATTTCAAACATTTTATATCTCCTTTTTGCCTAAATGTTTGAGCCTATTTTCATAAGCTCTGCCCTATTACTACTTCATTTTAAAATTAACTACTTGTTTAACTAACGACTTAAAAATTACCTTGAAACCAATTCTTCACTCTTTCATATACTCTTGTCACAGAGTGCATTTCCATTTGCCCTGTTAATTGTCGTTCCACCTGATGCTTACCCATTAACACAAGCCCAACACCCGTCGCGTACCGTGGGTTGTTAATAACCTCTGATAAGCCATCCACATAACGTGGCATGCCCAACCTAACTGGCATATGGAAAATTTCCTCTCCCAGCTCTATCATGCCGCGCATCATCGAAGAGCCGCCTGTAATCACAATGCCAGAAGCAATCATTTTCTCCATGCCGCTACGACGTAACTCTTGTAGCACCAACTCGTAGAGCTCAACCACTCTTGGCTCAATCACTTCCGCCAATGTTTGCAATGACAGTTCTCGCGC
>Ga0307998_1000309_pt1 | contig 28703 bp, 28 predicted proteins | sample Davwhametageno37_FD_203147 | JGI IMG/M metagenome (GOLD analysis project Ga0307998, IMG submission 203147) | Marine microbial communities from Davis Island wharf, Antarctic Ocean - #37 | ecosystem: Environmental > Aquatic > Marine > Unclassified | place: Antarctic Ocean: Davis Island wharf... | reverse complement strand
GGTTTAATTAACTTAATTGTACAAGATAATGGCTTAGGTTTGCCAAGCAATATAAATTATAAAAAAACAGAGTCCTTAGGCTTGCAATTAGTGATAACTTTGGCAGAACAAATTGATGCAGAAGTTTTATTAGACAATACAAAAGGAGCAAAATATACTATCATATTTAAAAAAGATTAACAATGCCAAAAAAAAACATTCTGGTTATAGAAGATGAAGCAATTGTTTCCAAAGATATTCAACAAAGCCTTAATAAATTAGGATATAACATTGTAGGATCTGCAGACACAGGGGAAAATGCGATTATTTTGGCTTTAGAAACTAAGCCAGATTTAGTTTTAATGGATATTATGCTTAAGGGTGATATGAGCGGAATTGATGCTGCAGAGCAAATTAGAGATAAACTATCAATTCCTGTTATATACTTAACCGCTTATGCTGATGAATGCATACTGGAAAAAGCAAAAATTACCGAACCTTATGGGTATATAATTAAACCATTTAAAGAAATTGATTTACATACTTTAATAGAAATAGCACTTTACAAACACTCAAAAGAAAGAGAGGTTATAAAAGAAAGAGATTTTTTATATTCTATTGTTGAAAACAAAGATGTTGAAGGGTTCGTTTTTGTAAAATCTAATTCAAGACTGGTCAAGGTTAAAACAAGCAGTATATTGTTTGTGGAGGCTTTAAAAGACTATGTTGTTATTAATGCGGCGGAAGTAAAGTATACGATTCACTCTACAATGAAAGATATTCAGAAAAAGCTTCCTGTTAAAGAGTTTCAAAGAATACACAGATCATATATTGTTCGTTTAGATAAAATAATAGCGATTGAACAACCAAACGCCGTAATAGAAGGGAGTAAAAAAATGTTACCTATCGGAGGATCTTATAAAGGTGATTTATTTAAGAGACTAAACTTAGTATAATAAACTATTTTCTATCAATGTAAAATGAATTTGCTTGCGCTGTAGAGGTGACAACCAAATCATTAATGCATAAGTTTTTTGGCAAACTTCCAACATAATAAATGATTGAAGCAATGTCTTCTGCGGTCATTGGTTTGTATCCTTCGTATACCTTTTTCGCTTTCTCTAAATCTCCATGTAATCTAATCTCAGAAAACTCTGTTTCAGCAGCTCCTGGGCAAATTTGACTTACTTTTATACCGTGTTCTAATAATTCTATTCGCATGGCTTTAGAAATGGCATTAACGGCATGTTTAGTAGCGCAATAAACATTTCCATTCATGTACACTTCTTTGCCTGCTGTTGAACCAATATTAATAATATGTCCAGATTTATTTTCAATCATTAGAGGTATTATTGCTCTTGAAACATATAATAAACCTTTTATATTGGTGTCAATCATTTTATCCCAATCATCTAATGATCCATCTTGTATTTTATTTACACCACTAGCAAGTCCTGCATTATTTATTAAGAGGTCTATTTTTGTATTGTCTAAGCTATTTATTGCATTAACAACAGCTTCTTTATTGCGCACATCAAAACATAGTGAGATTATGTCTATATCGTGTTTTAACTTTAATTTTTCAGATAAAGTCTCAAGTCTTTCTTGCCGTCTTCCGGTAATAATTAAATTATAACCATTTTCTGCAAAGAGTTCTGCGGTAGATTTTCCAAATCCAGAGGTTGCTCCGGTAATAAATACTGTTTTTGTCATTATTTAATCTCTTTTAAAGCATTTGCTATTAAAGTTTTTAAATGAGCTTTATGTGCCTTTGTTGAAATATTTCCTAACCTATTTCCAGCTAACTTTTGTATTTGCTGTAAGTTATAAATTGCCATTGATTGAGCTGAAGAAACATACCGTTTTCTCTTAGGCCCAGTAATCATTGTAATCAACTTCTTAGTATAAGCCAATTGTAGGTTTTGTCTAAATGAGTTTATGTTACTAGCAATATCTATTTTAAAAATAGCATTGTTTAAGTCAGTCATCATTGTAGATAAGCTGTACTCATTTCCGTAAAGTTCTGAATCTACTAGTCTTTGTGTTGTGTTATGATGTAAAATATGCGCTAAAACATTCTTTTGATACGTTAAAACTTGGTTGTGAATTTTTGGATCTTCAGTACCTCTAAAGAAATTATACCCTCTTCTTTGTAGTGCTAAATAGTTGTACAATTCATTTGGTGAATTAAAAGCATCTGGAGCAAAAACATATTTTTTTAAGGTTTCCATTGCTCTTTTTTGATCTACCAAACTAACAGGTGTATAAGGTTTTGTTTCTCCTTTTTGTCCTGCCATAGCTCTATCAATATAAACACCACCAATAAATCTTGAAGTTACACCAGCAGCAGTTTCCCGCTGTCTGCTTAACACATAATAAACTCTTCTAAGTTCTTGGTATGATTCTCCTTCAATAGAAAATTTCGTTTTAACCTCTTTCATCATTTCATCAATCAACTCAAAAATGTTGTTAGAGTAAGTAATTTGATCGTTTGATAAATCTCCAACCATAACTCTTGGATCAATTGCTTTTCCTGGAGAACGCATGTCATCTGCATCATTACCAAATATTAATTCTGGCTCAGTAGATCTAGCTAATAAGTTGTTTTTCTCATCTGGAGATTTAAATGGAGTATATCCAAACTGGATAGCCCAGACATCATAAGGACCAACAGCAACATCTACATATTGCCCTTGTTTACTTCTGTCTTTAGTTAAGTTAATAGCTGCATAATCCATTACAGACCCCGTAAGACACTTTCCTTTTATAAAATCAGCATCAGCCAGCTGTTCAGGAGAAAACAACTGACTGGCTTTCATATTGTGATTTAAACCCAATGTATGTCCAACCTCATGCATAATTAAAGCAGTCATCGATTGTTCTTTCATCTTTTTTAATTCTAAAGAAGAGGCACCTTCAGCAGCTAAAACTGCACTTCCAAACATTGTATTTTCTTGCATTACATGTCCTAGAGAACAAGTTGCTTTATCTGTGTGTTTTTCAAACAAAGGAGCTTCATATTCTTTTTCTAAAGAAGCGAGGCTAAATATCTTGTCATACATTACTCTGTTTGTAAAATGAACAAACTCTAACATTACATCAGCACCTAAAATTTCACCTGTTCTTGGATTCACAAAACTTGGTCCGTAACCTCCAAATGGAGCTTTTGGAGAAGAAGTCCATCTCAATACATTGTAACGAATATCTCCAGCATCCCAATCTGCATTATCTGGTTGCATTTTTACTTCTAAAGCATTTTTAAATCCAGCCTTTTTAAATGCAACATTCCATTGTAAAACAGCTTTTTTTATAATTTCTCTCCATTCAACTGGCGTAGAGTTTTCCATCCACCAAGTAATTGGTTTTACAGGCTCAGAAATTTTAGCACTAGGGTTTTTTTTCTTTAAATTCCAACGGTGAGCTAAATCTTTGTAAGGAGTAGAGCTTGTTGAGGTCATATCTGTAACTTGAGTTAAAAAGTAGCCAACACGAGGGTCGTCCATTAATGGTTCGTAATCGTTTTCTGGCATTTTAATTAAACTGTGGTAAATTTTAACACTAACATTTCTTCCGTCAGCAACAGCTCTAGAGCCTCCATTTAATACAGAACCTTTTGAATAAACATATTCTATTGCTAAGTCAGTATTTTCAGGATAATTTCTGATGGCATTAATCTTAGTTTTTTCTTTATCTAAATTCCCTAGAGTAAAAGCCATAGGCGATTGTTTAGTATATCTTGGAGGTTTAATTTGAGATAAAGTTTCTTTTAAAAACAAGTTGTCTGCGTTAATTAAATACAAGCCACTATCTGCAGCTTCAATTTTTAAACTTGCCATTGTTCCTCCACTTAAATTTGCCCCAGCAGATTTCGAAAGCGCACTGTTTGGATCAAAGTAAGAGGATGTGTTTTGAGTAACAAACTCAATCTTATTAAAATATTTTTGAAGTTTAAAAACTTTAGAACCTCTGTAAGAACCTCTAAAAGCTCCTGCATCTAATACTCCATTTGCAACTTGACTGAAGTAAATAAATTCTTGGTTTAGCTGTTCTTTACTAACAATCATTTTAATAGAACCTGTAATGGTATCTTGGTAAATAGTAAATAAACCTTCAATCTTTTTACTTTTTTTAGTGACCTCAGAGATTTTCTTTAAAGCGTCTTTATCTTTTTTAGGAGCTTCAGTTTTTCCTTTTTTACCCTTCTTTTTCTTTTGAGCAACTGCGTTATTACTGTTTAATATAAGGAATGAAAGTATTGCTAGACTCGTAAGTTTTAAAATTCTCATGGCGTTATTAATTTTGAATATGGATAAAGATAATTATTAAAATATACTAACACAACTAAATATGGATGATCGGGAAGTAAGATTGCGCGCTTTAATAACTGTTAAGAGAGAGTAACACTAGGGTACATGCGACCTCCGTTTCTATACCTTTTTTTTGTGCTAGAGCAATTAGCTCATCGTTTTCTGTTCCAGGATTGAATATAACACGTTTTGGCTTTATTTTTTGAAGAATGTAATCATAATGTTCTAGTTGATTTTTAGGTCCAACATATAGGGTTACTGTATCTATATTTTCAATAATAGGATTGTCTAATAATATTTCATGCGTATCAATCACTCCTTTTCTTATGCCTAATGGAAAAACGGTATGTCCTTTTTCTGAAAGCATTATAGTTGCTTTATAAGCATAACGTTCTGGATTTGGACTCGCGCCAAGTATTAATGTATTTTTCTTCATGTTCAAATGTAATAATATTATACATTTCGTGTTGTCATGTTTTTGGTATTATGTTGTTTCTAATTATTTTGAGGATACAGACGCTTCTAAATACTCCTTGTTCATTCTTGCAATAAACTCTAGAGAAATTCCTTTAGGACATTCCACCTCACAAGCTCCTGTATTTGTACAGTTACCAAATCCTTCTTTATCCATTTGATCAACCATATTCAACGCTCGCTCTTTACGCTCTACCTGACCCTGAGGTAAATAAGAATATTGAGCAACTTTTGCTGCAACAAAAAGCATTGCAGAACTATTTTTACACGTGGCAACACACGCTCCACAACCTATACAAGTAGCTGCATCCATTGCTTTGTCGGCCATTGGTTTGTGAATAGGTGTTGCATTTGCATCTTGTGTGTTTCCAGAAGTATTTACAGAAATAAAACCACCTGATCGTTGTATGCGATCAAAAGAGGATCTGTCTACAACTAAATCTTTAATTACAGGAAATGCCGATGCTCTAAATGGCTCAATGTGTATTGTCTCACCATCTTTGAACATCCGCATATGTAATTGACAAGTAGTTACTTTTCTATCCGGCCCATGTGCTTCTCCATTAATATACAAAGAACACATTCCACAAATTCCTTCACGGCAATCGTGATCAAAAGCTACAGGTTCTTTTCCGTCATTAATTAGTTGCTCGTTAAGCATATCTAACATCTCTAAAAAAGAAGAGTGTTCAGAAACGTTCTTTATTGGATACGTTTCCATGTTTCCTTTTGCGGTTGCATCTCTTTGACGCCAAATTTTTAGTGTTAAATCCATCGTTTTTAAGTTTTTATATAAGCTTTTCTGTTAATATTTAGTACTAGTCAATTTAAACTTGAAACTATTTGTAACTTCTCTGCTTTAACTCTATATCATTAAACGTTAATTCTTCTTTGTGTAAAACCGCATCTGTGGGTTCTCCTTTATATTCCCATGCAGCAACATAAGCGTAGTCTTTATCGTTTCTTTTCGCTTCACCTTTTTGTTCTCCATCTAATTCGACAGATTCCTCTCTAAAATGACCACCACAAGATTCATTTCTTTCTAAAGCATCCTTGGCAAACAGTTCTCCTAACTCTAAGAAATCTGCAACTCTACCTGCTTTCTCTAATTCAGGATTTAACTCATTGATATGACCAGGAACGCGAACATTGCTCCAAAATTCTTCACGAATTTTTTTTATCTCAGCCATTGCATCTTTCAACCCTTGTTCATTACGAGTCATTCCTACCTGGTTCCACATTACCTTTCCTAATCGTTTATGAAAATGGTCAACAGATTTTGTTCCTTTTATATTAATTAATTTTTCTAGTCTCTCTTGAACTTCTTTAGCCGCTGCATCAAACTCCGGTAAATCAGTTGAAATTTCTCCTGTTCTAATTTCATTAGATAAGTAATCACCAATTGTATAAGGCAACACAAAATATCCGTCAGCTAAGCCTTGCATCAAAGCAGAAGCTCCTAATCTATTAGCTCCGTGATCTGAAAAATTAGCTTCTCCAGCAGCATAACAACCAGGAATGGATGTCATTAAATTGTAATCAACCCATACGCCTCCCATTGTATAGTGGACAGCTGGATAAATCATCATTGGTGTTTTGTATGGATTCTCATCGACGATTTTCTCATACATTTGAAAAAGGTTTCCGTATTTCTCTCTTATAACAGCTTCTCCTAACTCTAATATTTTTGTTTCTGTAGGGTTTTTAATTCCAGTTACTAATGCTTTTTCTTTTCCATAACGCTGGATCGCTGCTTTAAAATCTAAATAAACAGCTTCTCCAGTCGCATTTACTCCAAAACCAGCATCACATCTCTCCTTTGCTGCTCTAGAAGCAACATCTCTTGGCACCAAGTTTCCAAATGCAGGATATCTTCTTTCTAAATAATAATCTCTTTCGTCTTCGATCAAATCAGTAGGCTTTCTGCGTCCTTCTTTAATCGCTTTTACATCTTTCAAATCCTTAGGAACCCATATTCTACCATCATTTCTTAACGATTCAGACATCAATGTTAATTTCGATTGGTCATTTCCAGATCTTGGAATACAAGTTGGGTGAATTTGTGTATAACATGGATTTGCAAAATGAGCTCCTTTTTTATGAACTTTCCATCCAGCACTTACATTAGATCCCATTGCATTGGTGGACAAAAAGAAAACATTTCCGTAACCACCTGAAGCAATTACAACGGCATGTGCTGAGTGCTTTTCAATCTCTCCTGTAATCATATTTCGAGCAATAATTCCTCGAGCTTTCCCATCTACCTTTACCAAATCCATCATTTCATGACGGTGATACATGGTAATCTTTCCTTTTCCTATTTGACGATTCATTGCTGAATAAGCTCCTAACAATAACTGTTGTCCTGTTTGTCCTTTTGCATAAAATGTACGAGAAACCAATACTCCTCCAAAAGAACGATTATCTAATAAGCCTCCATACTCTCTTGCAAAAGGAACCCCTTGAGCAACACATTGGTCAATGATGTTTTCTGATACCTCAGCTAAACGATAAACATTTGCTTCTCTAGAACGATAATCACCACCTTTAACCGTATCATAAAACAAACGATGAATTGAATCACCATCATTTTGGTAATTCTTAGCAGCATTAATACCTCCTTGAGCAGCAATCGAATGCGCTCTACGCGGAGAGTCTTGGTAACAAAAAGCTTTTACTTTGTATCCCATTTCTGCTAACGAAGCAGCAGCAGCTCCGCCTGCCAGACCTGTTCCGACAACAATAATTTCAATGTGTCGTTTATTGGCAGGATTAACAAGGTTAATACTATTTTTATGATTCGTCCACTTATCTTTAATAGGACCTTCTGGTATTTTAGAATCTAGTTTAGTCATGCTTCAAATAGATTAATGCGAAGAATTAATAAAATGAAAAATAGCAATAAAAATAAACCCTAAAGGAATTAATGTTGCATATAGTGTGCCCAATTTTTTTAATATTGGTGTGTATTTGTTACTGTTGAATCCAACAGACTGAAATGATGATTGAAATCCGTGCATCAGATGAAGTGATAAGAAAACAAATGACAATACGTAGAGAGCAACTCTCCAAACATCTACAAATTTATGTTGTAGCTCTTCAAAATATCGAAACTCCTCTCCGTTAGCTAATAAACCCGTCATGTCTCCTTCAATAAATTTTGTATTCATTTCTGGAATCCAAAAATCGTAAAAATGTAATCCTAAAAAAAGCATAATCGTAATACCTGTTATGATCATGTTTCTACTCATCCAGGAAGCATTTTCACTAGGTCTATTCATTACATAATTGATAGGTCTAGCCTGTTTATTTTTAAGGTCTAAATAAATTCCCATTCCTAAGTGAAAAAACACACTAAAGATTAAAACGGGTTGCAATGCAAATTGCACTAATGGATTTGTTCCCATAAAGTGCGACACCTCGTTAAACATATCTGAACTAATAACAGACAGTGTGTTTATTACTAAATGTTGTAATAAAAAAAACATTAAGAAAAATCCCGAAAGAGCCATTAATATTTTTCTTCCAACTGAAGATGACGAAAATCCTTTGCTCATAGCGTGCGATGTTTATTAAAATAGATAAGTTATGCAAATGTAGAAATTGTATAAGATGATACAAGGTTTATCAGTGGTTTTTTTGGATGCTATCCTATTTAGAATCAATCCAAATACAAAAATGGTTTTTGTAAAATCTTAGACAACCTAAAAGAAATTATTTGTTGAATTTAGCAATGACATAAGAAAACTGATGATATGAAGACATTACAAAAAGACGACAATCAATTATCGGAAGCTGCTTTTCAGGTAAAAACACTTGAAAACAAAAAAAAGGAATGGAGCTCAGAGGGATTGGGAGTTAGGAACACAAGATTTATGTTATTCTTTACCCCAAACCTTAAACGATATTGATACTTTTGAGGACTTAAAATCAAGCAAACCTTATTATGATACGTAATTTTTTATATATAGTGATAGCAATCCTCATTGCTTCTTGCTCTCCTCAGAAATTAACTTCAAGTATCTATTCTTCTGGCACAGAGATTAAAAATCTAGGCTCTAAAATATATGGGAAAGTTATCGTTAAGTCTGTTTCTAAAGGAATAACTGAAATGCCTGAGTTATATTTTGATACATACGGGGTGGAGTACTTTATAGATTTTTCTTCAAGCAAAGTAACTAAAGCTGAAATTAGGAAATTTGTGTATAAAGATATTGATGTTCTTGGAGAAATTAAAATGGAAGGATTTTCAACTACCCAATCTAAAACAAGAGAAGAGCAAGAAAATGAATTAAAGCATAAAGGAAACACAATTATTATTTATAAAGTTTTAGATTAATGGGCTTCATAAATAGAATGAAATTGACCATTTTGAAATAAATATTCTTTTTCTTCAATAAAAAAATGTTCTTTTTCTTTAATGTATTGCAAGTTTATAATGTCTGAATTTTTCGTATGAACAGAGCCTTTCGTATGCCTAGCCAAATCTAAATACTGGATATTTATTCTGTTTTCAGCACCACATAAAATTATATGAACAGGTGTTTTTATTTTATTGAGGTATTTATAGTCTCGCATACTCTCCATATTGTCTGCAACTAAAACAATTTCATTTGCATCAGGATATTGAATTAACCCTTCAATAATTGCTTCAATATCGTTCTCTAAGTTTTCACCACCACCAGATCCATTATTCATACATTTTGAGGCTGTGTTTATAACACTTTCTAAAGAGGAGTTTTTTGTAAGATAAACGCCTTTTGTTTCTAAGGGTAATTTTTTCCGAGAAGGGTTTTCGTCTCCATCATTAAAAAAAACAAAGTATTTAGCGCGTTTATTTTCCGTTTGTGCTTTTAACCAAACAAAAATCTGAGCACTATACGGTGACATACTGCCCGTAACATCAGCAACCACAATAAAATTAGTCCAACCTTTATTTCTGCTAAAAGTACTTAAAACTGTAGAGTCTTTGTATAAAGATTGGTTGTAAAAAAAGGCTGGAGGACTAGCAGGCGTTAAGGTATCTATGTACCAAACTGTATCATGGATATAGCCTTTGTTTGTGTTGTAATGTGTGTTAATGCTGTATGCTTTAGGTAAAGTGTCGTTTTCAATGCTTTCGTTTTTAATCAATACAGTTACTAACTCTTTTAAGTAGTTGGATTCAGCTTTTAGTGTTGACTTTGTGGAGCTAGGTCTGAAAGTGACAATAAACCCGTGAAACATATTATTTCCAGTTTCTCTAGAATTGGCCTTTGTTTGACTTGTTAGTTGAAACTCCCACAATCGGTTTTTAAAAAGAGCAGGAGCTAATCGGTTTAATTCTTTTAACCTATTGTTATTAAGTGTTTTTTGATTGAAAGAACTTGAGGTTCGATATTTAGTGTAGACGAGATCTAGCTTTATAATTACTTTTTCTGATAGTTGTTTCTTCTGTTCAGGATTTAGAACAACTTTTTTAGCGAAGGGCATTGCAATATAAAGCTGGTTTTCTTTTAATAAAGAAACATCAACTTCTTCTACCAAAACAGGCGCCGAATTTACTAGCTTGGAATAGTTTTGTGCGCAACAAAAATGTCCCCAAAAGCAAATGATTAGAAAATAAAGAAATCGCATTAAAACTGTTTAGTTATCTTTGCGAAGATACAACTTTAAATAACCAATTATATTGCAAAAAGTAAAAGCAAAAAAACATCTCGGACAGCATTTTTTAACAGATTTAAGTATCGCTAGAAACATTGTTGAAAGTCTTTCTCAAAGATCAAATTATAAAAAAGTAGTTGAGATAGGTCCAGGAATGGGGGTTCTTACTCAATATTTAATCGAGAATAAGAACTATGAAACATTTCCAATAGATGTTGATAAAGAGTCCATTGGTTATTTGGTTGAAAAATACCCTCAACTAAAAGGGAATATTATTTATGGAGATTTCTTAGAAATGAACTTAAATGATATTGCAGGAAAAGAACCCTTTGCTGTAATCGGAAATTTTCCATATAATATTTCTACACAAATATTATTTAAAGTGCTAGACTATAAAGATCAGGTTCCGGAGGTTGTGGGCATGTTCCAGAAAGAAGTTGCAGAACGTTTTGCTGCGGCACCAGGTTCTAAAATATATGGAATTACAAGTGTTTTACTTCAGGCTTTTTATGATGTAGAATATTTATTTACAGTTGGACCAGATGTATTTGATCCACCTCCAAAAGTACAATCTGCCGTTATTCGCTTTGTCAGAAACAAAGAGTTAAAGCTTAATTGTGATGAGAAAAAGTTTAAACAAGTTGTTAAAACTGCATTTAATCAACGAAGAAAAATGATGCGAAAGTCATTGAAAGGATTGTTGAACGACTCTATTAAAGACAACGAAATCTTTATTAAACGACCAGAACAATTAAGTGTTGAGCAGTTTGTAGAAATCACTAATCTTATAGAGAAAGCCTCTTAACATTAACTTAACATAGCCGTAAACGTACCATAACACCTTGTTTACTATAACTATATATTTTTGTCAAAAAATTAATTTTTAACAGAAATAAGGTAACATTAACTAGAAGATATGAAGAAGTTTAATTTATTATTAATACTGGCAATACTTACTATTGCTTCGTTTGCTCAGGATACAACTAACAATACGTTTGGAAAAGGGCTTTACAATGTAATTGCTAAAGATAACTCCTTCAGTATGAAGGTTGCGCTCAGAATGCAATCTTTATATATTGGTGAATGGAATGTTAATGACTCTTCTGGATTAGGCGGGGGAAGTTCTCAGTTTTTGGTTAGAAGAGCAAGGTTAAAATTTGGAGGGTTTGCTTTTAGTCCTAAAGTAAAGTATAAGGTTGAATTAGGGTTAACCAACAGAGATATATCTGGCGCATCATCACACACAAAAGGAGCTCCAAGACTTATTTTAGATGCTGTTGTAAAGTGGAATTTTTATAAAAACTTTACATTATGGGCAGGACAAACAAAGCTCCCAGGAAACAGAGAGCGTGTTATTTCATCAGCAAACCTACAATTGGTTGATCGGTCTAAGTTAAATTCTAATTTTAATATTGATAGAGATATGGGGGCGCAATTGCATCACCAATTCACATTCGGGAAGAATTTTACAGTAAGAGAAATGTTTTCTATTGCTCAAGGAGAAGGAAGAAACGTTACCGACAAAAACTTAGGCGGTTATCAATATACGAGTAGATTGGAGATTTTACCTTTCGGTAAATTTGCAAGTAAAGGTGACTATGTAGGTGGTGATCAAAAAAGAGAAGAAAAACCAAAGCTAGCTTTAGGAGCTACTTATGACATGCACGATAGAGCAGTTAAAACAAAAAGTAACCAAGGAAGCTATATGGAAAATGATGCAGGTTATTTTGAGGCAGATGTAACAACTGTTTTTGCAGATATGATGTTTAAGTACAAAGGATTCTCTATAATGGGTGAATATGCTTTAAGAACGGCTGCTCAAGATAGCGCACTTAATGTTGATGGAACACAAACAGGAGATGTTGTTGCTGTTGGTTCGGGCATGAATTTTCAAATGGGATATTTATTTAAAAACAACTGGGAAATTGCAGGAAGATATACCTTAACAGAATGGGATAAGCTTGTAACAGGAAAAGAGGCTCAAACAGAATATACTTTAGGCATTTCAAAATACTTTAAAGGGCATAAATTAAAGGTGCAATCTGATATAACGTATAGCGAAACTTTAGGTAGTTTAGACAACGGTTTAATTTACAGATTACAATTTGATTTGCATTTTTAAGAAATTTTTTTGAATAAAAGTGTTTTTAAATAAAAGAAACGCCGCCTGTTTCTACATTGTAAATAGCACCAATAATTTTAATTTTCGCTTCTTTTTCTAGATCAGCTAAAATGCTGCTTTTCGCCCTTACCTCTTTAATTGATTGGCGAACATTTTCAATAGCAACATCTTCTACCACCACTTTTTCAGTTGTTAAGTTTACTGTTTCTATTGCAGGTTTTATTTTACGTAAAAGGGCTGTTATATTTCCTAATTCTACATTTTCACAAGCAGCTGTAACTGCACCACATTTGGTATGACCCAAAACAATTAATATTTTAGACCCTGAGACAGCACAACCGTATTCAATAGAAGCTAAAACATCTTCATTAACAATATTTCCAGCTACTCTTACGCTAAAAATATTTCCGATTCCCTGATCAAAAACAAGTTCGGCAGGAACTCTTGAATCAATACAGCTTAGCACTACCGCAAAAGGGTACTGACCTGAACTTGTTTCTTCAACAAGATCAAGATGATTTCTTTGAGTTTTAAGGTTTTTTACAAAACGCTCATTACCTTCTATTAATAATGTTAGAGCAGTTTCTGGCGTTAAATTTCTTTGAAATTCTTTAGTATATGTTTTCATTTTATATTATTGTTAATATTGTTTTTTATCCAGATCAAACAATCCTTTTTTGTTTTAAAAATCTGATCATTGGCAATAAGATCTGGAATTATTCCTAGTTTTTGCATCATATATTCTGGTTGTTCAGGAAGGTCAACTAATAATACTTTTTTGTTGTTTGCGCACAAATCGATTATAACATCCTCCATGGCAAAAACACCAGACTGATCCATATAGGTTACCTCTTTCATTTTCATGATAACTAAAGATGCGGTGTCTGGTATTTGTTTAGACATTACTTGAAAATCACTTGTAGATCCAAAAAATAAAGGCCCGCTTATTTCTTTAACAACAACCTCTTCTCTTAATTTTTCTGGAATACCCATTTCATCCGCTAACTCTTTAAAATTATTTAGTGTAGAGATATTAGATTTTTTTAACGTTAATTCTGAAATTTCTTTCATAAAAGTTAATGACGCAAGAACTAAACCTATCCCAACAGCATAAACAAGATTCCATACAGAAGAAAGAACTAGTACTACAATCATAATTAAAACTTCAGTTCTTGGAAGGTTAGGAATAGCTTTAAGCCCTTTCCAATCCATAACACCAATCCCAACCGTTACTAAAATTCCAGCTAAAACTGCTGCAGGTATTTGAGATGCAACAGGACCAAGAAGTAATAGGATAAGCAACAAGAAAACACCAGCCATCATTCCAGATAATCTAGTTTTTCCACCTGCTTTAATGTTTACAACAGTTCTAATTGTAGCTCCAGCGCCAGGAATTCCTCCAAATAAAGCAGCTATAGAATTTCCGATTCCTTGTCCAATTAATTCTTTATTTGGATTATGCTTTGTTTTTGTCATATTATCTGCAACAACAGAAGTTAAAAGCGAATCAATAGCTCCTAATAAAGCCAAAGTAAGTGCTGTAAAAATATATGGCTTAATACTTCCTAAACTAAACTCTGAGAATATACCGAAATTGATCACTGGTAATCCGCTTGGTATTTCTTGAATTGGCATATAGCCTAAACCAAGAGCATACGCAGCGCCTGAAACAATAAGTAATGCAACAAGTGTGCTTGGGATAGCTGTAGTTATTTTTTTAAACCCATAAATAATAAAGATAGTTGACAGTGCTAAGCACAACTCTAACCAGTTTATGTTCTTTAGAGCTCTTGGCAAAACTTTAAGCGTCCCTAAAACACCTCCAGATTCTTTTCCTGCTAAAGTTTTAGATTCTCTTATTATTTGCTCTTCAGTAATACTTTCTGCTCTACTTATAGTCTCTTCAAAGTTTTCTAACACTAAAATACCCTCTCCCTCTTCTTCTAAAAGAATTTTTTCTAAAATAACCTCTTCAGCATGAGGCTTAAATTTATTAACATAAGCATCATCATCTTTAGGATAATATCCAACAGTAGGTAGTATTTGCGTTATTAAAATGATAACACCAATGGCAGTCATAAATCCAGAAACTACCGGGCTAGGAATGTATTTGATGTAGGTTCCTAATTTTAGGAAACCTAAACCAATTTGCATTAATCCTGTAAGTAAGAAGATAATTAAAATACCTGGCAGTGCTTTTCCAACGTCACCATCATTTAAAGCTATAAATCCCGCGATTACAACCATACTTACAGCTGTCATTGGTGCTGTTGGACCAGAAATTTGAGTATTTGTACCGCCAAAAAGAGCAGCAAAAAAACTGACAAATATTGCCCCGTAAAGCCCAGCACTTGGGCCTAGACCAGAACTAACACCAAAAGCTAAAGCTAAAGGTAGGGCGACTATTCCTGCGGTAAGTCCACCAAAAAAATCTCCTTTAAAATGTTTAAAATTGAATAAGTTTTTCATTGTAATATATTATATTTTGCTGTTTCCAACAAATAGATTAGCAAGGATTGTATGGTGTAAATTTATTTTAGAACGATCTCTTTTAAGCTAATTCTGGAGGGGGATTAACAATGTCTGAAACAATTTCTATAAAGGGTTTTCCCCTAAAAGAATAAACACAAACGGTACAATGTATTTCAGATAAAGATGTTGTAGTTGATAATATATATTCTTCTAAATCATCAATACTTCTTTCTGATTTGTTTTCTTTTTTTTCTTCTTCTGTTTGTTTTTCGCAGCAAACAAGCTCACAATTAATATTGTAAAAAGAAGAAATAACGGAAATAATATTTGGCGCTGCTATTACAAGCAAAAGAGTTAACCCAACTAGTTTAATAATTTTCATTATTACAAATATACTAAGTATAGGTTAAGCGTTGTGTTAAATAAATACAAAACTGATAAAGAACTATTCTAGGGCGAAAGTTAAGAGGAGAAGACTTAACAATTACTTAACATTGATTTTGTTTGAAAATAACAATACTGCAATATTTTTGTGTCAAATTAAAATCGACAAAATGGAATTTGGATTTATAGATGTATTAAAATTAATTGGAGCACTTGGGTTTTTTATCTACGGGATGAAAATAATGAGTGAAGGCATTCAAAAAGCGGCTGGCAGAGGGTTAAGAAGAATTTTAAGTATGATGACAAAAAACCGTTACATGGGAGTGTTAACAGGATTTTTAGTTACATGTTTAGTTCAATCTTCATCTGCAAGTACTGTAATGGCAGTAAGTTTTGTAAATGCTGGGTTACTTTCTTTAGTAGAGTCTGCAGGTATAATGTTAGGAGCAAATATTGGTACAACTATTACTGGTTGGTTAGTTGCTGTTTTAGGATTTAAAGTGAAGATTGCCGCAATGGCTCTTCCACTTTTAGCTATAGGTGTTCCAATGTTGTTTGTAAAAAAGAATAAAGTAAAGTATATCGGAGAGTTTATCGTTGGGTTTGCTATTTTATTCTGGGGTCTTGCTGAATTGAAACACGCTGTGCCAGATGTAAAAAATAATCCAGAGATTTTAAACTTCTTAGGAGCTTATGCTGATAGCGGATTCTTAAGTAACATCTTCTTCATATTTGTAGGAACTATATTAACAATTGTAGTACAATCTTCAAGTGCCTCTATGGCTTTAACGCAAACATTATGTTTTAGTGGTATTATCCCTTTCGAAGTTGCTGCCGCAATGATTTTAGGAGAAAATATTGGAACTACAATTACTGCCGAGTTAGCATCGTTACCAGCTAACGTTCACGCAAAACGATCGGCAAGAATACACTCTATGTTTAATCTTGTTGGAGTAAGTTGGGCTGTACTATTAATATCATTTACACCAGCTCTTGAAGGTGTTAGGTTTGTTGCTGTTGATATGTTAGGTGTCGCAGATCCTTATACAGCAGATGGAGCGCCAATGGGGCTAGCTATTTTCCACACAGCATTTAACCTGGCAAATGTTTTAATTATGATATGGTTTGTTCCGTTATTAGTTAAGTTAGCTATCAAATCGGTAAAATCTAAAGGAGATATGGATGAAGAATATCACTTAGAATATATTAGCACCGGCATTATGGCAACTCCAGAAATGTCAATACTTGAAGCTCAAAAAGAAGTGGCTAAATTTGGTGGAGTTGTTCAGAAAATGAATGGTTTTGTTAAAGAATTAATTACAGAGCAAGACAGTAAAGTAATTAGCAAGACTTTAGCTAGAGTTAAAAAATATGAAGACATTACCGATAGAATTGAGCAAGATGTGGCAGATTATCTAGCGAAAATTTCTGAAGGGGAAATGAGTGAAAACTCATCACTTAAAATTAGAGGAATGTTAAGTATTGTTGGTGATTTAGAGCGAATGGGAGATATTTATTATCAAATATCTAAAGGGATTGAAAGAAAGGTTGAAAACAAAGTATGGTTTGCCCCAGATCAACGTAAAAATATTTTAGAAATGTTCGATATGGTTGAATCAGCTTTAATTACTATGAACGAAAATTTATCAGCTAGTTATAGTTCTGTTGGATTGGATAAAGCTAAAGAACTTGAAATGGCTTTAAATTTGTATAGAAAAGCATTAAGAAAAGAACATTATGTTAGTGTTGAAAAAGGAGAATATAATTTCCAAAGTGCTGCTATTTATTCTGACTTGTTTAACTCTTTAGAGAAAGTTGGTGATCACATTATTAATGTTACCGAAGGGATTACTGGAGAGAACTAGATTCCCATCAAAAAAATTCAGTATTAAAAAGCGAACCAATTTGGTTTGCTTTTTTTGTTTTAACTTTAAGTTAATATGACTTAACTATCTAATAACATAACCGTAAAATACAGTTTAGGTGTTATCGTTTCTCTTGTCGTTTCTTTACGGTGTAATTTTAAAACAATAGATATGAGAACATGGTTAAAACAGGAGTAATGTTAAGCTTTAAAAATTCTTTTAAATATTGCCTGCATAAATGATTTGGGAGATACCGATAGTATGATTTTCAAATCCTCTAAAAAAGTAGACTCTTCATCTAGAAATTTAAATATAGTTTTAGCATTCACTTTTTGAAACATAGATGCAAATACAATTGAACCTTTTGCATTATTATTAGCCAACACATCTAAAAAAAGCAAGTCGTAAAACCAGAATTTAGTTCTTTTTGAAAATTGAGTCAAATCATTTTCAGTTTTTAAAAACGCAACTAACTTTTTCGTTTTCTTTGAAGTATTATTAAATGTATAACCCGTACTTGCTTTAGTCCAACCACCGGCAGTACCAATATTTAAAATACTTTTTGAGTTCAATTCTTCAAATTTAAAAGAGGTCATGGGTATAGCTCCATTTTCTTTTTCTAAAACCTCAAAGTCTATAATCTTTTTTTCTTTTAAATAATCTTTAATTGCGTCTTCGTATTCAGAATATTTTAATAAGTCTTTTGAAAATAAAGTGTATTCAAATAGCGCCTTATTTTTATCGATTGGCAATACGTACATAAAACGAGTGTTGCCGTTCTGAGGGATATTGAAATCCATAAAGCTAGCAATTGAATCATCAAAGCAGTCAGTTTTTGTTTTTATAAACCACCCCATAAAATGCTGCTGCAGAACAGGATATTTTTGTTGCGTTTCGTACACTGTTTTATTTGGAATACTATTTAGAAGTTTCAATCCAAAATAACTTGATTTATTTGTAACAACTTTTACTCTCTTATCTACTTCTGCGTATGTTTTAACGCTGTCTTCAATAAAGGTAATATTGGATTTTAGGTCAATACTTCTCCAAAGTTTATGGTAAAACTTTTGGCTTCTAATCATTTTATAACTAAACGGTGTAATGGTAATTTTTTTCGAAAATGAATCACTTCCAAAATACACTTTATGCCACGTTTTAGTTAATAAATCATCCCATTCCCCTGTTCCTTCTTCCCAGTAGCACCAAGTTCGGTCGTTCCCTTTATCTTTTACCTGATCGATAATTAAAATTTCTTTATCATCAAAATAAATGTCTTGTGACATTCGATACGCAAGTAACAACCCTGAAGCACCCGCTCCTAATATTATATGATCATATTGTTTCATCAAAAAATTAAAAAAGTGAAAAAGAAAAGCGTTACGGCAACAAGTATATGAATAGATAATTTCGTATTTGTTTTTAAAGATATTTGATGATATAAAAAATGTGCTATACTGCCTATAACAAACCAAGCAATATAATTTTTTAGGGGAATTATATTATTTTCAAATTGCCAAAAGTCAAACCTTGGTGCCGATACCTCAATAATGAGATCTAAAATCATCATAAGTATACCTCCTAAAAAAGAACGTACTATAATGTTTTTATGAATGAGCCTACTCAAATCAGCCGTAATAAATGTTAGCAAGGCCCAATTTACGCAAATCATTAGCGGAACTCCCCAAATTTTAACACCTAAATTTTCTCCATATGAATAAGTTCCAAAAAGTAATCCATAATTAACACCTAAACATTCAGTTAAGAAGCCTATGAAAAACGGTATAGAAAAAGCAATCAAAAACTTTTTAGATATATGCTCTAGATTCCAAATGATAAGAACTAAATAAATCAATAAGTTTAATGGTGTTAATTTTAAAAACCAATCGGAATATGAAGATAAAATACCTATTATTCCAGAAATATTAAAGAGCCAAATAATCAAAATTGAAATAGCTATTTTGTTTTTTGCTATCATGTATTTTTTAAAATTAATTCAGAAACAATTTTCCCAGAAAGTAAACAAAGAGGAATACCTCCTCCTGGATGAACACTTCCTCCACAAAAGTATAAATTTGAAATTTGTTGGCTAAAGTTTGGATGTCTTAAAAATGCAGCAAACTTGTTATTACTAGAAGCTCCATATAATGCTCCTTGGTATGACATTGTTTTAGACTCTATTAACCGTGGATCCAAGACCATTTCAAATTCTATTAAATCTTTAATATTTACGGAAAGAGAAGCGGAAAGCTTTCGAAGAACTTTATCTCTCGTTTTTTCTATAATATTATCCCAATCCTGCCCAGTATTACTTGGAACATTAACCATAATAAACCAATTTTCGCAGCCTTTAGGTGCATCAGCTTGATTTTCTTTTGAAGTAATATTCAGATAGACAGTAGGGTCTACGTAAACATTATTTTTTTCAAAAATATGCTCAAATTCTTGTTTGTAATCATCCGAAAAGAAAATATTATGTAAGTCTAATGTTGGAAATTCTTTTTTTACTCCCCAGTAAAAAATTAATGCTGAACTAGACCTAGGCTGTTTTAACGTTTTTTCAGGAGCCTTTTGATCTTTAAGTAAAGTCCTATAAGTTGAAACTACATCACTATTAGAAATGATATAATCTGCTAAATAATCTTTGTTATTACAAAAAACTCCAACTGCTTTTTTGTCCTGAACAATTATTTTTTCAACTTTTGAGTTAAAATGAAATTCAACACCTAAATCCAGCGCTAATTGATAAATACTTTTTGTAATAGAGTGCATTCCCCCTTCTGGAAAAAAAGTACCGTAATATTGCTCCAAGTGAGGAATCATAGACATAATACCAGGTGTTTGATAAGGAGATGAGCCATTGTAGGTTGCAAACCTATCAAAGAGCTGAACTAATTTTGGGTCATTAAAAGACTTCTCGTTATAGTCGTGTAAACTTGTATTAATATCTAAACTTCTTACTTTAAAAATAGCTTTTAAAGTATCTTTTGTAAGATAAGTAGATAATTTATGTAATGAATTCTCTAGAAATAATGAAGAGGTTAAGTCATACTTCTTTTTGCTTTTTTTAAAGTAATTTAAAATATCCTCTTCTGAAACATCAAAAGTATTAGCTGCTTTTGATGCAAATTCTTTTTCTTTAGAAGCCGCCTGAAAAGTTGTGCCGTCTTTGTAAAAATAATGACAAACAGTATCTTTTCGTTTATATGAAAAATAATCTTCTGGTTTTTTATTTGAAACAGTAAATAACTCATCAACAAAGTGAGGCATTGTAAATAGCGAAGGTCCCATATCAAAGCGATAACCCTGTTCTGAAAAGGCTGTCAGTTTTCCTCCTGGATATTCATTCATTTCAAAAACAGACACTTGAAAACCAGAGTTTTGAAGTCGAATAGCCGAGGATAATCCTGCAATTCCAGCACCTATCACTATTGCTTTCTTTTGGTAAGTCTCCTTTTGAGCAGATTCAATTGCCATATGCTTATAGGATAAAATTTGTTTGTGTAAATTTCATAAAAAGATTTCTAATATGCGTCTTGAAAATATATTTTCTATATTATGTTCATCTTTTACTCGTAATCATATTTGCTAACCCTCAATCTATGATATATTTTTATATATTCCATTTCTGGTCTTCTTATTAAGGTTCATGTTATGGGGCTTGATTTTTTGTGGGAATTCCTAATAATGACTATCTTAGCACAATGCATAAACTTCATAATTGTCCTATTTGCAGCTCCTCTTATATTGGTTCTTTCATAAAACCAAAAGCTCAGATGCATTCTGATAATGAGTTGTTTAACTTTGACCAATGCGCAAGATGCCAGCTGGTTTTCCTGAACCCTAGAGTCCCATTAGATGAACTAAAAAAATATTATACTTCTCATTACTTGCCATACAGAGGAGCTAAAGCTTGGGGTAAGTTTGAAAAACTGGTAGAGAATAGCCAGCATAAATTAGATTTGAAGCGGGTGAAGCGTACAAAAGAGTCTCATAAAATAGTGCCAAATTCGTTGGTTTTGGATGTCGGTTGCGGCAAACCAAGTTTCTTAAAGGCTTGTCAGCAAGAGTTAAATTGTCAAACTTTGGGTATTGACTTTAGTGATGAGGGTTGGAAAGGTGAATGTGCAAATTTTGAGGGACTCGACTTGCGCGTAGCAGAAATTAAAGACCTCCCAAATATTCAGCCTGACGTAATTACCATGTGGCATTATTTAGAGCATGATTATTACCCTTTTGAAAATCTCAGCTATTTAAAGTCAATTGCGAAACCATCTACCACGCTTATAATTGAAATTCCAAATTTTGATTCATCGAGCAGAAAAAAATATGGTAAAAACTGGGCGGGTTGGCATACACCTCGACATCTTTCTTTATTCTCTCCAGCCAATATAACATTATTGCTTCAAAAAAGTGGATGGAAAGTTTCTGAACTTCATACTTATGGGACAATGGATCCTTATTTACTTCATTGGATGAGCAGAATGGAACAAAAAGGCATCAAGTGGGATAAAAACATGGAAGATGAATTTTGGAAATTTGTAATTGGAATGATACTGTTTGCTCCAAAAAAATGGATGCAGAAAAGAGCTTCTCTTGGAATTATGACAATTATTGCAACTCCTCAATAGCATCTAATGATAGAGAATATTAGCCCATTAAAAGATTAGCAAATCTTTGCCTTCCCAAGATCCAGTTGACTTATAAGGCTGAAAACGTGCAAACAGCTCTTCCTTATACCAGTTGTTCTTTCGTGTTCTTTTAATTGCTTCTTGATGTTGTTTGCTTTTATAAGCAAACTGTTTTACTGCTTCAAAATTTTTCCATAAGCTAAATGTGGCCATTTGAACTATTGGAATCTCTCCTACTCCTTTTGTATAAATTAACCCTTCATTTCCATCTAAACCTTGTTGTGAAGTCGGGACATATCTCCAAAATCGGAGAAGCCAATTCCACTTAATCGTAGCTCTAGTAATTACAGCAATTGGTAGTTCAGGATCTAAGTCTGCTCCCTTTTTAAAAGGGTTTTTGCCAACCCAGGAACCGCCTGCCGAAATGTTTTTCATGTAAAGCGTAAATCGTTCATCTGTATGGACTGCATATTGCTTCATCAAATCAGAAGAATTAAAAAAAGTATGGGCATCTTCTTCAGATTCCCACACTTGAAGAAGGCAGTATACAGACCAATCTGGCAGAGGATTAAAGCCTATTCCTTTGCCACTTCCTAAAAGACGATAAAATGACAAACCGCTTGTTTTTGCTAAGTCTTTGTGCGCAAACTGCATCATTTTCAACCCCCAAAACTTATTTCGTAATGAAGTATATTTAAAAAAAGAAATAGTAGTTATTTGCATATTTTCATTTAAAATTACTGAAAATTTGAACGTACTTTTTAAATTCTAACTTTTAAATTAATTAAAATCAAGTCAATTTATGATAATAAATGTCTTTTTTGTCATAATGAAAAGGATCAAAATACATTTTTTTAACCTTCTCAGTATTCCAATAATAGAACTTAGTAACGTTTAATTTAGCCTATATAGGAGTCTTATTTTGTTCATAATTAGAATATTTAAGCGTTAATTAAATTTATTCAATAACGTCTAAGTGCCTTGTTAAAAATGTGTTGAATGTCTCCTAGATGATGTTAGGCGAAGGTAGCGTTTTTAAGGAGAAAGTCAACTAAAACAAAAAGCCTCCCGAGAATTCGGGAGGCCTTACAATTTATGAAATTAATTCCCTTTAGTTCTAGGGAAAGGAGACCAATATTCTACTGGAAAGTTAATGTCCAAACTTGCGCTCAGTTGGCGCCGTTTACATCAAAAGCTCCCATGTAAGGTACATTATCATATTAAGCATCTACTGAAGCAACACCTGTTCCTAAATTAGAACTTTGAATTGGAGTAGCAGTGCTAATTTTCGTTATGTTAGAATGTCCAGATAAATCTGTTCTGTTATTGTCAACTATATTGTCAGGTCCTATAGCAGAAAGTGCTACTCCAACTAATTTTAAATCTCTAGCATCCAATCTTGCCTTAGAATCTTCTCCAGAAGCTAAATCTTCAATATCAATTCCTTTTCCAAAATTGGGGAATACTCTGTTGTGGTATTTTCTAGCAGCATTATCTCTAAAAGTAATTGCTCTACTTGCTCCGTTTCCGATCTAAGTGCTTTTGTATAACAATGGAGTTGTATATGGTAGGCTATTTTCTGGAGAAGTTTCGCCATCATGTTCACTACCTCTATCTGAGCTAGCGTTTTTAATAGCTACCCAAAACTGACCTTTCCCTCTAAATCCTTGATCGTAATTGTAAGAAACATCCAACACATTAGAAACTAAGATGTGTTTTAGACTAGGTGTTTCTCCAAAAAACTCAATTCCATCATCAGCATTGGCAACAACTTCAATGTGGTGAATAGTTGTTCTGGCTCAAACACTATCTAAAGTTAATCTGTTAATCTCTTTCCTGTTCCAACACCAGTTCCACCATGTCGGATAGAAAGTTAACACAAAGCTCCTGAGTTATTGTTAGACCCACCATAAGCACCTCTTGGTTCAGAAGTTGGTATTTCTTCAATATTTTGTATACTTGGTAAAGTGTTTAATTGAGCATCTCCTAAAAGCATTAAACCACCCCACTGTCCAGTAGTTGTTAAGCCAACAGAACCATCTAACGGATCAGCCTCAAAAGTCAAAATAATTGGGTTTGCAGCAATTCCAAAAACATTAACCTGTGCTCCTTTTGCAACAATTAATGCAGACGCATTAGATTCTGTTCCTGATTTTCTCTTTACAACTGTTCCTTCTTCAATCGTTAATGCATCTCTAGAGTTTATAAAAACAAATCCGTTTAATAAGTAAAAATTTTCTTTTTGCCACTTTGTAGTACCTGTATTTTCCGAAACTGTTATTGCATCTCCTCCTGCGGCAGGTGGCGTTGTAAAGTCAACCTTGTAAAGACAAGACCCATCATCTTTCCCTGCTTCAACGTTAAAGTTTTCTGCAGTTACATCTGTACATCCTTCTTCTTTAGAGCATGAAGTTAGTCCACTTCCTAATCTAACCACAATTGCTGTAATTAGTAATACGGTTTTTGTTTTCATTTTTTCGATCTTTAGTTTTATAAATTTTATGATGCAAAGTAACGGGGCATTATTGCTTGATGATGAAAGGAACCTTATACTTGCTTTACGTTCATGTTAAGCGAATATTATTAGTAAAAGGATTTTTAAAGGATACCAAATTTTAAATTTAGTTATAACAAGGACTAAACAATAAATTAATGTTAAATTAACATCCAGAAGAAAGGCTGATTTACCTTTGTTAAAAATTGAAAGCTATGCGTAAAGAAAAAATATTATTAGTTGATGATGAGCCAGACATTATAGAGTTTTTAGGTTATAACTTAATAAAAGAGGGATATGATGTAACTACATCAACAAGTGGAAAAGAAGCTGTTGAGTTAGCAAAAAAAATAAAACCTGATTTAATCTTGTTAGATGTTATGATGCCAGAGATGGATGGGATAGAAACATGTCAGGAAATTAGAGGAATAGATGATATTAAAAATACCTTAATCGCTTTTTTAAGTGCTAGAGGAGAAGATTATTCACAAGTTGCCGGATTAGATGCAGGAGCGGATAATTATATTACCAAACCTATTAAGCCAAGATTATTGGTGAGTAGAGTTAAAGCAATTTTGAGAAGAAAATCAGGAGCAGAAGATGTGAGTGAAAATGCAAATGAAGAAGATATTAGAATTGACAGAGAAAAATATTTGGTTTATAAAGAAGGTCAAGAATTATCGTTTCCTAAAAAAGAATTTGAATTATTAGCACTGTTAATCTCTAGGCCAGGCAAAGTATTTACTAGAGAAGTAATATTGGAATCTGTTTGGGGAGAAGAGGTTGTCGTTGGAGACAGAACAATAGATGTTCACATTAGAAAGCTTCGTGAGAAACTAGGAGATCATTATATAAAAACAATTAAAGGAGTAGGTTATAAATTTATAGCTTAACATCTTTAACGCTCTTAGCTTGTCGAAGCACTGAAGAAGAATTATTTTTATTAAAAGAAACCCTAAATTTGCTGTAATGAAAGATTTAACCCCCAATGGAATAGCCCTAAGAATAGGGTTTTTGGTGTCAGTAGTAGTTACTCTGCTTGTTTTTTTATTAGAAGCGTTTAGTGAGAATGAAAATGCTTTAAATTTGGCTGTTTTCCCAGTTTCCTTTATTGCCTCATATATTGGTTTTAAAATAGCGGTAGAACGATTTATTTATAAAAAAATAAAGGTTGTTTATCGAACTATTCATGATCTGAAATTAAAAAAAGTAGATGATTCAAAAGAATTTAGTTTAACTCAAATACAAACTGAGGTTGAAGATTGGGATAAATTAAATAAAGAGGAAATAGACCGTTTAAAAGGGCTTGAAAACTACCGTAGAGAGTTTGTTGGTAACTTATCGCACGAACTTAAAACCCCTATTTTTAACATTCAAGGATATTTGTTAACCCTTTTAGAAGGTGGATTACATGATCCTAAAATAAATGTAAATTACTTAGAGAGAGCAAGTAAGAGTGTTGATAGAATGATTTCTTTGATTGAAGATTTGGATGATATTTCAAAACTAGAATCAGGGATGATTGAGTTAGATGTTGAAAAAACAGATTTAGTAAAATTGATAAAAGAAGTTATTAGCTCATTAGAAGTTAAGGCGCAGAATTGCAATGTAAAACTGACATTTGTTGATGTGCCAACCAAGCCTATTTTGGTAACTATTGATAAAGACGGGATTAATCAAGTGTTGGTTAATCTAATTGTAAACTCAATTAAATATGGTAAAGAAAATGGCGAAACATTAATTAAGCTGTTTGATATGGATGAGAATATGCTGATTGAGGTTGCAGATAATGGACAAGGTATTGAAAAACAACATTTATCACGCTTGTTTGAGCGTTTTTATAGAGTCGATAAAAGTAGAGCAAGATTAAGTGGGGGTACAGGACTTGGTTTGTCAATTGTTAAGCACATTATTGAGGCGCACAACCAAACCATTAATGTAAGAAGTACGCCAGAAGTTGGGTCTACTTTCTCATTTACATTAAAAAAGGCTTAACTTTTTGTTGTCCTGAGCCTGTCGAAGGACAGATAAAATAAATTCATCATATTTTTCGCATCTTTGCGTTATGCAAATTCAGCTATCAGTTGTAATAATTACATTTAATGAAGAAAAAAACATTGAAAGATGTTTGGCTTCTGTAATGGATGTGGCGGATGAAATTGTGGTAGTCGATTCTTATTCTACCGATAAAACCAAAAAGATTTGTTCAGCCAAAAATGTTCGATTTGTTGAGCATAAATTTGATGGTCATATTGAGCAAAAAAACTTTGCAATTACCCAAGCTAAAAACCAATATGTACTTTCTTTAGATGCTGATGAAGCTTTAACAGAAGGGTTGCAGCAAGCAATACTTGAAATTAAAAACAATTGGCAAGCTGACGGATATAGCTTTAACCGTTTAACTAATTTCTGTGGAACTTGGATAAAACATTGTGGATGGTATCCCGACAAGAAATTACGTTTGTGGGATATTACCAAAGGAAAGTGGGGTGGAGACAATCCACACGACAAAGTAATTATGGCTAAAGGTGCTTCAACTGAGCATATCAATTCAGATATTCTACATTATTCGTTTTATACGATAGAACAACACCTAAAGCAAATCGATTATTTTACTGATATCAGTTCAAAAACAGCTTTCGAAAAAGGAAAAACAAGCAATGGATTTACGATTATTTATAAATCTACCTTTAAGTTTTTTAGAGATTATGTATTTAAATTCGGCTTTTTAGATGGTTACCACGGTTATGTGGTGTGTAAAAACTCAGCTTATGCAAAACGTTTGAAGTATATGAAGTTGCGGGATCTAAATCGAAAAAAATAAGATGGAATCAATAAAAAATATCTGTTTTTTTAATACAACTTCCTTTTGGGGAGGGGGAGAGAAATGGCATTTTGAGGCTGCTCAAAAGATGTCAGAAACGAACAATAACACTTTTTTTATTTTGGATGGTAAAGGAGCGTTAGCTAAAAAACTAGAAGGATTGGAAGTTGTTCAGCATCACGTTACTGTAAGTAATTTGAGTTTTTTGAATCCTTCTAAAATCAATAAACTAGTCCAGTTTTACAAAGAAAATAAGATTGATACGGTAATATTTAATAATCCCAAAGATTTAAAGTTGGGAGGAAGGGCTGCTAAAAAAGCAGGAGTAACAAAAATTGTTTACAGAAGAGGAATAGCGGTTGAGGTAAAGAAAAGCAGGTTGAACAAATATTTGTTTAGTGATGTAGTAACGCACTTTATTTTTAACTCCAATGCAACAAAAGAGTTGTTAGAGAAAAACTATAAAAGCATTATCCCAACAAAAAAATCAGCCATTATTTACAATGCCATTGAGTTTCCAAAGGAATCTATCATCCTTGACTCATCGTCCACAGCTCAATTTATTATTGGAAATGCTGGTCGATTGGTAGAGCAAAAAGCGCAACACTATTTAATAGATATTGCAGAAAGGTTAAATGAAAAGCAAGTGAATTTTAAAATTCAGATTGCAGGAGATGGTCCTTTATATGATGACTTAAAAAAGTCAATTTCTGATCGAAATTTGACTGATAAAATTGAACTACTCGGCTTTGTAGAAGATATGATTACATTTATGGGTGGAGTAGATATTTTTGTTTCTACAGCGATTTGGGAAGGATTTGGTTTTGTTCTCGCAGAAGCAATGGTGGCTAAAAAACCTTTACTGGCATTTGATACGAGTAGTAACCCTGAGCTAGTAAAAGATGGTGAAAACGGTTATTTAATTCCACCTAAAAATGTTGCTTTATTTGCTGAAAAAATTGAGAGATTAATTAGTGATAAAGTTCTCCGAGAAAAAATGGGCGCTGAAGCTTATCGCTTCGCAAAAGCTAACTTTGAAACAGATATACAGTTTCAAAAGTTAATCCATTTTGTTGCTTAATTTTTGTGAAATAAGAGCGCAGAAGTAATCTATCATTTAAACAGACTTAAATTTTGATAAAAAAAACCGAACTTTATATGTTGGTAGTATAAGTCTTGAGGTTTTTCTACGTTTATTTTTTTGATATATGAAAGCAAAATTTACAGAAATACAGAAATTTACCCAGTGGTGGATATGGAAAATTGTGTTGTCGCTTTTAGCATTACCGGTATATGCATTTTTGTCTGGAGAATTTTCTATGGGACTAAATACGGGCCCAATAATGTTAGTAGTTATTTTGCTTTACCTGCTTAAATTGAAGATTAGAGTTGATTATAACGGAGTAAATATGGTGTATTTTCCGTTTGTAAATAAATTTACTGAATGGTCTGAAATAAAGTCTGTTAGTGTAATTGATTATGGTTTTGTAGGGGGCTGGGGAATACGTTTT
>Ga0307998_1000308_pt1 | contig 28750 bp, 28 predicted proteins | sample Davwhametageno37_FD_203147 | JGI IMG/M metagenome (GOLD analysis project Ga0307998, IMG submission 203147) | Marine microbial communities from Davis Island wharf, Antarctic Ocean - #37 | ecosystem: Environmental > Aquatic > Marine > Unclassified | place: Antarctic Ocean: Davis Island wharf... | reverse complement strand
GTTGTTAAAATACAAAGCTGTTAGCAGACTATCTGCATTTTGCGAATAACCCATAATCATCAAAAATGTAGACGCAATTAATAATATGAATTTCATTTATATTTATGTTTGTATTTATGTTTGTTAAGAGTTCGATAAAATACATGCACTTTATTCGCACTGTATCGTTTTTAATCTTTCTCTTTTCCATCAGCAGTCTGCTCAAAAAAACCTTCGGATACTGAATATGGTGTTTTTTTGTTTTAGGAGTTTATTTCTGTTTTCAAATAGTAAAGAAACCTTTTATTTCTAAATCTATTTACGACGAAAATAAGGTATTTATCTAAATCCGTCGAAAGCAAATCCCTAACCTTCATTTGTTATTATGAAATGGGAGAGTTCTACCAATAAAAAAAGGCGTTACCAAATAAATGGAAACGCCTTTTTAAATAAATAAGATATCGAGTCTCTATCTACTTCACTTTATCAACAATGGCTTTAAAAGCATCCGGATGATTCATTGCCAAATCGGCCAAAACCTTACGGTTTAAATCGATGCTAGCAACCTTAGTTTTTCCCATAAACTGAGAATAAGACAATCCGTTTATTCTTGCACCAGCGCCAATACGCTGAATCCATAAAGATCTAAAGTTTCTTTTGTTTTGTCGTCTGTCCCTGTAAGCATAAACCAATCCTTTTTCGATTGCATTTTTTGCTACTGTCCATACATTTTTTCTACGACCAAAGTACCCTTTGGCCATTTTCATGAATTTTTTTCTCTTAGCTCTTGCGGCTACCGCATTTACTGATCTAGGCATAATTTTTTTGTTTTTTGGACACTTGTGAGCTTCTATTTCAAGCTGCTTTGTTACAATTATCCGGGGTTAACACTAATAACCATCTCTACTCATTTCTGAGTGGAGACTATTTCATACACAATTGTTGCTTAATATTAGCTTCATCTCTTTCGTGAACCAATCCAGTCTTCGTAAGATTACGTTTTTGTTTTGTTCCTTTTTTCGTTAAGATGTGGCTTTTAAAAGCATGTTTTCTCTTAATTTTACCAGAGCCAGTAAGCTTAAATCGCTTCTTTGCACTGGATTTTGTTTTCATTTTAGGCATCTTTCACATTTTTTTTGTGATCGTTCAACACTTAATTATCTCGACTCTTATTATTTACTGTTTCTTTTTGGGATTCAAGAAAATTATCATTCTCTTTCCTTCCATTTTTGGCATAGCTTCTACATCTGCTATGTCGGCTAATTCAGAAGCTAATTTTAGAAGTAATATTTCTCCTTTTTCTTTAAACAAAATGGTACGACCTCTAAAAAATACAAATGCTTTTAATTTGGCACCTTCTTCTAAAAATTTCCGACCATGTTTTAGCTTAAAAAGAAAATCATGTTCGTCCGTATTAGGGCCGAATCTTATTTCTTTAAGAACAACCTTTTGCGCTTTACTTTTTATTTCTTTCTTCTTTTTCTTTTGCTCGAATAAAAACTTTTTAAAGTCCATTATTTTTGCAACAGGTGGCTTTGCCGTAGGTGCAATTTCCACCAAATCAAGTCCAGCTTCTACAGCGCGCTCAATGGCAACACTTGTGGTAACAACTTCGGCTTCTGCCCCATCCATTACCAACCTTACTTCGGCTGCGGTAATTTTGTCGTTTATTCTTTGCTTCGGCTCTTCTCTTCTTTGAGGTCTAAACCTGGGTCTTCTCTTTGCTATAGCTACTTATTTTTAATGTGACAAACTGGAGATTAAAACTCCTTAACTAACTCTTTTATTTCACTATTAATCAATTCTACAAAGGCTTCAGGCGTCATAGACCCTAAATCTCCGTGTCCTTGTTTTCTAACTGATACTTCTCCATTTTCTTTTTCCTTTTCGCCAATAATTAGCATGTAAGGAATTTTCTTTAGTTCCGTATCTCGTATCTTTCTCCCAATCTTTTCTGAGCGATTATCTACATAACCGCGCAAGTCATTTTGGGCGAGCAAAAGTAGATTTTTTTCGGCTACATCATTGAACTTCTCTGAAATCGTAAGAATAGCAAATTGTTCTGGTGCCATCCACATCGGAAACTTGCCTTCACAGTGTTCAATAAGAATGGCTACAAACCGCTCTAGTGAACCAAAAGGAGCCCTATGAATCATTATAGGACGATGTTTTTGATTGTCACTTCCTATGTATTCTAATTCAAATCTTTCGGGTAAATTATAGTCAACTTGTATGGTTCCTAATTGCCATTTTCGTCCGATGGCGTCTTTTACCATAAAATCTAGCTTAGGACCATAAAAAGCAGCTTCTCCGTAAACAATTGTTGTTTTTAATTCTTTCTTTTCTGCTGCTAACAAAATAGCCGCTTCTGCTTTTTCCCAGTTTTCGTCGCTACCAATATATTTTTCTGGGCTTTCTTTATCTCGTAATGAAATTTGAGCTTCGTATTCGCTAAACCCTAATGAGCTGAAAACATATTTCACTAAATCAATTACTTTATTGAATTCTTCAATCAATTGATCTGGTCTTACAAAAAGATGGGCATCATCTTGAGTAAACCCTCTTACACGTGTAAGTCCATGTAATTCACCACTTTGCTCATAGCGGTAAACCGTTCCGAATTCTGCATAACGAACTGGTAAATCTTTATATGATTTTGGGCTAGCTTTATATATTTCACAATGATGTGGGCAATTCATTGGCTTCAAAAGAAATTCTTCACCTTCCTTTGGAGTAGTAATTGGCTGAAAACTATCCGCACCATATTTTTCATAATGACCAGAACATACATACAATTCTTTATTACCAATATGTGGGGTAATTACTGGGTCGTAACCGGCCTTTAGTTGGGCTTTTTTCAAGAAGTCTTCTAACCTTCCTCTTAAAGCTGCACCTTTTGGAAGCCAAAGTGGCAAGCCTGCTCCAACTTTTTCGGAAAAAGTAAACAACTCTAATTCTTTACCTATTTTTCTGTGGTCGCGGCGTTTGGCCTCTTCCAACATTTCTAGGTATTCGTCCAATTCCTTTTTCTTTGGAAAAGTAATACCGTAAACCCGAGTGAGCTGGGGTTTATTTTCGTCACCTCTCCAATAAGCTCCTGCAATGCTGGTAACTTTTACAGCTTTAATTACTCCAGTATTTGGAATATGTCCACCACGGCATAAATCAGTAAAATCAGAATGGTCGCAAAATGTTATTTCTCCATCAGTTAAATTTTCAATTAACTCAACTTTAAATTCGTTTCCTTCGCTTTTGTATTTTGCTAAAGCATCAGCTTTACTTACTTCTTTTTTAATGAACGCCACTTTTTGTCGAGCCAATTCCATAAATCGTTCTTCAATTTTAGGAATGTCTTTTTCTGAAATAGGTTTTTCTCCTAAATCTACATCGTAATAAAAGCCTCTTTCTATGGAGGGGCCAATGGTAAGTTTAACACCAGGATATAATTGTTCTAATGCTTGGGCAAGAATATGGGCAGATGAATGCCAAAAAGCAGCCTTGCCTTCGTCATGGTTCCACGTAAATAATCTAAGGGTTGCGTCTTCGGTAATAGGTGTTACTGATTCAACAGTGTTGCCATTAACTTTTGCAGTGAGCACATTACGTGCTAGTCCTTCTGAAATACTTTTAGCAACTTCAATTGGAGTAACTCCGCTTTCGAATTCTTTTACCGAACCATCGGGTAGTGTAATTTTTACCATTTTAAAACGCCTTTTTTTAGGGCTGCAAATATAATTATGTGAAGTGGCTGAATAAGGAAAGTTTATACGTTAAATCTAAAGTGCATAACATCACCATCCTCAACAATATATTCCTTACCTTCAACATGAAGTTTTCCTGCATCTCGGCAAGCACTTTCTGAGCCTAACTCAACAAAATCAGTATACTTTATGACTTCTGCTCTAATAAATCCTTTTTCGAAATCGGTATGTATTACACCGGCTGCTTGTGGTGCCGACATGCCTTTTTTAATTGTCCAAGCTCGAACTTCTTTAACACCTGCAGTAAAATAAGTTTCTAAATTTAGAAGTTTGTAAGCACTTCCAATTAAAGTATTTACTCCGGGTTCTGACAGTCCCATTTCCTCCAAAAACATCTGTTTTTCTTCGTAATCTTCAAATTCTGCTATGTCAGATTCTACAGCAGCACATAGATAAATTACTTCACATTTTTCATTGGCAACCAGTTTTTCTACTTTTTCAGTAAACTCGTTTCCGTTTACTGCTGATGCTTCATCTACATTACAAACGTATAAAACAGGTTTTTCAGTTAGCAACATCATATCGCCAACTAACTCTCTCGATTTGTCATCCAACACAAGTGATCTTGCAGACTTACCTTCTTCTAAATGTTTCTGGTATTGTTCTAATATTTCAACAGTCCGTTTAAAGGTTTTATCTCCAGTTCTAGCCATTTTACTGGCCTTTTCCAGGTTTTTCTCAATAGCTTCTAAGTCTTTAAACTGCAGTTCAATGTCAATTACTTCTTTGTCACGAACGGGATCAACAGAACCGTCTACATGAACAATGTTTCCATCTTCAAAACAACGAAGCACATGAATAATAGCATCACATTCTCTAATATTTCCTAAAAATTTATTTCCAAGGCCTTCACCTTTGCTGGCTCCTTTTACCAATCCGGCAATGTCAACTATTTCAACCGTAGTAGGAACTATTTTTTCTGGCTTCACATGATCCGACAACGCCTGTAGTCTTTTGTCTGGGACAGTTATAATACCAACATTTGGTTCAATGGTACAAAAAGGGAAATTTGCCGATTGCGCCTTTGCGCTACTCAAACAATTAAAAAGAGTTGATTTACCCACATTTGGAAGTCCAACAATACCACACTTTAAAGCCATTATATTCAAGATTTAATAAGCTCGCAAAAGTAAAGTTTCACTTTTCTTTTGGGTTATATTTTTTAGATTAAATTCGTTGAATTATAAATTCAATTAAAAACTAAAAATATACTATGAAAAAATTAATGTTATTATTTGCAGCCACTCTTATTGTTGGTGGGTTAAGTGCACAAAAAGTTATCCTTAAAAGTGGCAGTGCTTCTAAATTAAAATCCATAAAAAAATGAAATCTATATTCTTAATATCATCAATAATACTAATGACTTTTCTAGGGACATCCCAATCTAAATGTGATTGGGCCGAATTGGACTGGGGAGAGCAAATGAAAAGGCCTCCAGGTAATTTTTGGGGAACACAAAAATTTAACGATGACTTGTACTTAAGTGTTTGGCGAGATGGGCTGGAACTACATATTGTTAGTACTACTAGTCACATGAATTTGATAAAACAAAGAGAAATTAAAATAGAGCACGAGGCCAGAAAGGGGAAATATTATTACGAAAGAATTTTTCGTCTAGGAGATCAGCTTTGTGTAATGTCAAAAATCAAGGTAAAAAAAGATTCGAAGTTCTATTATTATATTTCAACGATTGACCCGAACACTTTGGAAATAGATCAGAATCCAACTTTCATTGGGGACATGACATTTTTAAGAAGTTCTTTTAAAGAAATGGAAGATTTTGTGGTTTCACCAGACTATTCAAAACTTTATTTTGGACATAATAATGGTACAAAAGATTTGAAGAAATTTTGGTACGAGATTGAAATTATTGATGCAAACTTTGAAACTGTATATTCCGATAGAATTGAAATTGATAATAATGAAGCATTAAACACTGCTTATATTGATTTTTATAAAAATGGCGATGTTGCAATACTTGCCATGCGTGGAATTGATAGGAAGGATAGAGTTAAAGGGAAACCTTACTACTATTATACTGCTGCCGTAATGAGAGGTGGTGAGATAACTAGATATAAAATGGCTTTGAAAAACAATTATATCTCAGGTGTAGGAATTGCATTTAATCCAACAGGTGAAATAGTTATTTCTGGTTATTATAGCTCGGTGTCTCCTAACAGAGTAAACGGTGTTTTTTATACTCAAGAGGATAAAACCAATGGTGAAATGGAAGAGATTGTTTTTACAGAATTTGATATAGATGAGCTTACTCGATTTGCATCTGAAAGATCAGAAAAGAAAAACAAAAAGAAAGAAGCTAAAGGAAAAGAAATTGAATTCAATAACTACGTCGTTCATGATTTAATTACTTCTGAAGAAGGTGCGTATTTAATTGGTGAACAATACTGGACATATACAACGACACACCCAACAGGTAATGGTGGAACTCGAACTGTCACTCATTACGTTTATGCCGATGTTATGGTTGTGAAGTTTGATAGTGACGGTGGTATTGATTGGACAACTAGGCTACCAAAATGGCAGCATTCAACAGATGATGGTGGTAGATATTCATCTTTCAATTTTGATTATGATGATAACACGATATACCTTTTGTATAATGATCATTTAGATAATCATACTGCGTTTAATCCTAAAAGAGTTGTTCCTTCACCAAAAGGAGGAGACAAGGCGGTTACCGCTGTTGCAAAAATTGACAGTGATGGAAATTTGGATAAAGGCTACCTTTATAATGTAAAAGATGAAGCTTTGTTCACTAAAGTTAAAGAAAGCTCTAGATTAGGTGAAGAAAATGGCTTTATGATTATGTCTCAGAAAAGAAAAAACTACAAATTGGCTAGAGTTATTTTTACGGATTAAAACCGGCATTACTTATTGATAAAATTAAAAAGGGGCTTCGGCCCTTTTTTTTTACTGCAATTTAACTTACTTATCAGCACTTTTCAACACAAGCACAGCAACCTTTTCAAATGTTTTAATTTCGCAAAAAACACCGCTTTTTATGGCAGAAATTAAAGAATTAGAAAGTAAAGCAAACCAAACTCGCAGAGATATATTGAGAATGGTGCACGCCGTAAACTCTGGACACCCAGGAGGTTCACTTGGTTGCACCGATTTTTTAATAGCACTTTATAATGAAGTAATGAACCAATCGCCCAAAAACTGGGATATAAATGGTGAAAATCAAGACCTTTTCTTTTTGTCAAATGGACACATTAGCCCTGTTTGGTATTCTGTATTAGCTCGAAGTGGTTATTTCCCTGTTTCGGAATTGGCGACTTTTCGTAAGCTAAATACACGTTTACAAGGACATCCTACTACACATGAAGGTTTGCCAGGTATCCGAATAGCTTCTGGAAGCCTTGGTCAAGGATTGTCTGCTGCATTAGGAGCCGCAAGTGCCAAAAGCTTGAACCACGACCCAAGTTTGGTATATGTACTTATGGGCGACGGCGAATTGCAAGAAGGCCAAGTATGGGAAGCTGCAATTTATGGCGCTGCCAAAAAAGTGGATAATTTAATTGCTACCGTGGATTATAATCGTCGTCAAATCGATGGAGATGTTGATGATGTGATGAACCTTGGTGATTTGAAAGCTAAATGGGAAGCTTTTGGATGGCAAGTTCTTGAAATGGAAGGAAACGACATGGCAAATGTTGTAAGCAGTTTGAAACTGGCTAAAGCACTTTGTGGAAAGGGAAAACCCATTCTCATTTTAATGAAAACTGAAATGGGGCAAGGTGTTGATTTTATGATGGGAAGTCATAAATGGCACGGTGTTGCACCTAATGATGAACAGTTGGCACAGGCATTGGAACAATTAGACGAAACTCTTGGTGATTATTAGTTTTAAATTGTAATCTACTATGTTTAAGAAATTATCTTTTTTCCTTTTATTAAGTATTGGTTTTTCGTCTATTCTTTTTGGCCAAAAGCCTAAAGACTATACAACTCGCATACTCTTTATTTACGATGCTTCTAATTCTATGAACGGAAGTTGGAATAACGGAAGAAAGCATAGCATTGCCAAAAAGCTATTGGCACAAACTGTAGATAGTTTACAAGGGAAAGAAAACTTGCAAATTGCTCTACGAGTTTATGGTCATCAAAAAAACTACCGTTTTGGGCAAGATTGTAACGACACCAAATTAGAAGTTCCATTTGAATACAATAACCATCAAAAAGTAAAAGATAGGCTAGAAGAAATTACTCCAATGGGAACAACTCCTATTGCTATGACTCTTGAAAAGTCGGCTAGTGATTTCACTCCTTGTGGAACGTGTAGAAACATTATAATACTAATTACCGATGGAGTAGAGGAGTGTGGAGGAGACCCTTGTACTATTTCTATGAAATTGCAGCGAAAAGGAATTGTTTTAAAGCCGTTTGTAATTGGAATAGGGTTAGACATGAATTTCACTAAATCATTTGAATGTTTAGGAACATTTTATAATGTAACCAATGAATCTAGCTTTAAAAATGTATTGGGAATTGTTATTTCACAGGCACTCAACAAAACAACTGCACAGGTTAATTTAATAGATGCAGCAAAAAAACCTTCGGAAACGGATGTTGGAGTTACTCTGTATGACCACAATAGTGGACGAGAAATATTCAGTTTTGTTCATACAATAAATGCTTACGGAAATCCAGATACAATGGATTTAGAGCCATCCTTCACTTATGATTTGGTAGCACATACAATTCCACCAGTGCGTAGAGACAGTGTTACCATGATACCAGGAATTCATAATATTTTAGCAATTGATGCTCCACAAGGTTTTATGTATTTAAAGTCAACTGGGTTCAATTCTAGGGAAGAAATACTTACAATTGTTAGAAAGCACGGAAGTTTAGAAACGATTAATGTTCAAGCATTAAAAGCGACTGAAAAATACATTACTGGTTTTTACGATTTAGAAGTTCTAACTCATCCTCGCCTAATGATTAAAGACATAGCAATAAGCCAAAGCCATACTACAACAGTCAATATTCCTACTCCCGGTCTTTTGACTATTAACAAAACAAAAAAAGGAGTGGGAGGGATTTATCAACGAAAAAATGGAAAACTGGAATTAGTTGTTCGATTAGATTTGAACCTTACCCGTGAAAGCTATTATATGATTCCAGGTAATTACGTAATAGTTTATAGGTCAAAAGGAGCTAAAAGTTCCATGTTTACAGTAGAAAAAGAAATTATAATATCAGAGGGGAGCTCGGCTTCTATTAATTTATAAAGCAATGATAAAATTTGAAAATACGGGAAGCAAAGACACGCGATCAGGATTTGGCGAAGGTCTTTCTGAGCTAGGCGCTAAAAACGAGAACGTAGTTGCTCTTTGTGCTGACCTTACAGGTTCATTAAAAATGAATGACTTTGCGGATAAATATCCTGACCGGTTTTTTCAAATGGGAATTTCGGAGGCAAACATGATGGGTTTTGCTGCCGGACTAACAATTGGAAATAAAATTCCTTTTACTGGGACCTTTGCTAATTTTTCTACAGGTCGAGTTTACGATCAAATAAGACAAAGTATTGCTTACTCAGGAAAAAACGTCAAGATTTGCGCTTCACATGCTGGTCTAACCTTAGGAGAAGATGGAGCTACTCACCAAATATTGGAAGATATTGGAATGATGAAAATGTTACCTGGGATGACGGTAATTAATCCATGCGATTTTAATCAAACTAAAGCGGCTACTTTGGCCATTGCTGAACTTGAAGGGCCAGTTTATCTTCGTTTTGGCAGACCGAAAGTGCCAAATTTCACTCCTGAAAATCAAAATTTCGAAATTGGAAAAGCGGTAATGTTAAGTCCGGGAAGTGATGTAACAATTGTAGCTACGGGTCATTTGGTTTGGAAAGCAATTGAAGCTGGTGAACTATTGGCGAAAAAAGGAATAAGTGCAGAAATTATTAATATTCATACCATTAAACCTCTGGACGAAAAAGCGATTTTAGAATCTATTGGAAAAACTGGTTGTATCGTAACTGCTGAAGAACATATGATTTTTGGTGGATTAGGTGAGTCGGTTTCAGGAATGTTGGCAAGAACTAAACCTGTTCCACAAGAGTTTGTTGGTGTAAATGACAAGTTTGGGCAAAGTGGAAAACCAGATGAGCTTTTAGATAAATACAATTGTGGAACTAATGATGTTGTCGCTGCAGTTGAGAAGGTTTTGAAAAGAAAATAAACTACAGAATGTATTGCAAAAAAAAGGCTTTTCTATTTCTAGAAAAGCCTTTTTTTTGAATAATATTTTATTTTTTAATGAGAATGACCCTCTTCTGAATGATCATGTTTCTCTTTGTCAGAATCTTCTCCATCCTCTTTTTCAGGGATTTCCATTTTTTCTTTTTGAACGTAATCTTTTAAAATTACTCCACTTGCCATAAAAGAATAAGTCGTTTCAGGTTCAGTAATAGCAGCAATCTCTTCTTCAGATTTGCCATCGTCTTCAGCATAATGCTGTAAATCTTCAACTGAAACTATTTCAGCATAAGCGTTTCCTTGAATAATAGCAGTAGAACCATCTGAATCCTTAGGCATAAAAAATTCATAATCTAAAAACTTAACAAAAACTTCTTTTTCGTCGCCGACATCAACTTTCATCCAGCATCCTTTTTTCTTGCAAACATTTTTTATTTTACCACTTATAACAATGTTTCTAAGAGTATCCGAAGTGGATAATTGAGCAATTAAATCTTCTGAAGCAGTCACTTCTTCAACAGTTACTTCAGCGCCATACATACTAGGACTAATTACTCCAGTATTTTGCGAAGGCTCTTTATCAGCATCTGTTATGCTAACATTTTCTTCATTAGAAGTGCCTGATTTTTCTTCTGTACTGCACGCTCCAAAAATTAAAGCTAATACTGCAAAGGATAATAATGTCTTTTTCATGTTCTTTTAAATTAGGGGGTAAAATTAAAGTTTAAAAGCAGACAAGAATACTATTTACTTAAAATTGCAAATTCGGTTCTTCGATTTTGTTTTCGGCCTTCTTCTGTAGAATTATTTTCCACTGGTTTTTTATCGCCAAAACCCATGAAGTACAGCCTGTTACCGTCTATTCCTTTTTCTTGTAAATAGGTCTTTATTGAAAATGCCCTATCTGTTGAAAGAGCAATGTTATCAGAACTTGAACCCACATTATCGGTATGGCCATGGATGGCAATTTTAATATTTGAGTTTTTTATTAAGTATTCGGCAAAATCATTAAGTATTATTCTAGATCTTTCGGAAAATTCAGCAGAGTTAGTTTCGTAGTGAATATCTTCTAATTTATAGCTCCCTCCAATTTTCTCTTCTTCAATAACAACATCCATTTTTTGAGCTATTGGTTTTAATTCTAGAGGAGCGCTAGTTTGAGTTTCTTCTTCTTCTTCTTCTTCTTCTTCTTCTTCTTCTTCTTTTGGCACTTCTATGACTCGGGCATTATAGGCTACATTGTCACCCTCTACTTTCATGATCACTTTATCACCTTGCTTTACTACCATAACCGCAGCAAAAGTTCCATCTTGTTCTACATCAAATTGTGAAACTTTTTTAGAAGTTATATTTTTTAAAGTAACATGTTTGTTTTCGACAGAAACACCTTTTTCTTTTACATTTCCTTTAACCATTACAACTTTATCGGGCCTTGCTTCTTTGTATAAATCAAAACTTAAAACATTAAGAACTGTTCTTTTATTTTTAATGTGATTGGAAGAATAATATGCTTTTTGTCCATCGGCACTTACAATAAAACCATGCTCATCTTCATCCGTATTAATAGGTGATCCTACATTTTTTGGTTTTGTCCAAGTGCCATCTTCGTTTTGTCTTGCAAAATATACATCGTAAGCCCCAAATCCTTGATGACCCTGAGATGCGAAGTAAAGTGTTCTTGAATCGGTATGAATAAATGGTGCTTTATCATTTTTTTTTGTGTTAATCGTTGAGTCCAATGCTTTGGCCTGTCCCCATTCTCCGTCTTTATTCATTTCGGACATATAAATGTCAATTCCTGCACTGCCTTCTCTTGCCGAAGCAAAATACAAATGTTTTCCATCGGAACTCAACGAAGGCTGAGACTCCCAACCATCAGAAGTATTTATGTTGGGTCCTAAATTTTCTGGTTCCGTCCAATAATACTCTTCGGCATTTGTAATTTTATTGAATCCTAGTACGTAGTTAGAGCGGTAAATGTCACAATTTTTTCGAATTGAGTAATCTTTAGCTTGGTATGGAGTACAAATGGTTAGGTACATGTGTCGGTTATTTAAAGAAAGAGTTGCGCCGCCATAGTTACTTTTTTTGCTCACATTAAATGGTGCAGGCATGGGTTTTCCCTTATCAAACTTACCATCAGCCAATGTAGCCATGGTTAGTTTTTCTATTACATGACTTCCAAATTCGGTAGCTCCGCTACGTTGTGCTTCTTCCCATTTACGGGTAAAAAGCAACAATTCGTTGTCGGGTGAGATTAGGGGTAAAAACTCTTCTGCTTCATTTGTTGAAACATCTCTAACTACTTGTGGATTAAAAGGAACTGGATTGTTTATCCAAAAAGCACGAAAAGTTGAAATCTTTAAATTGTTGGTGGTTTCTTCTACGTATTTCTCGTATTTTTTTGAGAATTTGGAAGCATCATCCGATTCAAAACCCAAAAATAACTTTTGGTATTTTTCTGCTTTTATGTATTCGGTTTTTCCGTAATAGATAGCTCCTAAAAAATAATACATATTGGAGTGGTAGTTAGGGCAGAGGCTGGCTGTTTTTTCAAAATATTTAATAGCTGTGGAAAAGCCAGTTCCTTTGGAAAGTGCTGTCTTAATTACTTCCGTTCCTAAAATATAATTAGCCTCGGCGTAGTCTTCGTCCTCCTCAATTGCGGCTCGGAGGTATTCCATACGTTTGATTTTATTATACTTTTTTTTGTCTTTGCCTTTTTCGCAAAGTTTTATGGCTTTTTCGTCAATATCTTCGTCGCATTCTTGCGCTTCTAAATTCGGTGAAAGCCCAAACATTACCAATACAAAAACAGAATAGACTATTCCTTTAACTCCCATCAATCTCACTAATCAAACTATCTTTTTGCTGATTTTATTTTTTTAAGAATAGAAACTATTTTTTCTTGAATAAACCTTCTATGGCTTTTTTTCCTTCTTTTCCTAAATCTTCTGCGGCTTTTTTTACCGCTTTTTCAGCTTCCTTTTTTGCTTCTTCTTCTGCCTCTTTCATTAATCGGTCTGCTTCATTGCGGATAGAGTCTTCGGCTTGTTTTTGAATTTTAGCAGCCTCAATTCTAATTGAATCTTCAGCTTGTTTTTTTAACTTATCAACTTCCTCACGGGCTTGTTTGGTTGCTTCTTCTTTCATTTTGTTTAACTCTTCTTTGGCTTTTTCCTTCGTGAGTTTGTCATCATTGCCTTTACCACCACCGATACCTCCTAAGCTTGATTTTATTTTAGGATTATCCGATGTGCCGCCAATTCTTAGAGTTACATCAAAAGTTTCATTTGTCTTCACATTTGTTCCAGTAGCTTTATTTATTTCACCCAATAAACCTTGAGCCAATTTGTTTGCATCACCCAAAGCACTCATTGGTATTTCCGTTTTTACTATATAATCCAGTGTATTGTCAAAACCATTAGAGCCTTCAATATTCATTTTAAAACCTGCCATTTTTATATCAAATGGTTTTACATAAACTCTACCATCCCTAAATTCGTAGCTAATATTTACATCCTCTATTTTCGGATCTTTCAAATTATCATTTTTAAGTAGGTCAGCCATTTGAGACAAGGTTTTAGAATCTTTTATTCTTACCTCATTAGTATTAAAATCACCTCCACCGGTTATAGTTTTTGTAATCGGCTCCATGTTTCCATCAAGAGTACATACCAAATTCATATCAGTAGAAAATTTTCCAATTGCATTTTCGCCCATAGGAGCTATTTTTTCGGCGGTATTGAAAGTAGAGAATGTCTTAGGAATATCAAAATCATTAATATCTAATTTGAAATCAACCGTAGGGCTTAATGGATTTGTAGTTTCATAATAGCCGCTCATGTTCATAGAACCATCAAGCATTTTCATATCTAGGTTGTCCATGCTTAGTTTTTGATTTCTAATAGTGATTTTCCCAATCATATCGGTTATTTCCATCCCATCATAAAGCAGTTTTTTGAAATTAGTATTCATTTCAAAATCAATGTTACCAGGAATTTCTTCTACTCCTGCGCTAGTTGTTGTTGAATCATTCACTGTTACTTCACTAGCATCATTTGTAGAGTTATCGGATTCTTCTGTCGGACTTCCTTCTTCAGCACCAGCTAATTCGTCCAAGTCCATTAAACTTGAATTCAAGTTTAATTTTCCGCTCAACTTAGAGTCATTAAAGTAATAAGGCAAATAGTTAGACACTACTCCGCTACCATTTATATCGGTTTTACCCAATTGACAGTTTAATTCTGCCATTTCAATGGATTTTGGAGTAAATTGAAAGTCCATTTTATTTACCACTACATCGTAGTCTAATGAAGAATCGCGGTAAGTTATACCTTTCATAAGCATGGAGCCTTTTGCATTAAAATTCTCATAATCTTCAGCCTCCAAAGTTGAAATTCGGCCTTTCATAGTGATGTCAGCATTTATTTTTCCAGCATATTTTTCGCCCGATTCACTTGGCATTACGTCACTTAAAGTAGATAGGTCAATGTCTGCCATTAAACGAGCTGCAATATTGGCATCGCTAATAGGAGTTGTTATTTTCGCCTTTAAATCGATAGGGTTTCCAGCTAACTCAATATGAAATACTTTTAAATCAACTATAGTGTTATCATCCGATCCGCCTGGGTTTTTTACATTTAAATCTATATTAATATTTTCACCGGCTTTAGGTAAATCAGGGTATTGAAACCGTCCATTGTTAACTTGTAAATCTAGGTTAAATGCAGGGAAATTGTCTCCTTTTAATTTGCCTTTTGCCATACCTGATAATGCAAAATCACCACTTGTCTTTACCGATTCAAAATCGGTCATGTAAACTGATGGTACCAAAGATAGGATGCTTTTGAAGGTGCTTTTTTCTGTACTAAAAGTCAAGTCTAATTCCGTAGTTTCATCATCTGGTAAGGCAACAAAACCGTCAAACTTTAACATTAAGTCATTTATTCCAAAGTGGTTTTCGTTGAAGGTGTATTTTGAATTTGGCATGTCAACACCAATATCTAGTTTTACGTCCAGTTTGGCTTGGTTCAAATACTTTATTCCTCCAGATTTTACAGTTAACAAATCAATATTAGTTTGAGTTGCAAAGTTGAAAATATCTGTGGTCATATCTCCACTTCCAGTATGTGTTAAGTTTTCTATTTTAGCATAAATATCTCCTGGTTTGTCCGTGTATTCTACGTTTATGTTTTTCAAAAAATACTCCTCAACTGCCATGGAAAACGTGCTTTCGGTCTCAACTTTAGTTTCTTCAACTTCGGTTTCAATTTCTGTTTCCTCACTAGTTTTAACAATATCGTAATTGGCAATGGTGTCCGAATTTACATGAACCACAAAATAGGCGTCGGAAATCCCGAGTTTATTAATTTTTATTTGGTCGCCATTTATAACACTCATTAAGTCGAGTTTAGTTTCAATGGATCCAATATTAGCCAATTCAACACCTTCGTATATGCCTTTTCCTGCAACTTGTATGTCATTTATTTCTAATCCAAAACTTGGGAAAGAACTAATTAGAGAAAGATCCACATTACCTATGACTACGCTAGCGTTCAAATTATCGTCCATGGCTTTTTGAATTTCTTCAGCAATTTTCCCTTGGAATATAAATGGAAGAAGAATGAGAAGTAGAAGGATAACGAGGAGAATGCCTCCGATAATTTTAAATACTTTCATAAAACATATAAATTTAAGTGCTAAAATAGCCTTGGGAACAAATTTCTAAATAATGTGTTACAACACGAAAAAAAAGATGGGATTTTCGTTAAAGTTTTAATAATAAAATTAAAAGTGCATAATAGGGGATTAAAAAAGTATTTTTTGTGCCTATTCGAGTAAAAGATAATTTTTCAGGAACTAGGAAATCGAGACCTTTTTTTTACAGAAAAGTAAATATTAAAAATATAATTGTGTTATCCGAAAATATTGTTTTCGGCAAAGTATAGAAAGATAAGATATTACTAGGACGGGAAGTGTTAATTGCTAAGAATAAAACTAAAAAGCCTCACTTAATCCTTCCACAATATCACCCGCAACCATACTTTGTTCGCTTTTATTAGCTGCAGCAATGTCTCCTGCCACTCCATGATAAAACACTGCCATGCATGCTGCATGAATTGGGTGATGTCCTTGGGCTAAAAAAGCTGTGATCATACCGGTCAGTACATCTCCACTTCCGGCGGTTGCCATACCAGGATTCCCTGTAGAATTAAAAAACACCATACCGTCTGGAACTGCAATTGCCGTATGAGCTCCTTTTAAGAGAACAATAATTTTATATTTTACGGCAAAAACAGATAAAGCATCTATTCGTTCTAAATCAGATCTGAATTCTCCAACAAGTCTTTTAAACTCTCCAAGGTGTGGAGTTAGGATTGAATCAGCAGGCAAGTAATTAAGCCAAGTTTTATTCTCAGACAATATATTAAGCCCGTCAGCATCTATTACCAGTGGCCTATTGGATTCTTGTATTAATAATTTTAAAGTTTGTGCAGCCGAATTTGACTTTCCTATTCCCGGACCAAATGCAAACGCTGAATACTTTTCTATGTTCGGGAATCCCGAAATTTCATTTTCGGATTCCGATGTTAAACACATAGCTTCTTTTACTTCAGTCTGAAAAGAGGTGTATCCACATTCGGGAATGTAACTGGTAAGTAAACCAACTCCTGTGTGTAAACAAGCTTGTGATGCTAAAATTGCGGCACCTATTTTTCCTTTACTTCCAGCAAATATTAAAGCATGGCCATAATTTCCTTTGTGATCAAATTTTTCACGAGACTTTAAAATGGGGTCAAAATCCAATTGAGTTAAGTAATGAAACTTAGATTTTTGTTTGGAGATGAATTCTTTATTCAAACCTATGTCCAATACTTCCCAATTTCCAGAAAATACTCCATATTCAGGGAGTAAAAAACTGAGTTTTGGGGTTTCAAAAGTGAGGGTAAAAGTGGACTTAACAATTGCACCTTTATTTTCGAAATTATCTACCATAAAAAGTCCAGAGGGCATATCTAAGGAAACAATAGTATTGTTTGATGTATTGATGATTTCAATTTGTTTACCCAGCCATCCATCGATGGATTGCGAAAGACCTGAGCCGAAAATCGCGTCAATTACTATTTCTTTTTCGTTTAAAATTAAATCTTTTTTTTCAATTAGTTCAGTAATCGAAGCATCCATTTTGGTCAGCCTCAGTTTATTGGTTTTAAATTCTTCGCTAGACTTGTCCGAAAAATTCAAAATAGTTGTTTTACAGTAATACCCAGCTTCCATGAGTAATCTGGATATTACTAATCCGTCTCCGCCATTATTTCCAATTCCGCAGATTACATGAAAAACAGTTTTTTTATCGAACTGGTTTATTAGCCATTTAAAACATTGTAAAGAGGCTCTTTCCATTAAATCAATTGACTTAATGGGTTCGTTTTCTATGGTATATTGATCTGCTTTCCTATTTTGAAGTGCATCTAATATTATCATAAAGACATTAGTTTTTCATGAATTTGCATCACCTGAGGTATTAGGGCTTCCGATTCACTGTTATCTATTATAAAATCAGAAAGGCCGGCTTTTTTTTCTGAACTCCATTGGTTTTTCATTCTTTGTTTTACTTCTTGTTTGCTAGTTTTGTCTCTTTGAATCACTCGTTTTATTCGGATAGCTTCAGGTGCGTCCACCAAAATAATTTTATCGCAACTTTGGTATGAACCACTTTCAAAAAGTATGGCAGCTTCTTTTAAAATGTAAGACTTGTCGTTAAATTGAGATTTCCAAGTATCAAAATCTTTGGCTACGGCAGGATGAATTATGGCATTTAAAATTTTTAATTTTTCAATGTTATTAAATACTTGTTTTGCCAAAAAATCTTTGTTTAGCACATTATTTTGATAGCTAATTTCCCCAAAACTTTCTATTATTTTATTTCGAACTTCTTTATTCGTAATGGTTAATTCTTTTGCTTTCTGATCGGCTTCATAAACAGGAATACCTAAAGATTGGAATATATTACAGACCAATGATTTACCACTTCCAATTCCTCCCGTTACACCTATTTGTAGCATTTGACTAATCTAAAAAACGAATTTACAATTATGAAAGAACTGGAGATTTATAATTGCCTAAATAAAATGTAAGTATGTTTTATAAGTTAGAGCTTTTTAAGCTCCACTAATTCAGTAGGAATTTATTATTACTTCTTTAAAATATACTCCACTTTGTGAGGAGAATAGTCTTGTACTTGAATAAACTCAGGATTTGAATTTAAAGTTACGATTAATACAGGCTTTCCCTTTTCAATCATTGATGCATCTACCGAAAAATTAAAATCTTCTTTTTTAACTTTATCGTATTTACTTAAACCAACCAAGTAAGTAACTGAAATGCTCGAAGGCAATAGAATTAAGGCTTTTTTATTTGGAAGATTAAGAATACTTATAGGTACGTCTATTTCACCTTCCGTATATTCATCAATGGGTATTGTTACAGTTACCTCAACAATTTCAGATTCTATACCAGTTGGAAATAATAAAGCAATTTCCTTGTTAGTATTCTCTTGAATATTACCAAGTTTTAGAAGTTCCGTTGAAACACTATCTAGGTTTTGCACCAAAGAATTTGCCCCTAAAATTGTAATATGAGAAGGGGAAATATCAATTTCTCCATTCAAGAAAAAGGGATATTCGATATTCATATCTAAATTGGCACCGATACGTAGGTTTTTACTTCCTTTATCTTCTACTATTACTTTCAAGGAATCAATAGAAAGTGAACCCAAAGAAAGCTCAGAAGGAATGTCATTCAATACTTGCGAGCGTAAAAACTCAGGACCAAAGGAACTAACTAGTTTTTTGAATCCAACTTGTTTGTTTCCTAAATCAAAATCAACAAGAATCGGTTCGGGACTATCAAAAAATGAAATTGATAGTAATCGAAACCCAGAACCTGAAACTTCTGCAGATGCCTTATCTGGCAATGCTCTGGTTGATACTTTGTCACTCGGAATGTTGATGTATTCAATAGGTATTTCTATAACCGTTGAATAACTTTTGGTGAATGCATTTAGCATCCAGAATAAAAAGGCAATAAGCAAGCAGACCAAGAAAACCGATAAATTTTTACTCGGCTTTACTTTTTTTAAATCTTTCGAAATTTGATCTACATTCACTTATGTCGTAATACTTAGCTTTTTTCTTCTATTTCTGCAGAACCACCATCTGATTTCCCACTACTATAGTCCATAGAAATTGCAGATTTTTCAATTCTCATTTTTGCACCACCGTCAGTTTCTACCATAACTGTAGTTTCATTCACTTCTTTTATTTTAGCATGAATCCCACCTATGGTAACAATTTTGTCACCTTTTTTTACAGCTGACTTAAACTGTTTTTGCTCTTTTTGCTTTTTCATTTGAGGTCTAATCATGAAAAAGTAAAATACTATGGCAATCATGCCAAACATTAATAACGTAGAATAATCACCCATACTGTTTGCTTGTAATTTATTTTATTTTTATTATTATTCAGCTGTAGTTTCCTCAGCAGGAACTTCAACTATGCCTTTAAACGCAATTTTATTTAATGCAGGTTGTGTGTTTGCATTAATTGAAACATCTTTATGTTGGTTTCCTGATTTTCCGTCGCTATTAAAAACAACTTTAATTTCAGAAACTTCACCTGGAGCAATTGGTTGTTTAGGCCAATCAGGAACGGTACATCCACAACTTCCTTTGGCAGAAGAGATAATTAAATCAGCATCACCAGTATTGGTGAATTTGTATACAAAGTTTACTTTTTCGCCTTGTGCAATAGTTCCAAAATCGAAAATTTCTTCTTCAAACTCCATTACAGGTGCACCAGAAACTTCTCCACCTTCAGATGCCGTTAAACTATTATTTACTACATCAGCATTTACTGTATCCGAATTTTCGTTTGCACAACTTGCTAGACCAATAGCAAGTGCGATAATTAGGCTTAATTTAATGATTTTCATTTTAGTTTTTTTTTAGGTCTGCAAAATTAATCATTCACTTGTATATAGGAATATATTTTTACTTCTATTGTTTAAAATTGTTGTGTTGGACTAGTTGAGAATATTATTGGCGAATTACTGATTGTTCCCAACTAAGATTTAATAAATTTCCCAAGAACTCCTTCTTTCAAATTCTTTTGAAAGTGGTAGTACTTTTCAGTTTCACTTCCAAATCCTTTATAAAATTGTGCTATTCCGCTATTTTGAGAACCTTCGAAGTCAAAGATTTCTACTTGCTTTGAAAACTCATTTATACATTCTGAAATAAGGAAATGTGAAGCCCCATTATTTTTCCCTTCTTCAGAAACGGCAAGTTGCAACAACACTATTCTTTTTTTGCTTTTCGCCAAAATTGCCCAAGCCATAACAGTTTCTGATCTACTTACATTCCTAACTTCCAGGCATTGGTTGTGGGTTAAACTGTCACTCAGTTTAACGAGGTTTTCCTCGTAATTTTCATCCAATGTAAATCGAGTATTCTCTTTGAACATTTCAATGGATTTAGAAATGGATTCCAAGTTTCCAGAAGAATACTTCAAGCCAAATTTTAATGCCTTTTTTATGTTTCTTTGGGTGTTGGAGTTAAATGTAAATGAATTTTTACTGAAGGATATAATTGAATTCTCGAATTCTTTATAAGGTTGGAACACTGGAGAAGTACTCGTTAAATCAATTTTAATAAAATGCCTTTTTATAAGCTCTACTAATTCTATTTCTGATTCTATTTTATTGGAAGAAAATAGTGAAGACCGTTGGTGAAATTCAGGTTGAAACACATAATTTATCCCTAATTTTTGTTTTACAGGCAAAGGGAAAACCTGCTCGTATTTTCCAAAAACAAAAGCAATCCAATCTGGAGCAACAGCATCTAAATACCAACTGTATCCATAAATGATTTCATTATTTGAGTTGGCTACACATTTGTTCCATTTTTCAATGTTCAAATTCTTTTTAGAAATGGTATTCCAATCGCTCATTCTTTGGCTATTTCAATCATTTCTTCAAAAAGAGGACTCCAGTTTTCCCAGCCGTGTGTCTCGCTGAGGGAATCGTTATGCCATAAAACACAGAATTCACCTTTTACTTTTTTTACCGTATCGGAGAGTGTTTTTATTTGTGATTTAATTTCCTCAAAATTCTCCTTTTTATAATATTTGTACGTAGCCTCCATAAAACAGAAAGGGTGGATCATAAGGTTGGTTTCTTGTTCTAACTCTAAGTCATAAAAAGGGTAGGGGCTACATATTGAAGCTCTAAAGCCTGGTTCTTCGGGATAACCCATGCTGTAATCGTGTTCAATTTCGGCATTTATTAAATTACGATAAGTAGTTGGTAAGTGAATGATTAAAAAATGTTGCCTACTTTGATTAATAGAATTATGCACGATTTGCGAAAGTCTTTCTTTTTCCATTTTCACCTTTTCAGACTCTGTATTTGATGCAAAACTTGGATGTAATGCTACTGCAGAGTAATCATTTACGTGTTTTATTAGAGCTTGAAATTTTTGAGAATAATGAGCTACATTTTTATCATTTAGTCCGTAGTTACCAACTAGGAAAAAATAGATCACATGTAAGTCGTTCTTTTTTTGAATTTCAATTAGCCGATCGAATACATCGTATGGGTCTTTACTAGTGCCAATAATTGATTGTGTTCTTTTATTTATTTCATTCAATTTTCCTTGAAAGAGAGACCTAGCATAGGCTCCTGCAGTTCGTACTAGTCCTTTTTCTCGATAAGCGAAAGCGCTATCTACATCTATAGTTGGAAGTAATGCGTAACTTCTATTCTCTTTGATTTTAGTTCCGAAATGCGTCTTTAACAGGTTTAATAATTGGTTTGCCCACAAGTTTATTACTGGCAAGTGTAGAAAATCATTTTTAAATGCAGTTGATTGATTTGCTGAAAATCGATTATGTTGATCTCTTTTGTGCGGCCAATATTCTTCATAACGAGTTGCGAGGAAAAAGGAAGCCGAAAATAAATCGAATCCAAAATCGCCATTATTAGTCTTAAAAAAGTAAGGGTAATCTGAAGTTTGGCTTATAGTAAGATCAAATTCCTCAATTCCATTTTGGTGAAGTAAACCAAATGGCACAATTCGTAATTCCTTGCCTAAGGCCTTGTAGGAATAACTAAGTTTTACTCCTTCCCATTCCAAAAAGGTTTTTTCTTCGGAAGTAATTGTTACTTCCATTTTCAAAACGCACCTAAAAATTAGATGAATCGAAAATCGTATTCTTGAAGTTATTTGTGGGGAATAGATTAAAACTTTCAAAATAATTTAAATTTTTCCATCGTCAGCAAAACTGTAATAGCTGTTTTCAGCAATAATAAGATGATCTAGAACAGAAATTTCTAGAATTTGACCAGCTTCTTTTATTTTTTTCGTAAGACTGATATCTGGGCCGCTTGGTTTTAGATTTCCTGAAGGGTGATTGTGAATTAATATAATGGACGAAGCCATTTTGTCTAATGCTACTTTGAATATTATTTTGGAATCGGCTACAGTACCACTTATACCACCATGACTAATTCTTTCTTTACCAAGTACTTTATTTGCTCTATTTAAAAGTAGTATCCAAAATTCTTCATGATTAATATCCCCAATCAATCCTTGAAATATTTCGAAAACATGTTGACTTGAACCTATTTTAATGCGTTTTATTGCACCATTTTCTTTTCTCCTTCTTCCTAATTCTAATGCTGCAATAATGCTAATGGCCTTTGCTTCGCCGATACCTTTGTATTTAATTAGTTCAGAAACGTTTCGCTTACCAAGTTGAAATAAATTATTGTCACACTCTCCAAGTATTCGTTTACATAAATCAATTGCACTTTCTCCTTTTGAGCCGGAACCAATTAATATTGCCAATAATTCAGCGTCACTAAGACTTGTTCGCCCTTTGAGTAACAGTTTTTCACGTGGTTTATCATCATCGGCCCACATATTTATTGGTTTTTTGTCTATTGATTCTTCCATGAAACTAAGATAGGAAAGTATAAGAACAAAAAAAGCCCACAATAAAATTGTGGGCTTTCCTAATAAACAATATTCTAAATGAAATTTAACTATTTATTGTCATCTTTCATTTCTTCAACTTCTTCTTCAACTTCTTCTTTTACGTCATTGGTATCAGACACTACATCTTCTCCCATTTCTACAGCAGTTTCTTCTAGTTTTCCACTAGATTCATCCAAATCTGCTTCTACGTCTGCTTCCAAGTTTTCAACAGCGCCTTCTACTTTTTCAACATCATCTTTAATTTCTTCTTTTACCGTTTTGTCATCTGCACAAGCAAAGAAAAAACCAGAGATTAACACGAATAAAAATACCTTTTTCATCTTTTATAATTTTAAGTTAATCAAATGTAGTTTTTTTTTGTGAGAATGGTGCTATTTGGACAAAAAAAAAGCTCTGTCCTAATTAAAGGATAGAGCTTTTAATTAATGTAAATTATTTTACAAAGCCGTAACCATACGAGTAAGTTTCGATTTTAAATTCGAAGCGTTGTTCTTATGAATCAAATTATTTTTCGCTAATTTGTCTACCATAGAAATTACTTTCGGTAAACTTTCTTCAGCTACTTTTTTAACAGATTCTGAACGTAAGATGCGAATTGCATTCCGCGCTGTCTTTTGAACGTAGCGATTACGAATTCTTCTTACTTTAATTTGTCTTATTCTTTTCTGAGCAGACTTGTGAGTTGCCATAATATTACTTTATAAAAAATTGTAGCCCATAGGAGAATCGAACTCCTGTTACCAGGATGAAAACCTGAGGTCCTAACCACTAGACGAATGGGCCAAAAAATTGAATCCGTCTATTTCTAAACTTCTTCTTATTTCAATGAATTAATCGCTCTTTCTAAAGCGGGTGCAAAAGTAATAAGGTTTTTAAGAATTGCAACTTTTTAAATGAATTAAATTTCAAGGTTATTCACTTTTTTTTGAGGAGAAGTTTTTACGTGTTTTTAATGGGGTATAAATACATGTTTTGGAACTTATATTACAGTATTTCCCTAAACAAGTTTTATCTTTGTTGCATGAAAATAATACTACTTTCTATATTGCTCATGGGACTTGCCTTTGCTGGCATAGCTATTAAAATTCTCCTGAAAAAAGATGGCAAATTTGCTGGAACTTGTGCCTCTAATAGCCCATTTTTAAACGAAGAAGGAAAGCCATGTGGTCTTTGTGGGGCTCTTCCCGAAGATAAATGCCAAAAAGAGGAGGCTTAGTAACCGTGACATTCCAGACCAACCATAATTTAAACCTTCTCAAAGGCATCTTCATTATTCTCGTCGTTTTTGGGCACGTATTAATCCAAGAATCATCCCTAGGAGGTCTACGGACTGTCATATATATGATTCATATGCCTGCTTTTATTGCTATTAGTGGTTTTTTTATTAATTCTAAAAAACCTTTTTTGGAAATGCTATGGAAGTACACTATTAGATTAATTATACCATGGGCGATTGCTAGTTTAACTTTTGAGTACATTAACAGTCCAGCTTCATTTGATCAACCTAAATCTCTAATTGGCTTAATTACTCTCCCATACTATCACCTCTGGTATATACCGGCCTTCTTCTTATGGGCAATTGTCTCCTATTTATTAGACAAACTTAAATTAAACATAACAGTACAATTATTGGGCGCTTTAATTCTGTCTTATGCATTAAACCTAGAATTTACCCAATTAAACTCTCTTGGGTTTAGTGGTTTAGATCCCGATCAGTATGGTTGGTATAAATTCTTATCTACAACACGCCCCTATTTATTCTTTTTCCTTATCCTAGGTAAGTTTATTAAACAAAAAGGGGCCACTAATAAATCTAAAATTATTTACAGCTTTTTAGCTAGCATAAGCCTTATTGTCATTTGTTTTTACTTCGGTTTTCCAAAGTTTATTTATGCGGGGCTCTTTTATACTTTTAATGGATTTTTAATGTTCGCCTTAATATCAGTTGCGGGCAAGGAAAGCTTGCCTCGAAATAGAGTTATTGAGTGGCTAGGAACCAATTCACTCCCAATCTATTTATGGCATATTATGGGAATTTTAATCGTTGATCAATTTTTTGTTTTTGAAAATATTTATTTCAAAATGTCAGCCTATACCGTAGCCTGTATAGGTGTTTCATTTAGCATTCTACTTACCTCTAAACTAAAATGGGTAAACAGGATTCTATTTGGGAAATATTAGCCTTATTCAACTAACTCAATTTCATTCTTTATTCTTTCGGATGTGTAATAACCATAACTTCCGTCTTCTTTAGAATAAATTAAAAATGCATCTAAACTGTTCTTGTTTGCTTCCATGTATTTAATGCTTTTTTCTAATCCCATTACCATAAAACTGGTTGCTAAAGCATCGGCACTTGCACAAGTACTTGAAATTACGGTAGCACTTAAAATTTCTTTTTTTGCTGGGTAACCAGAAACTGGATCAATCGTATGGTGATATTTTTTTCCGTCTATTTCGTAAAATTTCCTGTAATTCCCTGAAGTTGCTATGGCTTTGTAATCTAATTCTAAGGTTGCTTCCAATTTTCTCTGGGATGCATTTTCTTCTGGCTTATCAATTCCTACTTTCCACTTACTTCCGTCTTTTTTCTCACCTCTGGCGACCATTTCACCGCCAATTTCTATCAGGTAGTTTTCAATTTGAAATTCCAACATTAGCCTCGACAACATATCTGCGCTATAACCCTGAGCGATGGCATTAAAATCAAGCTGCATACCTTCCATTGTCTTTTTTATTAGAAGAGTATCCGAAACTCTAGATTGAAGCATAAGGTCCGAAATGGCTAATTCTTCTTCACCAAAAATCACTCTTAAATTTTCCATTTTAGTAAGTTCAAGCAAACGACTAACTTCTGAGCTGTCAACTTCTGTTCTTTGTTTTGCATTTTTGCCAAAACCCCAATAAGTAACCAATGGTTTTACCAAAGGATTAAAAGCATGATGAGTATTCTCATAAAAAATGTATGACGTCATTAGGTTTCGTAAAAAATGTTTGTCAATTTCTATGGCTTCATTGGTATTATTAAAACGGCTTATCATACTCGACTCCACCCACAAGGACATGGATTGGTCCAATACATTCAATAATGAATCAACTGATTTTTTAGGTACATCAGCTTTACCAAAGTATAGTATTTTGTAAGTTGTGCCTTGTGCTTCTCCGTTGATTTCCTTGGGCGAATTTGAGTCAATTTTTACTTCAGAGGATTCATTGGAACAACTTAGGATAAGTATGGCCATCAATGAAAATAGAGTAGTGGTTGTAATTATATTTTTCATAGTATTATATCTACAAGATAATTTAGAAGTAACTTACTTTTTACCAAAAAAAAGTAATCCAGTAACTTATTGAAACAAAAAATCCTGCCGAAGCAGGATTTTTAAAAATTTTATCCTCCGAAATCATCGAAGGCAACGTTTTCTGGAGGAACTCCCCATTCGTCGCACATTTTTAAAACTGCTTGATTCATCATAGGAGGTCCACAGAAATAATATTCAATATCTTCAGGAGCATCGTGTGTGCTCAAATAATTATCAATTACAGATTGATGAACAAAACCAACGAAACCGTCTCCTTCGCCATCCATTGTTTCTTTGACTTTCCAATTATCTTCTTCCATAGGTTCAGAAAGAACTAAATAGAATTTGAAATTCGGGAAATCTTTTTCCAAAGCATAAAAATGCTCTAAATAGAATAATTCTCTTTTTGAACGTCCACCATACCAGTAAGAAACTTTTCTTCCGGTTTTAATAGTACGGAATAATTCATACAAATGAGAACGCATAGGGGCCATTCCAGCTCCACCACCAACGTATAACATTTCTGAATCATTGTGTTTGATAAAGAAATCTCCATAAGGTCCAGAAACAGTTACTTTATCTCCAACTTTTCTTGAGAAAATATAAGACGAGGCAATTCCAGGATTTACATCCATCCAGCCGTTTTTAGCTCTGTCCCAAGGTGGTGTAGCAATACGGACATTCAGCATTATTTTCCGTCCTTCGGCAGGGTAAGAAGCCATTGAGTAAGCACGTTCAACCGGCTCATCATTTTTCATGGATAATGGCCAAAGATTAAACTTATCCCATTCTGCCTTGAATTTTTGTGGGTCACCAGGATGTTCTTCTGGGTGAGCTTCAATGCCAATATCTTTAAAATCAATAGTACATTTTGGAATTTCAATTTGAATATATCCACCGGCTTGGTAGTCCATATCCTCAGGTAACTCAACTATAAATTCTTTAATGAAAGAAGCAACACTATAATTAGAAACTACTGTAGCTTCCCATTTTTTAATTCCAAAGATTTCTTCTGGAATAGAAATAACCATGTCTTCTTTTACTTTTACTTGACAACCCAAACGCATATCGTCTGCGATTTCTTTTCTAGAGAAGTTAGGAACTTCTGTAGGTAAAATGGATCCTCCGCCGGAATGAACTTGACAAGTACATTGAATACATGTACCGCCACCACCACAAGCTGAAGGTAAAAAGATACCTGCATTTCCGAGAGTAGTTAATAAAGAGCTTCCTGCTTCTACTTCAAGTTCCTTTTCTCCGTTAATTTTTATAATAACAGGTCCAGAAGAAGACAATTTTGCTTTTGCAAAAAGTAAAAGGGCAACTAATAATAGAGTTACGATTAAGAAAACTACTATAGCGGTAATAAGTGTTGTTATTAACATTGTAATTTGTTTATCGTTTAAAAATTATAATTTGATTCCCATAAAACTCATGAAAGCAATACCCATAAGTCCAGTTATAATGAATGTAATTCCTAATCCTCTCAAAGGAGCAGGTACATGAGAATATCTTATTTTTTCTCTAATTGCCGCAATAGCAACAATAGCTAAAAACCAACCCACACCAGAACCAAGTCCAAAAGAAGTAGCTTCTAGAATGGTAGCATATTGACGCTCTTGCATAAATAATGCACCTCCCAAAATAGAACAGTTTACTGCAATAAGTGGAAGAAAGATACCCAATGCACCGTAAAGAGCAGGAGCAAATTTTTCAATAATCATTTCTACTAACTGAACCATAGAGGCAATTACAGCAATAAAAAGAATGAAGCTTAAGAAACTAAGATCAACTGTTGCAAAATCATCACCTAACCAAGACAAAGCGCCTTCTTTAAGTACGTAGTTTTCTAACAAATAGTTTAATGGAACTGTTATTCCTAATACAAATATTACAGCTGCACCAAGTCCAACACCTGTTGTCACGGTTTTGGAAACAGCTAAATAGGAACACATTCCAAGAAAATAGGCGAAAATCATATTTTCTATGAAAATGCCTTTTACGAATATATTTACTAATTCTTCCATAATTTTTTTCTTTTATGAATTAGTGAGATTCAATTAATTGTGTGTTTTTAGATCGTTGAATCCAAATGATTACTCCTACTAGAATTAAAGCCATAGGAGGAAGAATAATCATGTTGTTATTCATATAACCCATTCCATATAATCCTGTTTTAGCAGTAGCATCACCTAAAAGTGCAATCCCAAATAGTTTACCAGATCCTAAAATCTCTCGAACCACAGCAACAACAACTAAAACCCAACCGTAACCAATTGCATTACCAAATCCATCCAATAAAGAAGGCCAAGGTTTGTTTGCTAAAGCAAAAGCTTCTAACCTACCCATGATAATACAGTTAGTAATAATAAGTCCAACAAATACGGATAATTGCTTACTCACATCGTATACAAA
>Ga0307998_1000307_pt1 | contig 28793 bp, 29 predicted proteins | sample Davwhametageno37_FD_203147 | JGI IMG/M metagenome (GOLD analysis project Ga0307998, IMG submission 203147) | Marine microbial communities from Davis Island wharf, Antarctic Ocean - #37 | ecosystem: Environmental > Aquatic > Marine > Unclassified | place: Antarctic Ocean: Davis Island wharf... | reverse complement strand
CAGACGATGTTGCACCAGCCACGGGATTGAGTGCTCCAACATCAGTATTCCAAACATATAATTCTACCTTCGGTGTTACACCAGTTCCTGATGCAGCGTATGAAGTAGAATATACCTATTGGAGTTCCCCCTCCAGCCTTGAATTATACAACGATGTAAGTGTTATACCTGAGAGATTCTCCCATGTAGTCATTGATGGTGCTATGATGTATATGATGCAGTTCCGTTCAAACTCACAGAGTGCTCAAATGCACCAAGCTTCTTTTGAAGATGGTATTAAAGCAATGCGTAATGTATTAATGGATGATACCTTACAGATGAGATCAACTTATGTTGTTAGGAATCGTCAGCTTACTTCTGCAGGGATAGCATAATAATATGGCTGACGAACTACTAGTACACAAAGTAATATGTCAGGGTGGCTTAGACACAAGTCGTAATGTATTAGCACAGGGTGAACAATCTCCTGGTAGTGCAACTCAGATGGTTAACTATGAACCTGCTGTAACAGGTGGTTATAGGCGTATTAATGGTTTTGCTAATTCATATGGCACAGTCGCAGGAGTAGGTTCTACTCTAGGTGTCAACGTAGTTGCTGGTATCAATGATGGTATCTTAGCTTGCCGTAAGCCTAGCTCTGGTAATAACTACTTACACCGATGGAACAACTCTACCTCTGCATGGGTAGCTGTTACCTGCGGTGGTTCACCTACAATGGTAGGGGTAAGCAAGGTACGCTTTACTAACTTTAACTTCACAGCAAAGAAGACTGTCCTTACAGATGGTATTAATCCTGCTGCTACCTATGATGGTACTACGTACACACAGATAACTCATGCTAATGCGCCTACAGATCCAAAGTATGCTGTAGACTACGCCAACCATTTATTCTTAGCAGGTGATCCTGCACACCCTAGTAAACTATTCTTCAGTGCTCCTTTAGCCGAGACTGACTTTGCCACGGGCAATGGTGCTGGTGTAATCAACGTAGGCTTTGACGTAGTAGCGGTTAAGCAGTTCCGTGATTCTATATACATCTTTGGAACTAACAGTATTAAAGCATTGAAGGGTACTAGCTCTGCTAACTTTACAGTCACAGGTGTTACACACGACCTAGGTTGTCTTGCTACGGATAGTGTTATTGAGATTGGTGGAGATCTTATCTTCCTTAGTCAGGATGGTATTCGCCCTATCTCTGGTACAAGTCGTATTGGTGACGTAGAGCTAGAGACAATATCTAAGAAGATTCAATCTGTATTCAATGACATCTCACTCCAACAAGACTTAAATGGCCTATCTTCTGTTGTAATCCGACAGAAGTCGCAGTTCAGGATATTCTTTTCAGCCTCTGAAGCTCAGGGTATCATTGGAGGTATACGAAAAGCCCAAGAGGGATTCGCCTTTGAGTTTGGACAGATACTGGGCATTGAAGCTACCTGTGCTGCCAGTGGGTACCTTGGACAATACGAATATGTAATACATGGCACATCTACAGGTAAAGTACATAGGCAGGAGACAGGAGATTCTTTTGCGGGTCAGAACATCTTTAGTATTTATCAGTCCCCTTTCCTGTACATGGAAAACCCTGAACAGCGTAAGATATTTTATAAGGTAACTACCTACCTTAGATCAGAGGGGAATAATGAAATTGTCCTGTCCACTGTGTATGACTATGATGATAATGATGCATATAACCCTAGTAACTATACAATGACTACTGTAGGTGCTTCAGCTTACTTCAATGAAGCTACTTATAATAGTACAGCAATCTATAGTGGTAACCCTTCCCCGATACGGACAACCAACATCTCAGGATCTGGTAAGTCCGTATCTTTTAAATACGTAACTAATAGCCAAGATGCTAGTCACAGCATACAGGGCTTAGTGTTAACTTATGGCACTGGAGATTTAAGATAAAATGGCTGGCTATACTAGACAATCCGTTGCAGACATAGTTGCAAACGCAGTAATCAAAGCGGCTCCCGTTAACGCAGAATACAATGCTATACGAGATGCCTTTACTCACGCAACTGGACATAAGCATGATGGTACTTCCACTGAAGGTGCTTACGTACCTCTCATTGCAGACGTTGATGCGTTAAATAAAGTAGTAGTTGATACTGCGAATAATCGTATTAGCTTCTTTGTACAAGTAGGCAATGGCACTGTAGAACAACTACGCATTCAAGATGGGGCATTTGTTCCTGTAAGTGATAGTGACATTGACCTTGGTGCCGCTGGTGCTGAGTTCAAGAATCTATACATTGATGGTATAGGTTATATTGATACCTTAGCTGTACATGAGAATGCTACCATTGCAGGTACACTAGGTGTCACAGGCTTATCCACATTAGCTTCAGTTGATATTAATGGGGGTAACATTGATGCTACTGTCATTGGTGCTGCTACTCCTGCTGCCGCTACAGTCACTACGTTAGTTGCAACTACTGCAGATATTAACGCTGGTACTGTTGACGCTACTATAGGTGGGACTACCCCTGCTGTCGGTACATTTACTTCTGTTATTGCTGCAACTGCAGACATTAATGCAGGTACTGTAGATGCTACTATCGGTGGTACTACTCCTGCTGCTGGTACTTTTACTGCAATTATAGCAGGTACTGCAGACATTAATTCGGGTACTATAGACGGAACTATTATTGGTGCATCAACGCCAGCAGCAGCTACCATAACCTCACTAGTCGCTACTACTGCAGACATTAATGGTGGTACTATTGACGGATCTACCATTGCAGGTGGCACGTTAAACAATGCTCAGATTGGTAACACTACTGCCAGTACAGTAGTAGGAACTACAGTAACAGCTAGTAACTTTGTAGGCCCAATTGCTGGTGCAGTAACAGGTAACGTAACGGGTAATACTGCAGGTGTTCACACTGGTGCAGTTACTGGTAATGTGACTGGTAATATCACTGCAGGTTCAGGTACAAGTTCATTTACTAATGTAACCATCAATGGTTCATTGAATATGAATGCTTCTACTTCTGCCACAGTAACTGGTCTATCTAATCCTGTTCAAGGTTCTGATGCTGCTACTAAGACTTATGTTGATGCCGAAGTTGCTGCAGTACTAGACTCTGCTCCGGGAGCTTTGAATACTCTAAATGAATTAGCCGCTGCTCTGGGTGATGATGCCAACTATGCTTCTACTACTACTGCTGCAATAGCTACAAAGCTAGCTAAGGCAGGTGGAACCATGAGCGGTGCCATTGCTATGGGTAACAACAAAGTTACTGGCATAGGCGCTCCTACGGCTGGCACAGACGCTGCACACAAGACATATGTAGATGCAGGTGATGCACTACAGGTACTAAAAGCTGGTGACACTATGAGTGGTGTCTTAGCAATGGGTGCTAACAAGATTACAGGTGTAGCTGATCCTACTACTAACCAAGATGCTGCCACTAAGGTCTATGTTGATACCATCCTTGGTTCAGCTACTGCTGCTGCTACAAGTGCATCTAATGCATCCACTAGTGAGACAAACGCAGGAAACTCTGCTACTGCTGCGGCTGCTAGTTATGATGCATTTGATGATCGTTTTCTTGGGTCAAAGAGTTCTAATCCTTCCGTTGACAATGATGGGGCATCCTTACTAACAGGCGCAATGTATTGGAGCACCAGTGCTAGTGCCATGAGGGTATACAGTGGATCTGCTTGGGTAGCAATGTCTCCTAGTGCTGCTGATCAAAGTTTAATTAATATTGTTGGTGGGCAGCTTACCGCTACGGAAGACTTAGGTTCTATAGCCACAGCAACTACTACAAGCGTAGGTAATAAAATATCGGTTGTAGGTAATGCCATTGCAAATGTTAACACTGTTGCTGGCATATCCGCTAATGTAACTACTGTTGCTGGTATATCTGCAAATGTAACCAGCGTTGCTGGAAATTCAACTAACATTAATTCTGCAGTATCCAATGCTTCTAACATAAACTCTGCAGTTTCAAACTCTTCTAACATAAACTCTGCAGTATCTAATGCTTCTAACATTAACTCCGCAGTATCTAATTCTTCTAACATTAATTCTGTAGCAGGTAATGCTTCTAACATTAACTCTGTAGTATCTAATGCTGCTAATATAAACTTAGCTGCTGGCTCAATAGCCAATGTTAATTTAGTAGGTGGCTCAATAGCCAATGTTAATACAGTTGGTGCTTCTATAGCTGACGTTAATAGATATGCAAATCAATACACTATTTCTTCTTCGGCTCCTTCTAGCCCTGATTCTGGTGACTTATGGTATGACTCTTCCTCTGGTGTAAACACTTTGAAATATTACACCAGTAGTGTATGGGCATCTATTGCTGCTGGCATAGCGTCTGTAGCTGGTGACACATCCCCTCAATTAGCTGGCACTTTAGATGGTCAGAATAACAACTTGACAAATATCGGTACTGTATCTGGTACTAACTTACAGATGGACTTTGGAGGTCTATAACAATGAGTAAATTACTACAACTACGTGGTGGCACGACTTCCGAACATTCATCTTTCACAGGTGCCGTACGTGAAGTTACTGTTGACACAACTAAAGACACTCTGGTAGTTCATGATGGTTCTACCGCTGGTGGTTTTGCCTTGCCAAGAACTGCCGCTGAAGTATCGGCCTTGATCTCTAATGATGCTATTGATAGTCAGCACTATGCGGCTGGCTCCATTGATGCGGAACATCTAGCTAACGATTCAGTTACAACAGATAAGGTACATTTAATATCTACATCTAGCACTCCCTCTTTGGAAGCAAGAAGTGATGGTACAACAGATGGTTACATACAGTTAAATTGTACAGTAAACTCCCACGGAATTAAACTTATGTCCCCCCCACATTCAGCAGGGGCGAGTTATACGTTAGTATTTCCTCACAATGATGGTGATGCTAACCAAGTATTAACTACAGATGGTTCTGGCATTATGAGTTGGGCTGGAGTTGGCTCAAACTCTATAACTGCTGGCGATGTGAACACGGCTGCTCTAGGTGCTGATGCAGTTACTGGGGCTAAGATTGCAGATAACGCAGTTGATAGTGAGCATTATGCTGCTGGATCTATTGATCTGGAACACATGAGTTCCGAATCTGTTGATGAAGATAACTTACATATCTCTAATGCAGGTTCTAATGGACAGTACCTACAGAAGCAAACAGGTAATGCAGGTGGCTTAACTTGGGGCACTGTTGATCTAACAACCCTATCAGGTGCTAACCTTACTTCAGGCATTATACCTACTGCTCGTATCAATGCTTCTAGTATTGCCAACGACTTAATTGATAGCCAACATCTTGCTGCGGATTCAATTGATGCAGAGCATTATGCCGCTGGGTCAGTAGATACTGCAGCCTTAGGTGCAGACTCCGTAACCACTGCTAAGATTGCAGACAGTGTTGCACTGGGTGGTAGCCCAACTACTACTACACAGTCAGCTGGAGATAACACAACTAAGGTAGCCACTACAGCTTACACAGATGCTGCTATTGCCGCCCTAGCTGACACAGCCCCTGCAGCCCTTAACACGTTGAATGAACTGGCTGCTGCTCTTGGTGATGATGCCAACTATGCTGCTACTACAACTACTGCTATTGGCTTGAAAGCACCAATTGCTTCTCCTACATTCACTGGCAACATTGGAATGCCTAACGCTTCCATTGACTTAGCTATGATGAATGTTAACTCTGTAGATTCTGACCAATATGTGGACGGTTCTATTGATGCTGTTCACATTGCTGCTAACACTATCACCGCTGGACAACTAGCTGCTGACTGTGTAGGTGCGAGTGAACTAGCAAATAATTCGGTGGGTTCTGCCAATATCATTGCTAACTCTATCACTGCTGGGGATATTGCTGCAGGGGCTGTTGGTGCTTCTGAGATTGGAAATGATGTAGTCAACTCACAGCACTATGCTGCTGGGTCTATTGACAACGAACACATCAACACAATGGCTGCTAGTAAGTTAACAGGTGCTTTACCTGCTATTAGTGGTGCTAACCTTACAGGTGTCGATCCTTTCCCTAGTGGCACAGTGATGGTGTTTTATCAATCTGCTGCACCCACAGGTTGGACTAAAAGCACAGCACAGAACGACAAAGCTTTACGAGTAGTCAGTGGATCAGGTGGTGGTACAGGTGGTACGCATGACTTATCTAGTCCACCAAGTCTTGCTCACACACACACTGCTGCAGCCCACACACACACTGCTGCGGCTCACACGCATACAAGTGCGGCTCACACTCACGGCAATAACCTGTCTGCTGCTGCTCATACATTGACTGAAGCTCAGATGCCAAGTCACCGCCATGCTGGTGGTTCTAACGTATATGTAGGTTCTAACGGGGTGGCATATACTGGAAAGAACTGTCAGTCAGGTCACAGTGCAACTGGTGGTAAGAACTATTGGGGCTATTATACAGGCGGAGGTCAATCTCACTCCCATGGTATGTCAGGTAGTGTAAGTTCAGCAACTCCGGGTGCTACGGGTTCAACAACTCCGGGAGCCAGTGGTTCAACAACTCCGGGAGCCAGTGGTTCAACAACACCTACATCATTCGCTCCAAAATACATTAATGTAATCATCTGCGCTAAAGACTAACTTATGATATAATAACAAGGATGTTATTTTTTTAATAAAGGAAAGTTATTATGGCAATGTTAGTAGAACACACCTGCCCATTAGGGTCTGAATGTGAAACAGCAGAGAACAACGTAATTAAGAGATGTGCTTGGTACACCAAGATAGTTGGCACTGATCCTAATACAGGTAAAGAAATAGAGGATTGGAGCTGTGCAATGTCATGGCTACCCACCTTGCTGATAGAAAATGCGGCACAATCCCGCAGCACTTCATCCGCCGTAGAATCCTTTCGCAATGAAATGGTTAAATCAAATGACTTGTCTAGGGCGCTACTTATCTCCACAGACAAACAGTTAATAGGTAATTAAGATGGCAATAGTAACAGTAATTGTAGAAGACAAGATTATTTTAGTGGATGGTGACGCTCGTGAGTGTGATCGTTCTTATCCAGCTAACTTATGGGCTATCCAATGGGACGGCACAACAGGAACTGCAGAATGGACAGATGGCCCTAGTACGACCATTGAAGCCGCTGACGTAGCTGAGTTTATAACGTCTTGGGAGGCGGAAGCCCCAGAAGAAGAAGTACCCTATACAGCTCAGGAGCTTATAAATGGGGAGAGTCTTAGATACTTATCCCTTACAGATTGGTATGTTATTAGGTTTTCAGAAACAGGTGTAGCTGTACCGAGTGATATAGCGTCACTACGAGTAGCAGCAAGAGCAGCAATAATTTAATTAATATCTTTACTTGTATGTAATAGTGTGGTAGTCTACTCAGAACCCCACCCCCCGTTGCATATAGGATATATAATGAAGATAAATAAGATAGTTATTGTAGGAGGAGGTTCTGCAGGTTGGATGACTGCAGCAGCCTTAGCTCACAAATGCCCTAACATTAAGTTGACCTTGGTAGAGTCCAACACTATAAATACTATAGGTGTCGGGGAGTCTACTTTAGGTCAGATCAATTACTACATGGAGCTGTTAGGCATTAAGGATGAAGAATGGATGGCAGCATGTAACGCCACCTATAAAGCATCTATACAGTTCACAGACTTTAGGGATATAGGGAGTACATTCCAGTATCCTTTTGGAGACTTTAGTGCAGCACAGGCTCAGCTAGACATATCCCCTTCTGAGTTCCTTACCTTAAGGGAGTTATATCCTGATGATGTTAAGGTGGAGAACTTTGGTGATTACTATAGCATAAATGGTTTAATGGCTCGTCACAACAAGATCAGTGGAGAGCCTTTACCCCAGTATGGTTATAACCCACGTAAGGATTTAGCATACCACATGGATGCTACTTTGTTTGGTCAGTACCTTAAGGGTAGATTCTGCTCTGACATTGAACATCTTATTGGGGATGTAGATGATGCTGAAATGGATGCAGTGGGTAACATAGAGAGTATTAGTTTAAGTACAGGTGAAGTATTAGCTGCAGATATGTTTATTGACTGTACAGGATTTAAGTCCTTACTTATAGAAAAGAAGCTAGGCGTTCCCTTTATAGAGTTTGAAAAGCTCCCTAACGATAAGGCAGTAGCAGCAAAAGTACCTTATGCTGATGAAGAAGATAAGATTAGTAAGCTACATAATGTAACTGATTGCAAAGGGTTAAGTAGTGGCTGGTTGTGGAACATCCCATTATGGGATAGGGCAGGTACAGGATACGTTTATAGTTCTAAATTCCAGTCAACAGAAGATGCAGAGGCTGAGTTTAGAAAAGAAACTAACTGGGACGGGGAAGTTAACCACATTGATTTTAGACATGGGTATCATGAGAAAGCTTGGCATAAGAACGTAGTAGCCATAGGATTGTCTTTTGGATTCATTGAACCCCTTGAATCCACAGGGTTGCTAACAACACATTCACTTATAATGTTATTGGTGCGAGTGTTACTCCGTAATGATGGATTAGTTAACAGTATAGATAGAGAACACTTTAACAAGCACTCAGTAAATGAAGTTGTAAGTTTATCAGACTTCGTTGCTATACATTATGGTCTTTCATCACGAAGAGATACACCTTACTGGAGATACGTTACAGAGGATGTAGAGTACAAGCATGAAGTTCTATCAGAGTCTGACTTCGGTGAGCTTAATTCATACCTACATACTAGTTTAGTCTATGTTGCCCTTGGAATGGGTTGGTCGCCTCAGCAATTGTTTGACGAGAGTATGTTTGAACCCTTGGACAAGGTATTGTGGGAAGAGAACAAAAACCTACTTACTACTTATACAGGGATTGTGGACACTTTTATTCATACGCTACCCACTCACTATGAGTATTTAGTTAAAAACATTTATAAAGATTAGGATTAAGTATGAGCAGAATACTCGTAGTAATTATAGGTTTAGCTTTACTGGCCCCTAGGCTGGTAATGGCTGAGCCAATAGTCACAGATTCAACTACTAAGAGTACTGTTCACACAACAGGATCAGTTACCACCACACTTAAGTCTCCACCACCATCTGCTATCTCCCCCTCTTTAGGTGGTAGTAACTCTGACTCATGTACAGTCGGAGTGGCAGGTGCGGTGCAGACACAGATATTAGGTATCTCAGCAGGAACGACAACCCGTGATCTTAACTGTGAGCGGTTGAAGAATGCAAAAACACTCTACGATATGGGTATGAAGGTAGCTGCTGTGTCGGTATTGTGCCAAGACCTACGGGTATTTGATGCCATGATTATGGCTGGAACACCTTGCCCATATAATGGAATTATTGGTGCTGATGCCAAGATCGCTTGGGAGAATGATGAAGGGGAAATCCCTAAAGAGGAAGTCATTACCAAGTACGACACAAAAGAGTTTTTGCTTAGTGTAGGCGGCTCAATCTTAGGTTTGCTTCTACTACTATGATTAGGCTAGTTGTTGCCTTGCTAGCGATCTACGCAACAAGCGCCCACAGCGAGTATCTATACGGCCTGACAGGGAATATGGCAGGCGCTGGACATACTTGGGGCATGAATATCGGGCCTAGTGGCTCACAAAGTTTAAAGATTAATGGGGTGTTTTATCAGTACACGCCAACCAAGAACACCGAAGATGACATGCTAGTTCATGTTAGGAACAAGCGAGTAGGTGGTGGTTACATCTTCTCAAGTACCGATGATTGGAGTGGGCTGCAAGGCGGCATACCCATTACTAAGGGCTTCGTTATAGATAACTTACCCATCGAGTTATGGGGTGACGGGTCGATTGACGTTGAGGGTACGGGATCGGTTGTTGATGCCAATGTGGTCTACAGCTACAAATACAATAACGACTGCCTAACGCCTATGTCAGACCCCTCTTGCTCTGGTTATATTGATGCAGTGCTGTCAATGATGGGCGAAAGTAAGGTTGAGGTTTACGACCCATTAGCAGATGAAAACATAGCTGATGTAATTGATGAGAAAGCCGAGTTAGATGAGGATGTTCAGCAAGAAGATGAAGAGAAGGCTGAAGCGAAAGACAGGTTGCAGCGCATGTTAAGCGGAGTCAATGACTCAATCCTTTACGCAAATGTAAGCTCCCAAAATCTTCTGATGTTTGCAATGTCTCGTAACAGTAATTTAAACCCTTATTACGATAAGAAGTTATCTGGTGGCACCTACAAAGAGACAGTTGTTCTTGATGGCGGTCAACTACCTGATAACAAGAAGGGCGCTAGAGCAGGACTAGCCCAGCAGATATTGCATACCAAGATGGTCAACTCTCAGTATGAACCAAAGGAATAACGTATGAAGAATTTACTAATAGCTGTTGTGTTACTCGCATCGTCCACATCAGTTCTCGCAGCAGACACGCCTATTGTAGGCAATGTCCAGACTCGGTGCTTAATCACGACTGACACCAATGGTGTGTTCGGCAACCCTTTACCTAGTAAGCTGAGTACAGCCTCAGCGGATGGGGGCGTGGTGCCTGTTGTTCGATACGATGTAACTCTGGCAGATGCTTATTTAGCAAAGGTGACAACCCCTACTGCGTTCAGCACAAGCCCATCTTTATCGGACTCTGTCACATGGACAGGCTCAACAGCAGTGAGCAAAACGTCTGATGCGGCTATGTCTGGCTATGAGGCAGCAAAGGTTACTTACGGCTCAACGACTCAGTTTGACTTAACGAAGGCTGGATCAACATGGTTCTCATCTACAGCTACGGCAGTGTACGGGGTGAGTAAGTCATTCCCAGGTGGTAGCTATACAGCCATCGTATTGGCTGAGTGTATTGCAAAATAACATGAAAGCTATCCTGCTCTTGGCGCTGTTACCTTTTGGTAATGCTATGGCCCATGAGATGACACCGACTTACCCAGTGTTTACTGAGTCGTTTATGGCAGGTATATCGGTTACAACGATGAACCTTTTTAACAAAAGGACAGATGTTTCATATTATGAGATCGGTGTATTTGACGATGAGTGGGAACCCATTCCGTTTGTGTCTCAATACACGATCATACCTATGGAATATTTAGACACGCTAGCCTTTGATGTTTATGTGAGCAACCTGTCTCTTGGTTCGGTCGAGTACATTTGTTCGGTGTCACAAGTACAGGCTGGGGCGACAGTATCGTCAAAGATTTGTTCGAGAATTAAATGAAGTGGCTAGTTGCAGGATATGTGCTTTTTCTATCACTACTGATGTTAAGCACCAATGTACTTGCAAATAACTCACTATCTCTGCAACTACCAAGCAGTAGTGGTAGCTATCAGTCAGATAAGTTTAAGACGGGCGATATGGATTGCTCCAATGCCATAGGTGGCACGATCAACCTAGAGTTTGGTGTAACGGGCATCATTAACAATGCGACCAGCCTGTGGTCTAGCTCTAGTGCATTGCCAAAGTCAAAAGATCTTGGTGTGTTTGCTAGGATCATCATGCCACTGAATGCACCTAAAGAGCGCATAAACTGCAACACACTTTACGAGCTAGAGTTAAGTAAAAAACGTCTTGAGATAATGAAGCTAGAAACAGAATTAAACGCCCTTAGACGGCTACAGTTAGGGGGATAGTATGGCAGAGATAGAGTATGGTGGTGTTAAGTTAGGCGGTAGTAAGCTACTCTTAGTAGTACCACTAATCGGTACAATAGTTGGTGGTCTATGGGGAGGCTTTGAAGCTTACCAAAGATACCTTAGTATGGAAGCAAGGATCAGTGAGTTTGTTACACCAGATCTCTCAGACTATGATAAGCGTATCGCTGTCATGGATGGGAAGTTTGCCGTAATAGACAAGACACTTGCCCTACTAAAGGATGAAATCTCCTCTATTAAGGATACCTCAGAAGGACAGTACATCACCATAAAAGACCTTAAGAACTCCATTAGGGATGATATCAACAGGCAAGAAAAGATTATAGATAAGGTAGAGGATGACATCTCAGGTATTGAAGAAGATGTTAGGGCTACCATAGATACAGCTGAAGGTCGCTTTGAAAGTAAGCGTGACCAGCTACAGAAAGATTACGTACAGAAGTCTGACACTATCCGTGAAGATGTAGAGAGAAAGATTACTGATCTGGAAACAAGATTGAATAAGAAGTTACAGCGTTCACTAGATAACCCGTTAGCTAATTAAAAGGATTTACATAATGTCAGGTATGTCAGACTTTGAAGCAGGACAGTTAGTACACGTAGTTATTCAACTCACTAAAGATGTTGAGAGTTTGACGGGTACCATGATTAAGCTTAATGAGAGGCTGGCTGTGCAAGAGTTACAGTTAGCTAAGGGCAAAGGTATGGCTGCAGGTGCATTAGCCTTAGCAGCCATTCTAGGAGGCCTCAGTGCCTACCTTATGGGTAAAGTATAATGGTCATATGCAAAATCTGTGGTTCGTATGATGTTAAAGCAGGGCATAATGTATGCAGGAACTGCACTAAGGGGAAAAAGTAATGGCTATAGAATATAGAGGGGAGAAGTTTGAAGGGTATAATAAACCTAAAGCTTCTTCTAAAGGTAAGAAATCTCATGTAGTTCTTATCAAGGATGATGGTAAAGATCGAATGATACGCTTCGGTGAGAAAGGCGCTAGCACAGCAGGTAAGCCTAAAGCTGGTGAGTCAGATGCAATGAAAGCTAAACGTAAATCTTTTAAAGCACGACACGCTAAGAACATTGCAAAGGGTAAAACTAGTGCAGCTTATTGGAGTAATAAAATAAAATGGTAGGAGGTTACAATGGGTTTATATTCAAACATACACGCTAAACGTAAGCGTATTAAAGCAGGTTCTAAAGAAACAATGAAGGCAGCAGGAGCTAAGGGTGCGCCTACTGCTAAGAACTTTAAACAAGCTGCTAAGACAGCAAAGAAAAAGAAGGTATAGACTATGAAGAAGAAAGGGTTACCTAAATCAGGATATATGTCAGGTGGAATGGCTATGAAGCCTACAGGATACAACATGGGTGGAATGCCTGAGAAGACTATGGGCTATGCCAAAGGTGGTTACGTAAACTGTGGGGCATCAATGAAACCTTCTCAGAAGTCTAAGGGGAAGTAACATGGCTAAGGGTGTAAAGCATTACTTAAAGAATGGTACAGAGTATAACGGCCCAGTCCATAAGACTGCAGGTATGGCTATGACAGGTGCTAAGCATACTAAGGCTAGTAAAGACCTGTTCCATAAGAAAGACTTATCAGATGCAGTAAAGAAGAAGATGAAGAAGTAATGTGGTCAATTGTTCCAAGGAGAAGTGATACATGAGCTTTAAACTAGGTAAGAACAGTATTAATAATTTAGTAGGTGTAGATGGAAGACTTATTGCAATTGCGGATCTCGCTATTACGCTTTCTAATATTGATTTTGGTATTCCTAGCACTGGTGGCTTGCGATCAACCGAGGATCAAGCCAAGCTGTTTGAAGATGGAGTATCCAAAGCAGATGGGGTCAACAACAAGTCCTACCACCAATCAGGAAAAGCACTTGATGTGTACGCTTACGTTGACGGGAAAGCTTCTTGGGATAAATTACATCTAGCACTCATAGCATCTTCAATGCTACAGGCATCAGCCCAGTTAGGTTATAAACTAAAGTGGGGTGGGCTGTGGAAGTCATGGCAAGATATGCCTCACTTTGAACTAAAGGATTAACTATGAGTTTCTTAAGTTTCTTAAACCCCATTGCGAGTATTGGTAAGACATACTTAGAAGGTAAGAACCAAGTAGCTAAAGCTAAGTCAGCAGCAGCCATTGTAGGAATACAGGCAGACGCTGATGTTAAGACAGCAGGGGCTAGGGCAGCTAACAAGTTGGCTGATGATGGACAGACACAAGATTTTAATTTAGATCTAGTAGCTATGCAGCAAATGGACAAGTCTTTTTTAGACGAGGTTATGATTGCCCTACTACTAGTTCCTATAGCAGCATCCTTCTTAGGGTATCAAGCAGAAGTTACAGCAGCATTTGAATCCTTTGCTGTTATGCCTGATTGGTATCAGTACTTAGTTATCGGTGTATACGTAGTTAAGTTTGGTATGCGTGGGTTACTTACAAAATTAGTATCGGGTAAGCTTGGTGGAATTAAACTAAAGTAATGGTAGACTTAATAGAATTTTCATGCTACTCTAGTGAAACCCCCACCCCCCGTGATACATATAGAATATACTATAAGGTTACGACTCTCTCTGTGTCTTCTTCCTTCCCTATTAATCATTCCTATAAGAGAGTATAAATATGCCTCAACAACAATTTACAGGTTTCACAGATGATCAGAAGATGCGTGTAGCATCTAAGCTTGGGCATACGGGAGACATAGAACAGTTTGAAAACTATTTGAATAGTAATCCTAACGCCATGAGTAAGTTTAATACTTTTAATAGTGCTGTTACTAAACGATATGCAGTTGGTGGAGCAGTAGCTCCTATGTTCTCTGAAGGTGGAGGAACCAATGAAGATGGTTCACCAAGATATAGTTGGGGGCCAGTTCTTCCTCCGGGTGAGCTTCCTATAGGTAAGACAGATCCTAGGATGGTTAAAGGATATACTCCACCTCTTACACCGAAGCCCCCAGAAGGTATTGACTATAATGAAAACAGTACAATAGGAGATATAACTTTATCTCAAAGTTTAGCTCCTAGACTACCAACGGGTAGCGTAGCTCAAGTTAAAACTACTGAAACTAATAATAATCAAAATGTTTCAACTAGTGGTACACCGCTAGGAACTTTACCTACCGCATCAGTAACTGGGGCTACATCTACTAATTCTGTAGCTAGTCCTACCTTATCTGCTAACACAACTGGGCCTGTAGCCAAAGCAGTACCAGCAGTTGAAACTTCTACATCAAAACTTGTAGCAGCTAAAGGTGAAATATCGGATGACTCTAAAGTAAATGCCGCACAACAGGTAGGTTCTTCCGTATCCCAAGTAGATGCAGCACAAGGTACAGCTACACAAGTAGAGGGCGCACCTACACGTACTCTTGAAGGTGGTGAGTTAGTTAATCCTGTTGCAGATGCACAGAAAGCAGCAGCATTTACTGAACAGATAACAGCAGCACAAGCAGACCCATCATCTAAATCTACTGTACAGGGGCAGCTTGCCACCTTAATGACCTCCTTTGATGAAGGTAATACACCAGCATGGGCAGCAGGGGCTATGCGTAACGTGACTGCACAGATGGCTGCCCGTGGTATTGGTTCATCTAGCATGGCAGGTCAGGCACTCATACAAGCAGCCTTAGAGTCTTCATTGCCTATAGCTACTGCTGATGCACAGACATACGCTAACTTTGAAATAACCAATCTTAACAATAGGCAGCAACGTGCCATGTTATCTGCACAACAACGTGCTACTTTTATGGGTCAGGAGTTTGATCAAGACTTCCAATCACGGGTACTGAACTCTAACAAGATTAGTGAAATAGCTAATATGCAGTTCACAGCAGATCAAGCAATTGTTATGGAAAATGCATCGGTAGCTAACAGTGTAAATCTAACAAACCTATCAAACCGACAAGCAGTTGTAATGGCAGAAGCAGCTTCTTTATCTCAGTTAGATGTTTCTAATTTAAATAATAGACAGCAAGCTGCGGTTCAAAGCGCACAAAACTTTCTTGATATGGATATGGCAAACTTATCTTCGGAACAACAGGCAACTATGTTTAAAGCACAGTCTAGTGTATCTACTATACTATCTGATGTAGCCGCAGCAAATGCTTCTATGCAATTTAATGCTACTTCTGAGAATCAAACAGATCAGTTTTTTTCTAACCTTACCAGTAGTGTATCCCAGTTTAATGCAACTCAAAAGAATGCCATGAGCCAATTCAATGCAGGTGAGTCCAATGCGTTGAGTAAATTTAATACCGAAGTTAAAAATCAAAGAGATCAATTTAATGCTAGTAACAGTATGGTTATTAATCAGTCTAATGCACAATGGCGTAGGCAGATAGCTACGGCAGATACTGCTGCTATAAACAGGGCTAATGAAGTAAACGCTAAAGCTGTATTGGATATAAGTAATGTAGCATATAACAATCTGTGGCAAGAACAACGAGATGAAATGGACTGGGCATATAAGAATGCAGATAGTGAAATGGAGCGCATGACAAAAATAGCGGCCTCTTCAATATCAGCCGCAGCACTAGTAGATGCAGCAGCATTAGAATCTAAGGCTGCGCAATCATCAAGTTTAGGTAGCAGCATTATGGGAATACTAACTACTAATCTAACAGGTACTGTACTAGATGGGTGGGTATAGAAACAAAATGAAAGGAGCTAAATATGAGTAAGCACGTTATAACCGCAATGCGTAGCCTTGAACCCTACTTAATATCTGATGAAATTTCTGATACTACTAAGGGACTAGCTGGCAGGGTTACCCCCTCACCTTCTGTTAAAACCAATAATGATCCTAAACAAACTATTGCTAATTATGTAAAGATTATTAGAAATCAAAGGAATACGTATGGCAAATGAAGCTATTAATGTTATGGATGCATCCATTCCAGGACAATCTCTTACTGGAGAAGTAGGATCTAAACCTTGGGAAAATCCCCCTAAGTATAATACTGTAGTAGAGGCACTAGATTTTTATATAGGACAGTTTGCTAAGCCTAAATTATTAGGCCCACTGCTAGATCAAGTAGAAGCTGGAGTAGCTATATCAACTATAGTTAATGCACTTCAGACAGCAGCAGTGATGGAGGGTATGCATACACTAGATGTAGGGTTATTAGCAGCCCCTGTACTAGTAGAGTATCTAGCATTGCAGTCTGAAGAAGCAAATATTAAATTTAGTTTAGGGGGTGAAGACTCTGATATTCCTAGTCCTGAGTCTATTGATGTTTTAGTAGACAGCTTAATACTAGGTGAAGCTCCTGCATATGTTCCTAATAAAGCAGAACCTATGCAAACAGAACCTATGCAAGAAGATACTATGGATGCACCCGAAGAGTCGGCAGGTTTAATGAGTAAAAGGAGTCAGTAATGGGTTTTAATTTAGGTAGTTTTGCAACAGGTGCGCTTAAGGCCTTATCCGATAATGTTAAAGAGCAGTCAGATACAGCAGACAAAGACGCTAAACGATATCTTGAAGCTGGTATAGCAGAAGGTAAAGCAGCTACAAAGGCGTATAGGGCTGAGAATAAGACTCTAAAGGAACTGGGAAGTCAGTTAGACGCTCAGGGTTTTACTAATAATCAAATCAAACTAGTATTAAAGGGTGGCAAAACTTCTACTCAAAACTTTATAAAAGCTGTGAGTGATGCAAAGAGCCTTGGTGATCCTACAACAGACGTTGCTTCATGGGTAAACGTAGCAGGTAAACCTTCAAGTGCGTCATGGGAAGATTACATTACCACTGTTATACAGGGTCGCCCTGATAAAGATGCTGCTGAAAGTTATTACATTGCCCCAAAGAATAATAGCATATTAGGTTCTTATTTAAATAATGGTTCGGTTGCAACTGGCAACGGCAATAGCCGATATGACCAACAAGCTGCAAAGATGTCTGCTGGTATGGGTATTAATGTAAAGGATGTAGTAGCTGCTGGAACAGGTAACATGGTATATGATGATGCCAACCAAGTCTCAGGTACTATTCAAACTAAAGACCTACAGCAAAGTTTATCATTTTCAGAGGCTAAGAAACTTTCTAAATACCTATCCGACACTAGGCCAACTAACATTAATCTGCTTAAGTTACAATTGGATGCTGCAACCTTTGATGGGGAACGGGATGAAATAAATAAAAAAATTCTATTAGAAGAAGATAAGGTACGTAGAATAAAAGCTGAACATGATCTAGTAGTTGGTGAGTGGAAGCTAGATAATAATGCTTCAATAAAAGTATTGAAAGCTCAGGTTGCAAACGCTGAAAAGACAGTGCAAATGATCAACGTACCTGATGATTATAAAAGTGGCATAATGTTATTTCAACATAAGTACACGGAAGAAGAGAAAAAGGGAGATGCTGCAGATCCAGAAAAGTTAGAATTTTATCAATCTAAAGTAGATCAATACAAGTTACAGTACGTTGACCTTACTAGTATGATATCAGGTGCTAGTCAGAGGCAATCTATAAGCTCTCTTAGTACTGCTTTTGACACCATGTTTCAAGACGAACTAATAAAATTACAAGGTACAGATAATAGTAATTATAAACTAGTTCAGACTGCTGATGGAGGACAAAAACCTGTATTTGTAGGTAAGAGATCTGACGCAGCAAGACAAACATATCTACAAGCTAGGGCAAACGCTACTGAAAGATATCTCTTAGCCACACAAGGTTCCACTGGCCCAAGCTATACTATGATGCTGGCAGTAATAGATGGGCAGGAAGAGGCTGCTGCAAGGGAGGAAAAAGAGTATCGTAAAATTAATGATCTAGGTTCAGTAACAGAGGATATGTTTAAAGATGATAGGTCAAAATTAGAAATGAAAGCACCAGGAGGAGCTTCTAACTGGGATGGAGAAAACTCGTCTGGTTCTATTATAAATATGGCACAGGCTAAGAATTATTTAAAACAGGGAATTAGCGTGGTGTTTGATGAAAAGGTGGATAAAGTATCAACCATAGATCCCGATCAATCTTATATAATTAAGTTTAAACGTAAGAATGGTTCCACAATATTTAAAGAAATACTGGGTAGTCAATTAATTAAAAGCTTTAACAGTCAGGCAAGTACTACGGGCCTCATGAGTAAAACCAAAACAGCATAAGGTGAATATATGAGTGACCTAATAGATAATGAAGATGCTTCTTTAGATGAAGTACAGCTTGATGGGCTTACCAGTAATGAATCACTGGAAGCAGACAAGGAAAAACAACTAAAGATTGATCAGTTTTTTAATGACTCTGGTAATACTATTTCCGATGATTCTTCTACAGAGGCTACTAGCCTTATGGCAAAGCCTGAGGATTCTTCAATTAGTCTTATGGAATCTGGCGAAGAAAATTATGATCAATCCGAAATGGATGAATTTCTAAACTTGTGGAGTGACTCCGAACCCTCAGTTAACTCAGGCACAGTAGCCACAGATGTAGACACAGGAGTTGATGAACTTCAAAGCTTGTACACGATAGAAGACTTAGGGGATGCTGAAGGTGATCTAATTGATAACAGTCAGATTACTATAGACTTCTTTAATACAGATGCCGTACAAAGAAGCATGGGCGAGTACATGGTAGATCGCTACGGACAGGGTGGTGCTAAAAAAGAAGGTGAATCTAAAAGTGACTACGCTGATAGGTTCTTTAGCAAGATGCGCTGGATGGAACATAACATGGGCATGACAGGTCTGGGCCTTGCATGGATGTCTACCGCAGAAGAAGAACAGAAACAAAACTTTGGTTTTCTTTATACTGCTTACACTGACATGCCATCTTTCCACGAAGAAGGTGGGGGAAGTAGTTGGAACGTAATAACCGACAGCATAATGGCTGGTGTGTTTGATGCTACCAACGTAGCCACCTTAGGTGCTTCTATGGGTCTGAAGCTCGTAGGAGGACGCATGGCTGCACGTACAGCACTACGCTATGCCATACGATCCAATGCAGGTAAGATAGCAGGAGCAGTAGCTGGTGAGAGCCTAGTAGGTATGATGCATGAGTCAGCATTACAATCTATTCAAGTAGAAGCGGATATGCGTACTGAAAAAGATTGGAGCGACATTGTATGGGCAGGTGCCATTAGTGGTGCTATAGGTGGTACTATCAACATGGGTAGTCTTTGGCTAGGTGCTAGGGATAAAACTTATGCAGATAAACTTAAATCAAAAGTAACCGCAGCATACACACCTGATGCAGACAACATTGATGCGGCTGCTAGGATAGAGGAATCCCTAGCTGGTATGGATTCTATATTTGATGTTGTTTATGCCAGAGGTATGATGGACGATGCTGGCCCTTCCAGTGACGCTTTGCAATCGCAAGTAACACCAGAGGTATTGAAAGAAGCTAAGGCAGTTATAGGTAAGCTTATGATAGCTGTGCCGCATTTCCAACCTGACTTTGCTAAAGGAGAAAAAGTATCAGATGCAATGTACAGAGTATTTGATGCACTTGCTTTGGGCATTAATAGTGGTGACACATCAAGGTTAATAACAGATGCTGGTATAGACATTGGGGATTTTAATAAGTCTGTAACTGCACTTAATAAAACTCTTGCAGATAATAATATAGATATAGCTGAGTTTGGAGAGATTACTAGATTCACACAGAATCAATCTGCTCTGGTTCTTACTGGACTAAGCCAACTATCCAAATCTGTTAGGAAGATACAAAAACTAGCACCAGAAGTATTGGAGTTCCTAGAAGAACCATCTGCACAAGACATACACAATGCAACATTTGGTCGTTCTGTTATACCGAATTTAAGTATAGGAGAAACAGCATCTAAATGGGACAGAATACGAAGGGCTATATTAACATCACAGCCTGTAACCTCTGCACGTAATGCATTCTCTGCAACAAACTATGTAATGTTTGATACTGCTAGTGAAATTTTGTTGAATACAGCTGATGGTCTAGGTAAAGCAGTAAGGGCTGTAGGAGAGGGCAACGCATCTGTAGCTGGCACTGTAAAAGGTACAAAGGATATATTCGTTAACTCGTTTGGTTTGATAGGTAAGTTAGGTGACACAGGAGTAACCAGAGAAACTGCAGAGGCATTATTGGAAGGTCACCCTGCATTACATCAAATTTTATTACGTACTACTCAAGAAGCAGGTACTAACACACTACCTAAAGTAGTAACTATGCTTAACTCTCTTAACATAGCACAGGATCAGTTTATTAGATCCGCAGTTTTTGTGGAGAGTATTGAGAGGCAGCTTAGAGGTTCTGGTACGGACATTATGCAGATACTTGGATCAAAGAAGCCTATACCTACAAGCGTAGTAAAAAAAGCAGTAGATGATTCACTACGTGCTACTTTTGCTGATGTACCTAAAGGCGGCCTTGCACATAAATTTGTATCCTTTGTAGAAACTCTACCTTTTGTTCCTGTTATAGGTACAGCAGCATTTCCTTTTGCTAGATTTATGGCAAGTGCATTGAGTTTTCAATATAAGTATTCCCCTGCTAGTTCAATAGGGGGTTTAGTGAGAATGTATTCTTCTAGGAATATGAGAAAAAAGGGGCAAAAAGGTTACGTAAGATTAAATAAACAAGCTAAGAAAGATGTAGCAGACTCCGCAATAGGTACAGGAGCCTTAATAGCAGCGTACTACTACAGAGCAAATAACAGAGATGTACCTGTAGATGAAATGAGGATAGAAGGGCAAAATTCTACCATGAATATAATGGCTTTCTTCCCCCTACCTTTCTATATGGCGGCAGGTGAGATGTTATTTCAAGCAAGTGATGAAGGTAGAGCAGAAGAAAAAGAAGTAGATGTAGCAAAGATAGTGCAAGGTTTTACAGGCGCACAAGTACGTGCTTCACAGGCCAACGCATACATGAATTGGATGTCAGAATCAGCACAAGATGCGCTGAAAGGAATGGAGGGTACAGCAGGAGAGAAGTTTGGAGAAAGGGCTGGCAAGTTTGCAGGAGAAATGGTGGGACAGTATGCTACTACAGGTCGAGTACTCCGAGATGTGCTTGGGGCTTTTGATGCAGAGATGAATGTGGTACGTAACCCCAATGTAATAACAGGATCAGGTGGTGTTGAAAGAGGGCTAGATGCATTTAAAAATCAGATCATAAAGAATCAACCCTATATATCAGAGTCGTTACCTGCTCAAGTTTCCTCTACTAGGACAGAGGTTATAGATGGGAAAAGGCAAGCTGGCATTATGAGAAGACAAGCACCTTATCTAACTCAAATGACAGGCGCAGGTATTTTACCTAATGCTACTAAAATAGAAAGAGAACTCGTTGATATGGGATATCCCCTGTGGACTATATCCCCTCGTAAAGGCGATAGTCAATATGATGCAGCCGTAAAATCTCACATGGCTATGCAAATAGAAGAAATTATGGGGTCACTATTTGAATCAGACTATTACAAAAACATGACCACAAAAGAGGATAAGATAGTTGCTATTCATGAAATGATGAAAGTAGTTAAGGTAGAAGCACTGGAACCTGCTCAAGCTGAAATGGGTGAAATAGAAAACACAACGAAATTTAATCCCGTAGACAGGGCAGCTTGGGGTAGGGTTCCTAAAGTTTATAAAGATAAGGTAGAAAGAGATTACTTTGAAGAGTATGGGGTTTCTATCTCCAACGATGGGGCGTATTTACAAGCTTTAGATTTATATAAAGATGCCCAAAGCCGTTTTAAGCAAAACTAAGGAAGCCAAATGAACGAAGAATTAAAAAATAAATATCCTAATTTATTTGGATCTAGCTTCAGTAAAGATGATGCATACGGGGCTGTTGCAGATGTAGTTGCAGACACTGTATCTGGTGTGGTTGGCCCTGCTGCTGCGGCTGTAGGTTCTATGGTAGATCAAGCACTCACTAATAAAAATCTAGTAGATCTACGCAGTAATAAGGAAAGGTTTGCTAACATGTTAAACTTTGAACCTCGCTCCAAGGCAGGTGCAGAGGCTAGTGAATACTTGCAAGGTAAGTTAGGTGAGGGTGCTGCTGCTGTAGAGGAATTTTGGGGAAAGTATAAACCTGATTCTTTACTGATGATGGATACTGCTATTGATATAGGTACTAAGGCAGTTAGAAATCAAATGTCAGAACGTCAACTTAACATGGTAGACAATACCATAGAAGGTGCGGAACTTATCGGAGGTGCAGTAGGTGCAGTAAACAAAGTAGCTAGGGCTATACCTGACCTACCACCTGTTGACCCTGATTTCCTAATGCCTCAGGCTAATATGGCTACTGCTGGTGTACCCTCAAGTGTTACACCCGAACTGGACGCACCTGTATCTACTCAAGCTATGGTAAAAACAAGTGATGATGATCAAGACATTGACTTTGATGATGACTATGAAGCAAATGATGCTGACAATCTGAAAGAGTTAGAAGATGATATGCGTATGTCAGATCAGGAAGAAAAGTTTGCTGCGGTTATGGCAGCTAGTGATCCTAATACGCCTGATCCTTATATGACCAATGAAGACATGGATTCTGTTGAACTACAGAGAATTTCGGATGAACAGTCTAGCTATGAATCATCAGGTGCGGAAGTTGAGGACTTAAATATAGCCAATCAAACTGTGGAGGATTATGTAGGTGGCTTAAGAGATGGATACGCTAACATGGAGAAGCAGTCACTACTACATCTACGTGACAATAAGATAGCAGAGGTTAAGGTTCTTAAAGAATCATTTCCAGACGTACCTGAGATAGTCTTAACAGAGGCACTGACGAAGTTCAAACGTCCAAAAATAACAGAAGATAATAAGCTGGATGCATTTGTATACCTAGCCATAAAGCGCACAATAGAGGCTAAGAGGTATAGGAAAGACAGAATTGGGGTTGATAAATTTGCACCTTCCCCCACTGGTGATGATTTAATTGAGTTAAACAAGGACATTGATGCAGAATTAGATATGATAGGATTGTCAGGAACAGACTCACTTAGTAACTTCTTTAACAAAGATGGAACAATAGATGTACAGGGAATGAAAGATTCACTCAGTCCTTTTGCAGATCAGATGCCCCTTGCAGATTTAGCAGACGAGTTGGATGATTTCGGTGGATACTATCGTGCTTATGATCTCACTGACGCTACCGCAGTAAGTGATATGAAATCCTTAATGAGTAAGGAACAATCTAGGTACTCCAGATTTAAAAAGAAGATGGGTAACAGACCCGATGTTACCATAATAAAATCTAAATTAGGTTGGGCAGACGAGTATGAAAAAGGATCAACCCGTACATTCCAAGATGGGCAAGAGCGAGTTGAGAATAAAAATAAAGTAAATGAAAAGCACAGTGAACTTCAAGACGGATACATGTCTACTAGCACCAACATGAATTTCACTACCAGACAAAAAGCATTTGGTGGAGATCAAATAGGTAATGTTAAGTACGCCACTATCCCTGCCGCAGACTACGCTTATCAGACCTATAACATATCTCCTAAACTATACGACACTATAAATACAGCTAACACCCCCAAGGCTGCTGAGAATATGGCAGAGTATCAATATAAAGGTAAGAGAGCTAGACTATTTGATGCCTCCCTTACAGGTGGTACTAAAGGTAGGGGTGTTAAGATACCACACAGTAAACATTTAGAAGATGAAACTGCTTTTGCATCCCCTATGGATATGGAATTTAAGAATGTACTAGACAATCCAAAGCTTAAGGCTGAGTATAAAGCATCTTCTGAGGCTAACAGGAGACTAACAGGGCCGACCCAAGCTAAGTTTAGGGATGAACTGTATGGCCTAACGGATAAGACAGCTACAAAGTCTCGCCTTGCAGGTTTAAAAATGTGGGGCATTGAAGAGGGTACCGCAAGAAAGATTTCTACCTTACAGAGAGTGTCTACACTAATGGATAGGGTAACTGATCGCAAGGATACTAAGCTTGATTTGTTTCAATCTAAAACAAACAAAAATACCATGTTAAAAAACACAGATAAACTAAGTCCAAAAGCAGCACTAGTAGTGTATAAAGAATGGAGGTATATGCTTAATGAAGCTGCCGACAGTATAAAGCACAACAGAGGGATGGGATCTAGGGGGCCATACGTAGGTATACTAGAGCAGTTTACTAGTCATGCTGGTTTTAGAAACCCTGATAGGTTTCAGATACTAGCTGACAGCTTACCCAAAGAACAAGCTGATAACATGCTACAGCTTAGAGAAAATCTATTGGGTTTAAAGGAGTCTAAATTTTCTACGGGGGAGTTTGGTGCAGAAAAATACCAAAGTGAAAGACTACCTGCCGCTAATGCTATAAAGGAACTAACACGTAAGTTTAACGAAGGTGGTTTAGTAGAGGATGAAATGGAGAACATGTTTGGATAGTACATAAACTCCACCCAAAGAAAAGCCCCAAAGCTCTTGACAGCAATGGGGCTTTTTACTGTCTAATCCTTGACAGTACAGTAGTACAATGCAATACCTATGTCACTAAATGATTTCACATGCACCTCCTGCACATGCTGCCTCACCTGATAGGTCAGTCTCGTCCTCCGCTTCTATCACCTTAGTAAGATCAATACTGTTAAGGCTACTCTCTAACATATTGAATCGTTCTTCTGTGATGTCCTCAAAGGGAGCTTGCGTATATGTACCTCCGTTGTATGGTAGTACCGCAATGCCATTGAAGGTGTTACGATTCTTCCACATCCATTCTCCTACGTCAGGCCATTCATCATCCTTGACAGAGATAGTGCAGCTTACGTTGTGTGAGTTCTGCCCTTCTCTATGGCCTACCTGAACCCAATCTGTGTTGAATATACGTACACGTTCCAGTAGATCTAACGCATTCTCAGTGCGTAGTATAGAGCCTTCAGGAGCCTTCTGTGGTATCTCTACTACAGCCTGTTGCTCTGGGTTAAAGTACTCGTCCTCTATTAACTCAGGGTGGTGCTTAGCTAAGTGCTGATAGAGTGCTTCATTCTTTCCTAGTCTCTGTCTACGAATGTAATAATCATTATGCCAAGCATGGATGCCACTACTTGTACCAAGTACGCAACTAGAGGTGCCTGATGGCTTGACAGTAGTACACCTAGCACTGACATTAATATTAAGAAGGCCAGCAACACGCTCATTCTCTTCTTTAACAATCTCAGCCGCTTCAGCGAGGTCATAGGATAGTATAACGCCAGAGCCAATTCCAGTTTGACCGACTCCAATAAGAGCATCACGCTCCGTGGCCTCTTTCCATACATCCCTGAGATAATGGAAGTCAGTGTATCCAGCTTGCAGCGTACCAATAAGAGCAGCCGCTTTAGATCTTTCATTCAAGTCCTCCTGTGAGGTTATGTCACTTACGTTTAGCTCAACTAAATTGCAGAACTGGTATGGGCGTAACCCGATTTCGCAACATGGATTTGTCCCCCAATCTTTATCATTACTGAAGTAGACCCCAGGCTCACCTGATCCGCTAGCTTCTACACGCTCCCACAACTTAAGGAAATCATCCTTGGTAGCACGATGCCGTAAGATAACAGCACTGTTGTTAGCACGACCACGTTGAGGGTTGTCTACGTACCACTCACCAGCCTTGCTGGACATCATATCAAGATCATCCATGCTGAACAGGGAGATCAATGCTGCCCTACGTATGCCACCTGCAAGTACTGCATCTGCAATGTAACACATAAGGTCATGCACTTCTAATGTACTAAGGTTACGGCCTAGCGCATTGTCTAGCACCTTAGTGAGTTGATGAATACAATCCTTCAATGGCTGAGGGCCAGGTGCCTTACCACCTGAGGTAATCAACATAGCACCCTTAGGGCGTATGTCACGATAGTCAAACTCAACTTCCATAAGGCCATTGAAGTAAGACTCCATCAGTACCTTCACTGCGTCTGCCCAACCTTCAATGTTATCTGATACTAGGAACCTACGCTTACGCTTCTTAGGGCCACGCACTTCAGGTAACTGAGTAACATGGTGACGCTGTACTGAATAGCCTACACCTGTGCCACCTAGTAGTAAGAACATAGTCTCACTAAAGGCTTCCACCTCAGACACTGGAAGGTAAGCACAGTTAAAGATTCGGTTAGGTGCTAACTCTATAGGTGCGCCACCAAACTGTAGTGAGCGCATAGATGGTAAGGCTTTCTTCTCATACACAAACTTGTATGCACTCTCAATGTCTTCTACCATATGAGGATACTTACGCATGTGCATTTGTTTGTTACGGGTTACTAACTCTTCCCATGTCTCACGCCTCTGTAAGGTTGGGATGTACTTAGCGTACTTAGAGAAGACTGTTATGTCTGAGAGTATTTTATTTGTTACGTGCATAATCTATTATTCCTTTTACTATCATATGGATAAAGAACCCCAGTGTTACAAGATATATTGCAGATAATAGCCACACTATATAAGCCTCAATTTGTTGGGTTGTACAGTTATACTGATTTTATGAAAGAAGTCAAGCACTATTTAAACCTTTATTAAAGTTATCCATGAAGTGTTGCATCTTACTCTCATAAGTATAAGCAAACTCATTCTCTAGTAGCCAGTCTTCCATACATCTACGTGTGCCATTCTTTCGTTTCTGTGCGCCAGGAAGTGCCACGTTCTCTGAGTGCAGTACAAATACTATGACAGCCATTGGGTTTGATTTACGAACATGGATGTACTTGTCCATTTCATGCCGTGTTCTGAATCTTCCCTTGACTTCAAACCATACGTTACCCATCACCCCATCGGGTGTGTACTTCCTATTCTCTACGACCTCATAGTCCACCTTGATGGGTTCGTAATCTATATCCTTCATAGGGCCATCAGCAAACAACCTAAACTCTAACCATGATCGGTAGGGTTTAGGCTGGTCACGATTCATGGCAAGGTAATCACTCCATGATTGGTAAGGTTCTGGTGGTATGACCTTACATTTAATGCCGCATGTTTTACCTAGTATGCTAGGCGTTACCTTGCGGTGCTTAGGTTTCTTCTCCTTCTTAATAGGGTATCTCATACTAGGTTATCCAGTAGCTTATTGATATACCAACGGCACTTCTCTAGGTTAGTACGTGCATCCTGCTTCTTGTTAGCCCTCCATGTGTACTTGATTATGTTACCTTTACAGAAACCTTGAAACTCTTCTGCACTTAATGCTGACTGTATAGCGTCAATGCATTCTACTCCACTAACTCCCTCCGACTTATAGTGGTTGGGATGATTAACTAAATCCTCTAGTGCATCATCTAAGCTAGCGGTTAACTCTGGTACTACATTCATTAGCCATTACCTCCGCATTTAGTATTGAAGTCTAGTGTAATAACATTACCTTCTCTGCCAACAATGCTAGAGGATGTACTTGGTTCCTCACTTTTGATTCCTAAGTCATCCAGTAAATCTTCTGTGTACTCAGCTAAGGCTTCGTCAAAGTCTGGGTTGTCTTCACAGAACTGTACCATAGCTGCCATCTTGTAGGCTAAGAACATAAGCTGTGCATGAGTTGAATCATCTACATCAGGCATATGGTTGCTGAATACAGACACCTCAAGACTAGAGTGGGTATCTGCATCATCCCTGTCAGATTCCACAGGCCGCATTAATACTCCAAAGTCATTCTCTGTCATGTCGATCATGCTGCTTCCTCTTCTATATGAATGTAGTTAACCATTGCAGGAACCTTAGCCTTTGATGGTATGGATGGGCGTTCTACTAGAGTATCCCAACACTTGTACTTATGCTGACAGAATCCACACTCAATGCTAAGAGTTAGGTTACCTGTCTCTACCTTACGAAACTTTTCTTTGATGGGTTCGTAACATCTCTCAAAAGAATCTCCGTCTACTATGCGATTAGCCTTATCCTCTAGCTTATCTAACTCAGCTTGCATATCAATGCCGTCAGCAGTTATAAACTTGAACTGACCATTTGCTTTGTTGATAACTATCCAACCACCTGCGTCTAAGTCTAACGCCCTACTGTACCCTACTAGCTGCCCTACATACCCAAAGGAATCATGTTCCTTAACAGTAGCAAAGTCTATCCACTTGTTTGCATAAGCCCAAGGACTACAAGATTTGATATCCCATACAGCACCATCAATGATAAGGTCAGGCGTACCATTGATAACATGCTTACCTAAGTTAAGCTTTAAGTGTTCACCATCCTGCCATATTACACCAGCCTCAGTGAGGATACCTTTCATGA
>Ga0307998_1000301_pt1 | contig 28998 bp, 30 predicted proteins | sample Davwhametageno37_FD_203147 | JGI IMG/M metagenome (GOLD analysis project Ga0307998, IMG submission 203147) | Marine microbial communities from Davis Island wharf, Antarctic Ocean - #37 | ecosystem: Environmental > Aquatic > Marine > Unclassified | place: Antarctic Ocean: Davis Island wharf... | reverse complement strand
GAATATTACATGAGGAGCCCGCTCTAACTCCTCCAATAGTTCAAATCCATTTTTACCAGGCATTTGAATGTCTAGAAATAGAAGATCGGGCTGCAATTCTTCTATTCCTAGTCTTGCTTCCTCTGGGTTTCCATAATCAGCAATAACCTCTAGATTAGAATGTTGCTCAATTAACGAAAGCAATTCTTTTCTTCCTAGCCTCTCATCATCAACTACAATGGTTTTAATTTTCATATCCGTCAATATTTTGAGGCAGTTTGACTAAACAAATGACCTCAGTTTTGTTTTTATTTTTTAATTCGAATGAAGCTTTTCCTGAAAACAACAGCCGTAATCGCTCTTTTGTGTTTTCAATGCCAAATCCAGTCTCGGTTTTTTTATTTGCGTCGTACTGACCGCTATTTGTAATGGAAATAATCAAATATTCGTTTTCCAACTCCGCGACTATAGATAAGTTGCCACCTTCTGGAAAATGAGCAATACCGTGCTTTATTCCGTTTTCTACCAGTGTTTGAATCATAAGTGGAGGTATCATAATGTGTTTGGTTTTTGGCGAAATGTCAAAAGAAACATTCAGCCGTTCTTCATATCGATAACCTTCAATTGCTAAATAATCGTGAACCAGTTTTAGTTCTTCTGAAAAGTGGATTAGACGCTGTTTTCCCATAAGCATATTACTTCGCAGAATATTAGAAAGTTGAGTAATTGCTTTCTTAGCAACCTTTGGATTTTCTTCTACTAAAGCCCGGATGCTATTCATCGAATTAAAAATGAAATGCGGGTTGAGTTGAGATTTTAATTTATTCAACTCTATTTCGTTTCGAGCAGCTTCCCACCGTAAGTTTTTTATTTCTTCGGCTTTGTAATTTTTAAAAAAATGGTAAAAGAAATAAATAAGAGACCACAGCGTAAAAAGGATCATCCAGCCTGCCAATTCTTGAAACACAACCGCAGTGTTTAATGCCTTTTTACCTGAAAAAATGAGGTAAGTCAACCCAGAATATGCAAGTTGAAATATCATAGCCATAGCCAGTGACCCAAGAATAAAACGCGGAATCATGCTAGGTATATTGAGGTTTAGCCAGTCATTACGGATAATAATTTCTCTGTACAAATGGCTAATACCCATTCCAAGAAGGAAGGCAGAAGCAAGTGTTAAGACAAGGGGAGCGGAAAGAGAAATACCACTCAGTTGGTTTAGGATGTAGGCTATCAAAATATAGCTTCCCCAACCTATGGATTGGCAAATTATGTATAGTCGTTTTTTTGAACTCACCTACCAAATGTAAATCATCGCTATTGTAATTAATAGTAGACAATACATAAGTGGGGTTATATTGCTATAACACCAAGGTTATTAGGTACAATCGATAAACAGAACGTACTAAACAGTGGCAATACACTTTAACTCAATGGCAATAGGAGTTGGAAGTGCATTAATTGCAACAGTAGTTCTGCAAGGTTGATTTTCTTGGAAGTATTCAGCATATATTTTATTGAAGGTCTTAAAATCACGTTTCATATCGACTAAAAAAACGGTCACGTCTACAAGATTTTCCCAGTTAGATCCTGACGACTCTAATACCGCCTTAACATTGGCAAAAACGCTGTGAACTTGAGCTTCAAAGTCAAATTCTTCAAAGTTTCCATTGTGATCTAATTTTAAACCCGGAACGGCGCTGTCATTTTCATTAGACTTTGCAACCCTAGGCCCAACACCAGATAGGAATAATAAATCGCCCACTTTTCGAGCATGAGGATATGCGCCAACAGCTTTAGGTGCTTTGTCTGAATTTATTTTTCCTTCCATGATTACTCTTTTTTACAAATATAATTTTCAAGAATGATTCTATAGCATTGTGCGTATTTTTACATCAAATAGAATTGAATGAAAGTTAAGATTTTAGGTTTAATGCTCGCACCCTTTGCTTTGTTTGCACAAGTAAACATGCCAGATGCGCCTGATTTTATCAAACAAATAGAGGTTACTCAGCAATATGTGGTAGAACTTGAACCACCAGAAACGGATGATCTTTTGAATATGCAGTTGTCTGCAAAAGAGAATCAGACTCTTGTTCCCATGGGAAAAATTGTTGCTGTTTCTATAAATGAATCGTTAGGTAAGATTGAACTTATTAATGATAACCTAGAAAGAAAATCTATTGAGATAAAAACGAAGGGAGTTAAGGGTTTGACGGCTTATTTGACAGAAGTGTTTTTGCCAATTGGGTCAAAATTATATGTTAGTAATGCCAATGGAAGTCAAATTCAAGGGCCTTTTACATTTGATGACGTTCTAAACGAAAGGCTTACTCCTTATATGATTGAAGGGAATTTTCTAAGAATAACTACTGTTTATGATAAGAACATCGCAATCAAACCAAAGTTTTCAATAAATGAATTAGGCTTTAATTTTGGCGATTTAACCAATCTTACAGCTCTTAAAAATGAATTTGGATCGCGAGATTTCGATGATTCAGAAGACTGTGAGGTCAATGTGAATTGTGATGAAGGTGATAATTGGAGAAAACAACAAAGGGCAGTTGTAAGAATAAAAATGCGCATTCAAAATTTTGAAGGTTGGTGTACTGGAACAATAATGAATAATACGCAACAAGACTGCACGCCTTATGTGCTAACGGCAGATCATTGTAGAGCCGTTGAAGGGCAAGTGGCGAGCACTGAGAATTATGATGATTGGCAATTCTATTTTAATTATGAAGGAACAGATTGTCGAAACCCAAGAGAACGAGATGTTTCAATTGGCGAAATAACTGGCTGTAAACGAATAGCAAACACAAAAAGAAAGGGTTCGGGAGGCGCAGATGCTTTATTGCTGAAACTTTCACAGGATATCGATCAGTTTTATTCACCATATTTTGCTGGATGGCAAAATTTTGATGAGTTAAGTCCAAGCGGTGTAATGATTCACCACCCTGCGGGAGATATAAAGAAGATTTCGACATACAAGACTGCCATAATTGAATCGGAATGGGATGAAAACTTTGGCAGAGACACACATTGGCAAGTATACTGGTCTTCAACAGACAATGGTTATGGGGTATCAGAGCCAGGATCTAGTGGTTCTTCATTATGGAATAATAAGGGTTTAGTTATTGGCCAATTAACGGGCGGAGCATCTGCTTGTAAAGAAGATACTGATAAGGGCGTTAGCCCAAGTTTTCCGGACTATTTTGGGAAATTTAGTTTGGCTTTTGGTTACGATGGTTCTGACCCAGAAACAACTTTGTTTTCATATTTAGATGGAAGCAATCATGCAAAAAGTATTGAAGGAATAGACTGGCCTTGCAGTGAAAAAGCACTTAGCTCAGAAAATGTTCAGCAAAGTTTAGTAGATCAAATTTCAGTTTTTCCTAACCCATCAAAAGGTAATGTTAGTATAAGCTTTGGAATCCTCGATGTAAAAAAAATACTAGTGCTTAATAGCCAGGGAATTGAAGTATTGAAGCTTGAAAGTGATGATGTTTCCGAACTTACTTTTGATGTTTCGGAATGGTCAGTAGGCTTTTATTTAGTGCAAATTGTAACCGGTGAGAATAGGTTGTTGAACAAAAAATTGATTGTAGAATGAGAACATTAAGTTATTTATTGATTTTAGGGTTGGTATTTTCTCTGTCAAGTTGCAAGGTTCGATCAAAACCAGCGGATAGCATTAATGCTTGCAAAGAGTTAGTGGTGACAACTCCTGATGTTTCTACGCCTAATGCGGAAAATGTATCTGTGACTAAAGTTTTTATGGAAAACGAATGCCTTTCGGTACGCGTTAAATTCAAAGGATGTGCCCAGTCTGGCTTTGATTTGATGTATAACGGAAAAGCTAAAAAGAGTAGTCCTCCTCAAGTCAATTTAATGCTAAAATCGTTAGATGTAAATTGTGAAAGCAGCGAAGAAACAGAAAGAGACTTCAAATTTGATGTTAAAAAACTGCAGGGAATTAGTGGAAGCGGAAAGATTGTAATTAGCGTTCAGGGTTTCTCCGAATCGCTGGTATACCAATACTAGCCTTTCTTAATAACCTTAGGAACCTTAAAGTAAAAACTATCTTTTTGTGGGGCATTTTTCAAGGCCTCATCTTTTGAAATAGTGATTTTACTTTCATCAGTACGAGTTTTCCCTTTTTCATCAGTCATGTAAATCAATGGTTCAATGCCATCTGTAGGAACAGACTGTAGCTTTTCGACAAAATCTAACATTCGATTTAGGTCGTTTTTAATCGCCTCTTTTTCGTTACCCTCAAACTCAAGTTTAGAAAGACCTGAAAGTTTATCTACTAGTTCATTATCTATTTTCATCACTTAGGAATTGCATTCTGAATTATATCAAATACTCGATCGCGCAAATCTACTATATCCTTTTCGGTCATTCCCTTTGTTTCGATAGCAGGATGAACAATTGCCGGAGCCAGACCAGGAGATGCGGGTGCTTTGAGAAACCCTCCGTTTTCTAGACGTTTGTAGTTTTGTATAAATGTTACTGGTACAATAGGAACTTGTTCTTCTATTGCAAGCTTAAAAGCACCGTTTTTAAATCGCCTCATATTAGGCGCGTCTGCAGGAATTGTTCCCTCAGGAAATAACACCATACTATTGCCTTTTTGTAATTCCTCCACAGATCTTAGGTAGGCATTATGTCCACTTTTTCTACTTCTTCTATCTACAGGAATATTCATTCCTTTCGTAAAGAAAATATTGAATAACGGCCATTTCATAATCTCAGACTTCCCAATTATGGTAAAATAATCGGGCACTAGGGGGTAAATTAAAATAATATCAAAGTAGCTGCTGTGGTTACTCACTAGTACATAAGGAGGTTTTGGAAAGTTTTCCATTCCTTTTCTAATAAGGACAACTCCAGTTATTAAGGATAGGAACCAAGACCAAATTTTTTTAAGTTTAAAGGCTGTTTTATACCGTTTTTTCTTTCCAAAAAGAATTAAAAACATGGGGTATACGATAACCATAGAGATTAAGAACCATATGAAAAAATAGATTTTCCAAAGGATAATAAACGGGCGCTTTATGATTTGTCCAATTGACATTGAAAGACAAAAATAGACTTATATTTTTTTTAAAAAAGGAACAAGGAAACCATTAACTGATGATAACCTGTCTTAAAGTCAACCTTCATTCATCAATCCTATTTTATCTTTGCAAGCTAAATAGCAACAATGTCAAGAATACTAACGGGAATACAGAGTACAGGAGCACCTCATTTGGGTAATATTTTGGGTGCAATTGCTCCGGCGATCAATATGGCAAACGACCCGAAAAATGAATCCTATTTGTTTATTGCTGATTTACACTCCATGACACAAATTAAGGATGGCGAAGAATTGAGTAATAACACTTACAGTGTTGCTGCTACTTGGTTAGCTTTTGGACTGGATACTAGTAAAACGGTTTTTTACCGTCAAAGTGATGTTCCTGAAACGGCTGAATTGTCTTGGTATTTAAGCTGTTATTATCCTTATCAACGACTTACGTTAGCGCATTCATTTAAAGATAAAGCAGACCGTTTGACAGATGTAAATGCAGGTCTTTTTTCTTACCCAATGCTTATGGCGGCGGACATATTGTTGTATGATATCGATTATGTTCCTGTAGGTAAAGACCAATTGCAACATTTAGAAATGACACGTGATGTCGCAAGTCGATTTAATCATCAAAAAGGGGAAACATTTGTTATTCCGAAAGATTTAATTCAACAGGAAACCATGTTGGTGCCAGGAAGAGACGGTCACAAGATGAGTAAGTCTAGGGATAATATCATCAATATATTTTTACCAGAAAAGCAACTTAAAAAGCAAGTAAATCAAATTGTCACCGATTCAACTCCGCTGGAAGATCCAAAGGATGCTGATACATGCAATGCTTTCGGGATTTATAAACTGTTAGCTTCAAACGATCAGATTGATGAAATGCGTATAAAGTATCTTGAAGGCGGTTATGGCTTTGGTCACGTTAAGCGGGATATTTATGAGTTGATTTTGGAAAAGTATAAAACTCAAAGGGCCTTATATAACCAGTATATGGAGAATAAAGGTGAAATAGATAAGGTTTTGAAAGAAGGCGCTGAAAAAGCAAGAATTACTGCTAAAGAAGTACTAAACCGTGTTAGGATAAAGAGTGGTTATTTGGCTCGGTAAGCAATAGCTATTGAACCGCTCACGTTTTCTAGAGAGATAGTTTCTCCAGATAAGGTTGATAAAATAGTATTTGCAGTAAACGCGATTTTTTTAGTGGGCATTCCCAGTTCATTTTCTTCGTAGTCTTCTATTGAAGTCAGCTCAAATTCGTTTGCATTATTTAGGTTTGGCTTAGAGTAATAGTCTTGACCAGCAGCATCAGTGTATTTTAAATAAACAGTCCCCAATTGCAAATCGCCTTTCGGGTCTTCTCTAGAACCACTTTTGAAAGAGTAATTAGCAGCACAAAACGCATATTCCTCTTTTAAAACAAGATTTTTGCAACGTTGAGATTGAACTCCATTTTCGTCAGTTACGGTCAAACAAACTTTCTCAATTCCCTTTTTAGGATCAGTTTGATAATCTACATACGGGGTGCTTGCAGTGCTTCCACCTTCAAATTCCCATAAATAATTTAATGGTGTAATAGATTCAACATCAGGACTAAACGCTAAAGATCGTTGTGTTTGAGTGATAACAAAATCTGTTGTAGCTTCCGTTTTAATAAACACGCGATTTTGAATTTCACTTTGACAACCTTTTGAAGTTTTCACACTCAACTTAACATCGAAAAAATCTTTTTCTCCAACATATAAATGGCTAGGTGTTTTTTCATTACTTGTAGTCCCATCACCGAATTCCCATTCATATTCCACTTCAATTGCCTTACTGGTAAAAGACTCATCGGGATTAAACGTAACTAAGTATTCATTACCTGCATTAGTATTTGTGAATGATTTAAAGCCAGTTCTTAATTCTGGTTCTGATGCAACACCTTCAGCAGCTTCTTTTTCATCTGTAAAAATCAAAGTGAATGATTCAGAACAGTTGTTTTCGCAACCTTCGGTTTTTAACTCACCGATAAATTTTGGAATTGTATTTTCTTTTTCTTCAAAAGAGCTATACATATAGTATTGATTATCTCCAGCTACAACGTTCAAGTTAGAACCTCCAACTGTACCCATAACAAAAAATTCTGGAGTATCAACCATAGTTTCTTGAAGCTCATCCTTCTTGCAAGAACTTATAGAAAGCAGAATAACTAATATGTAAAACAGCTGTTTCATTAGAATCTAAAAGGAGTGTATTTTAAAGTAACACGCACTTCCATGTTGTTGCTATTGTCTTGAATTTCAAATGTCTCGTTGCTGGTAATATCCATTAATCCGTATTGCAACATACCACCAATTGATAGGTTCCTGCCTAGGTTATAATCGTATCCTACTCTTACTCCAGCATCCCATTTGTTAAGTCCATCATTATAGTTCCAGGTATTTTCTACTGAACTTGTTGAAGATTCAAAACTTTCATTGTTAGTTTTAGCAATAGCACTTTTTACTCCAGCTAGATAGCTTATGCTCGCACCACCAAAGACAGTATGCTTACCCTTAATGTCATATCGTACTTCAATTGGTAAATCAATGTAATGCAAACGATTTAAAGCAAGCGTTTCGGTAGTTTGAGATTTCCCAAATCCATATTCAGTTTGAGTTCTGCTCAACTCAATCCCTTTTCCAGATTTACTTCTATACCCAAGCCCAGTTGAGACAGAAATATTTTCAGATGCTTCTAAATTGTAATAAAAGCCCGCCGTATACAAAAAGTTGTTTCCAGAAAGTTGATTAGCAGAACCGAGTCCATTTTCGAGTGTAATTCCACCAAAAATTGAAAGGGACTGATTATGAATCGCAGGCATAGTTGACTTTTCAACCGGATCAAACCCATATTCTGCGAAATCTACTTCAATCGATTCTAAAGAACTAGGTTTAATCTTATCGATATTCGAAAATTCACTGTTGAATGCAAATACATCTATGTTCCCTTCAGAAGAAGACTCAATTGAATTTTCAGCTCGTTCTATTGAAGAAGAGGATGTTTTATCTTCTTCGTTGAAATCATTAGGTAAATCGGTGACATTTTCTCTAGTTGCTGCAACTAGAGTTTTATTTGTTTTATTGTTTTCTGGTAATTGATTGCTACTAAGCTTGGAATCTCTTACAAACGAATCTTCTTTTTGTAATCCAAAGTTACCAGAGTTGTTTGCTGCTAGACTAATAGAATTTTGAGCAATTGATCGAGGTGAATTCACCTCAGTATTTTGAGTTGTTGTTTCTGAACTAGCAATCAATTGATTGTTAGGAATGTTACTGCCAATAATTACAGTACTTAAGAAAAGAGCAGCAGATGCTAATTTTCCAATGCTCATCCATGAAAACTTTTCGCGTTCATTGAGCATAGAATTCATGTTCTCCCATCCAGCCTCGCTAAATGCATGAGGAGTTGGATTACCTAATCCTTCTCTAAACAGTTTATCTATGTTGCTTTTATCGCTCATAAATTCCCCGCTCTTAAAGCTTCTAGTTCAATAGACTTAGCAATTAATTCTCTTAATTTTTTTCTAGCAAATGATACGTGCCACTTTGATGTTCCATCTGAAATATCAAGCATTTCAGCAATTTCTTTGTGTGAATAACCATCAATGGCAAAAAGCACAAAGACTTTTTTACTTTCAGTAGGAAGCTTATCAATAAATCCTAATAATTCTTCTGCTTCAAATTCTAAATCCGCTGCATTGTATTCAACCCATATGTTTTCGGTTCCATCATTCTGGATATCCTTAAACTGAATAATGCTTTTCTCTTTGCTGTTTTTTCGGTAATCGTCAATGATTGTGTTGATCATTATTCTTCTAATCCAAGCTTCGAATGGTCGATCACCCTTGAAGGTAGAAAGCTTAGTTATAATCTTCATAAACCCCTGGTTAAGAAGGAATTCTGCGTCTTCTTTGTTTTTTTCGTAACGCAAGCAGATGCTTAGTAGAATACTATAGCATTGTTTATAAAGCAAAAATTGTGACTTGCGTTTGTTCGCAATACAACCTTCTAATATTTCGTTACTTATTTCCAATTGGGTAAATGTCTTGTCTTACAAATATAAACTCTTGATTAATACAATATTGACTTTTCTTTATTCTACAATGATTGTTTGATTAAATGTCGTCTGGTCACCAATTAATTGAAGAACATACGTTCCATTATCTAGTGAAGATATGTCTATTTGATTATACCCATCATCTAAATTACCGCTCACTAGTAGAGAGCCTGAAACAGCATAGATGCTCACGAATTGATAATCGTCTTCATTATTTATGTTCAAAGAGTTTTTTGCAGGGATAGGAAATATCTTAGTATTCTGGACTTGAATTTCTTCGTTAACATCCAAAGGGTCTGCAATTCCATATGAGCGAGTTCCAGTAACCCAAAAAATTAATTCATTATCTAGTTTTGAAGGGTTTATAATCAACCCAGAAGATTTTTTTCCAGGAGAATTTAAAATTATTTTTATTTCTTTATCGGGTAAATTAGAGAATGAATACAACCCTTGTCCATTTGAATTTGTCAGAGCGATTAATTCATTTTTTATATTATATATGAATAATGAAGCATTAATAACTGGATCTCCTTCATTATATCCCGGTACATCACCGCCGAACATAATAGAGCCATTAACAGCTTCGTTTCCAGTAGAAGTTACAATTGGAGTTAGGTTAATGTTTTTATTAGAAACTGTTCCCTGAATGTAGCACGCTTTTGATAATGACCAAACTGCACTGTCGCCATAATAAGTTGGTGCATATAGCTTTCTTAAAGAATAGGTCATAGGCTCTGCAAATAGATAATAGGTTCCTTCATCAAGGTCTCCAATACGATAGTTACCACTGGTTGAGTTGGTTTGTGTAGCCTTCACAAACTGCAAGGTGTTTGGACTAGACTCTTTGAAAACAGAAACCCAAATTGAATCCGCTGGTAACCCTGCCGCTAAAATTGTTCCGCTAATCTCAGCATTTGAACCAGCCAATTCACCAAGAAATCTTGAATAAGGAGGAGACTCAACGTCGAGCAACTGTGCCTTTCCTAAAAGACCACATGCGATAAAAAATGTAAGAATTAAAATTCTATTCATAATGCTGTATGACTACACACGTAAAATCTTGATTAAACGTTGGTTATAAACTATTTTTATTTCGACTTTTTTTGTAAAGTGATATCGCTCCCCACAACAAAAAAGCAAAAGTGAAGATGCCGAGTAATCCCCAAATCCAACTTATTTGATCACGAAGAATTATTATAAAGACAATTGCGACCAAAAATATCGTGGCTATTTCGTTGAATATTCGCAACTTGTTACTGCTCATTTTGAATTTACTAGATTGCAGTTCCTTGAAAATTTTATGGATGTATAAGTGATATAGATAAAGTCCAAGTACAAAGGTCAGTTTAACCTGCATAAAGGGTTGAGTCAAATAACCTGGGCTATGGTACAACATTAGCACAGCGGAAATTAGCACTAAAATTGCGGAAGGCCAAGTGATACCATACCAAAGGCGTTTTTCCATAATAACAAACTGATTGGATAGAATAGTTTTTTCAAATTCTTCTTTTTCCTGTGCTTCGGTATGGTAGATAAATAGACGCACGATATAAAACAAGCCTGCAAACCAGGTTACGATGAAAATAAGGTGAAAGGCTTTTGTGTATAGAAAATACATTCAGATAATTTTTGGTAAAAATAATCCGAAACTAACTTACGACATGAGTCGTGGTCATGGGAAGAATTAAATTTGTAAAAAACAATAGTATGCGTTCAAAAACAGCAATGGCATCATTCTCTACTTCCAGCAGAATTGTGCTTCCTAATGATACAAATGTGTTGGGTAATTTAATGGGAGGGCAATTATTAAACTGGATGGATATTACCTCTGCGATTGCGGCGCACCGGCATTGTGGACGTGTTGTGGTAACGGCAGCTGTTAATAATGTTTCATTCAATCATCCCATATCACTTGGTGACATAGTTACGATTGAGGCAAAAGTTACGCGAGCGTTTACTTCTTCGATGGAAGTGTTTATGGATGTTTATGTTGAGCACCGTCTTACAGGAGAGAAAACTAAATGCAACGAAGCAATTTACACGTTTGTAGCGGTGGATCAAAACGGCAAATCTATCGATGTGCCTAAACTTGTTCCAAAAAGCGAAGAAGAAAAATCACGCTACGATGCTGCTCTGAGAAGGAGACAACTAAGTCTAATTCTAGCAGGAAGAATGAATGCCAATGAAGCGACTGAATTAAAGGCGCTTTTCGATGCCTAGGTCTTTTTTTCTGAACCTTGTTTGTTTTTTCCGTAGAGAGGACCTAAGTATTCCGTATCGCTTGACATTCCTAAATACATTACGTAAAGGCCATTAAAAATCAGAACTAGTATATAGTCTACGAAAGAACGTTTTCCGAAACACTTGCAGAGTTCAATGTATAAGGTAAAGGTGAAAATTATAAAAACGGATAACATGCTAATTAACGCAACATTAGCTGCCATAGAAGTGTCTCCAGTATAAACGACGTAAAATATTATTGGAGGCGGAATAATAAAAATAATTACTTGCCAAGCTGGCCTACCCATTATTTTCAGAAAGACAACGACATTCCAAAGTGGAACTATTGATGCTATTCCGGGTAGGTCACATTTGTAATATAAGACCCACTGACCTAAGACTCCAAAAGTCGCAATTAGGGCAACAATTATATATAGGAATTCATTTTGTTGAGAGTATTCAAGAAAAAGTTCGAATGGTAACTTGAGCGCATTGTGTAGGATTTCCATAATTAGCAATTTTAAGACTGCATAAATTTAAGGAATTAAGAAAAAATAGCAAGGGTTGGATGTCGAATAAGACGAACGTTTTGAACAAAAGAATTGTTCTACGCAGTTTTTTCTTGCTGATTTCCAGAATTTTGATTGATATCTTTAATCGTAGCGCCCATACTGCAAGCGCCCGTAAAGTTTGCGCCCGGTTCAATTGATAATTTAGAAGTCTCTATATCTCCATTAATATTTGCGGTTGCTTGAAGCGATAAAAGGTCCTTTACAGAAATTTTTCCTTGAACGGTTCCAGAAATATTAGCATTGGTACAAATGATTTCGCCTTCGAGTTTTCCGCCTTCTCCGATAACGACCTTTCCGTTACTGTTAATTGTTCCGATAAGCTTTCCATCTAAACGTATGTCTCCATTGGTCTCAATATCGCCATTAATTGTGGTGCCCGCAGAAATATGATTTCTAGTACCTTCCAGTTCAGTTTGCTTAGCCATGGATTTCGAACGTTTAAACATTTCAATTTTTATAAGGTGACAAAGATAAAAATTATCAACAACTTAAAGTTCATAATTCTTTTGGTGAAACTCAAGGTAACTTTCAACCCTTTTGTCTTGAAAAAACAGGGCGTAGTTAGTGTAGCTAATCACAAAGAAATCGTTTTCTAGGTTGTTGATTTTTTTGAGACTCGTCCTGTTTTTCGAAAAATCAGAAAAATAACTAAGAGCAATTTTTGAGTTTTCAAATTGCTTTATCGATATCATATGGGTTTCTTTGTTTAATAAAACCGCACTTATCGAAAGTTTTAGAGTACCATGATATGCTTTATTATAGTTGTCAATTCGTTCCTTAATCTTTTCAATTTCAGTTCCCTCTGCTGGTAATAACATCACCGCTAAATGACGACCATTTTTATCAAACCTATAGTCTGGAGGAGGCAGATCTTTAGCTTCAATTTTTCTCTCACTTTTTAGAATCATAATTCTTTCTTCCGCGTCTTTTGCCTCAGATGTTCCCGCGTTTTCTGTTTTAAACTTTTCTAAACTCGCAATTAGATCTTTCTTGTCTTTAGAGCTTACTGCGCTAAGGGCCTTTAGATATTTAAATTTCGTAGTAAGATGATTGTCGGGCATCTTAATAGCAGCCTTATCGCACTCTTGAATACAAGCTGAATAGAATCCGCGAGTATAATAGTAGTAGGCTTTTTTATACGCTTGAAACACAGCTTTCTTTTTAGAATCCATGTCTTTGGCGTAATCCGGGTCGTTTATGATTTTTGCATAATCAGAATATGGATATTTACTTAAAATGTAATTTTTATAATAATTTGAAGAGTCTATTCTATTGTCATTTAAATACATTCTATACAGTTGATATAGACAGTTGATTTGATATTTCGAAGTGTCATAGCGAGAAATTAGATTTCTAAAAGCACTAATTGCATGCTTTTTATCGTCCATTTTTTCTTTGTAGATTATTCCTAAAGCATAATAAGCTTCTACAATATTTTCGTTGGCTTTTGATTTCGCTTCTGGAGAAAAAGGAATGTCTTTAAGGTATTTAGACTTATCACTAAGTCCTGATAATACGCTGTCCACAGCCGATTCATTAAAGGTGTCTAGCTCATCTAGGCTAATACTTGATTTATCTCCTCTACGCCAATTGTCATCATTTGGTCTGTTGCCCCATTGTTTCGCAAATTCTTGTTTTCCAAGAGAAATGGTTTTGTCATTGTAAAAGTACCAAGCGCCTTTTTCATTTGATACTTCATTTTGAAACCCACTGTCATCAAAGCTTTCGGATTGATTTTCTGCAGCTTCACGACGCGCCTCCTCGTCAGCAATTCGCTGTTCAATTAGGTCATCAATAAATGCGTCCAGTTCATCTTCAGGCATTTCAGATAATGCAAGTAAACTATCTTCTCTTTGAATGATTAGAATATTTTCCACCAACTCTGTTAAGCTGTTTTTTATGTTTACAATTTCTTCTCGATTAGGAAAATCAGCAGGAATGTACTGAACCGTGCTGTCATAAAATGCCTGAGCTGGAATATATTCAGGTCGCGCAAAATGGATTTCAGCTAATTCAAGAAATGAAAGTCCTTTTTGGTAATTGTCATCAACACTAGATTTAGCGGAAAGTATTAATGCATTGATTTGTCGCTCTTCGCTGCCTTCTTGGTAATATATTTTACTTAAAGCGTAATAGAGTTTATCTCGATACTCAATATTCTTATCGTCACGCAACATCTTTAATAGCACTTTTTTTATGTCATAACTGCTGCCGTCTTCTACATTGTAGGCAAGAGCTCTATTCATTTGTGCCCAAAACTCCATTTCGTAATCCGGGTGTCTTTTTGCAACAGCCTTATAGGTGTTATTTGCCCTAATAGACTCTCCTTGTTCAGCATATAGTTGTGCTAGAATAAACATCCAGCGAGTAGCAATATCTTTGTCTTTTTGGATTAAAACAGCCTCTTCTAATTCGAGCATTGCTTTAGTATACTCCTCTTGTGTCAGATAATATTCTGCTATTGTGGCTTTTACTTCAGGCAAGATATCCTCTGGAATTTTATTGTCATTTGCCAATAAACGGATCAATGCATCAGCTTGGTCATAATTTTCAGTCTGAATGTGAGACTTAATAAGCCAGAGACTCGCTTGATATTTTTGTTCGCCTTTAAATTTCTTGGTTACATATCTAAATATTGGAATACACTCTTTGAAGTTTTTTTCATAGAAATAGGCCTTCCCTATTAACATCCAGCAATCGTCAATCCATTTAACGTATTCCTTGCCTTTAATGTCCATACTGTGGTACTCAATAACCCTTGAACATTTTTTGATTACGACATCCATATCCGTCTGAACGGCCGATGCCATTTCATCGTCGCCATAGATATAAAGTGGTAGCAGTTTTCTGTAGTTTTCCTTATGGCCCGTTTTTATTTTTTCTTTACCTAGCTTATATGCTTCCGTGGCATTAAAATAACCGTTCCACCTAGCATTGGTATTATGAAAAAACCGATTTAGGAAGTTGTTCTTTTTTTGAGAACAACTTTGCATTCCAAGCATAATGGAAAACATAAATACGAAAAGTAGTAACCGGTTTTTCAAGCTAGTTTTTGCTTATAACTTAGTATAACTGTGAACTCACAAAAATATTTTATTTAATGCCTATTTATTGAATTAAGCTATCCAATAATAAACGCTAAGAAATCGGATATTTGTACTTGATAAAATGAAAAAAGAAAACAGTCCAAGTGAGAAACAAAATGGAAAGACCAAAAAGGTAATTTCTAAGATAAAGCACAAGTCTAGACTTGTGCTTATGAATGATGACACCTTTGAAGAACAGTTTTCTCTGATCCTTTCTCCACTTAATGTGTTTGCATGGGGAGGTTTATTCTTAATTCTCTTTACAACGTTTATCATTTTAACCGTTTCATTCACACCACTCAGAGAGTTCATTCCGGGTTATGCCGATGTACAAACAAAACGAATAGCAACTTCAACTGCTTATCGAGTTGATAGTCTTGAACAAGCATTAAATAATAATATTAAGTACCTAAATAACTTAAAAGTTATTTTATCGGGAGGAGTAGTGACGCGCGATTCTGCAAATTCGGATGCGGCACCTAATTCTAATGATCAATTAAATACTCCTGTGTCATCAGAAGATAGTGTTCTCCGGAGTGAGGTTGAGCAAGAGGAGCGATTCAATCTGAGTTTTAGTTCTGGAAGTGGAGAAGATGATGGGTTAAGAAATATTTTATTTTTTACTCCATTAGAAGGCATTTTATCTTCAAAGTTTGACCCTACCATTCGGCATTATGGAGTTGATATAGTTTCAGCGGAATCGGATGCACCTATAAAAGTGGTGCTAGAGGGCACGGTTACTTTGGCTACTTGGACATCTGATGAAGGACATGTTATCTATGTGCAACATAAATATAACCTAATATCAGTTTATAAGCATAATTCAATGCTACTAAAGAAGGTTGGAGAAAAAGTTAAGGCGGGTGAAGCGATAGCAATTGTTGGTAACAGTGGTGAATTAAGTACTGGCCCGCATTTGCATCTAGAGTTATGGCACAATGGAAACGCAATCGACCCTCGCGACCACATAATATTCTAAAAAAAGGCCGCTCAATTGAATTGAACAGCCTTTTTGCAATGTTTTTTCCTTTTACAGTTCAGATGCATAGTCCCACTCTTCCAAAAATTTGGTGGTGAAATCTCCTTTCTTAAACTGTTCGTTATTCATAAGTTTCTGGTGAAAAGGAATAGTTGTTTTTACTCCTTCAACGATATATTCGTCCAATGCACGTTGCATTTTCATAATTGCTTCTTCGCGAGTTTGAGCAACAGCTATTAGCTTAGAAACCATGCTATCATAGTTTGGTGGAATAGTGTAACCCGCATAAACGTGAGTATCAATTCTAATTCCTATTCCTCCAGGCTCATGATATTCAGTGATTTTACCTGGAGAAGGCATCCAGTTTTTTGTAGGATCTTCAGCATTAATTCTACATTGAATGGCATGTGCTTTAGGCATGTAATTTTTACCCGATATTGGCTCACCAGCAGCAATTAGAATTTGTTCTTTTATCAAATCCCAACCGATTACTTCTTCAGTAATTGTATGTTCTACTTGAATTCGAGTATTCATTTCCATGAAGAAGAATTTTTTGTGTTTGTCCACTAAAAATTCTACTGTTCCAACACCTTCGTATTTTACAGCCATTGCTGCTTTAATAGCAGCATCACCCATTTCTTTTCTCAAAGCTGGGGTCATAAATGGTGAAGGAGTTTCTTCAACTAATTTTTGATGCCTTCTTTGGATAGAGCAATCTCGTTCGCTCATGTGACAAGCAGTTCCATGTTGATCACCAGCAATTTGGATTTCAATATGTCGAGGTTCTTCAATGAATTTCTCCATATACACACCGTCGTTTCCAAATGCGGCAGCTGCTTCTCGTTGAATTGCTGCTAAGGAGTCAGCAACGTCTTCTTCTTTCCAAACGACGCGCATTCCCTTACCACCACCACCAGCAGTAGCTTTCATCATTACTGGAAGTCCAACTTCCCTAGACATTTCAACTGCGTGCTTTCCATCTTTCAAAAGACCTTCAGACCCAGGAACACAGGGAACACCTGCAGCAAGCATAGTTGCCTTTGCGTTTGCTTTGTCGCCCATTCCTTCAATCATTTCAGGACCAGCGCCAATAAACTTTATTCCATGTTCTTCACATATCTTAGAGAACTTAGCGTTTTCAGATAGGAATCCATATCCAGGATGTATAGCATCGGCATTTGTAATTTCAGCTGCAGCTATAATATTGGGGATTTTCAAATACGATTCTGTACTTGGCGCAGGGCCAATACATACCGCTTCATCCGCAAATCGAACAGGTAAGCTGTCCTTGTCTGCTAAAGAATAAACAGCAACCGTTTTTATACCCATTTCCTTACAGGTACGAATAATTCTCAGGGCAATTTCACCTCGATTGGCAATGAGAATTTTATTGAAAAGTTTAGATTTTATTTTCCTTGCCATAAACTATGGTATTTGGGAGTTAAAATTAACTAGGATCGATCAAGAATAGAGGTTGATCGTACTCTACTGGAGTCGCATCATCCGCTAATACTTTTATGATTTTACCGGAAACCTCAGCTTCTATTTCATTGAACAATTTCATTGCTTCAATAATGCAAAGTACATCTCCCGCTTTTACTTCATCGCCTACATTTTTAAATACAGGCTTCTCAGGTGTTGCAGAACGGTAAAACGTTCCAATCATTGGAGATTTGATTTCAATGTAATTTGAATTCTCAACTGCCGGAGCCTCTACTACTGCGGGTGCCGCTGCAACAGGCGCTGCTGCCGCTATTGGAGCTGCTGCTAATGCTGCTGGAATTGCTGCTTGAATAATTTGTGGAGCTACTTCTTTAGCTCCAGTTTTGATAACTAATTTTATGTCATCCATTTCTAGTTCAACCTCGTTTACACCAGATTTAGCTACAAACTTTATTAATCCCTGAATTTCTTCAATTTTCATATCAAAATTTTTCCTGTTCTACAAAGATAAATTTACTTAACTATTATACGCCCATTTAATATAAACTGCACCCCAAGTAAAACCTCCGCCAAAAGCAGATAAGATGATATTATCACCTTTTTTTAATTTAGGTTCCCATTCCCATAGGCAAAGTGGAATAGTTCCAGCAGTTGTATTTCCGTATTTTTCTATATTAATCATGACCTTTTCTGGATCAAGGTTTAATCGTTTAGCCGTTGCATCGATTATTCGCAAGTTAGCCTGATGAGGAACAAGCCAATCTACGGTGTCTCCATTAAGTCCATTTCTTAACATAACCTCTTCAGAAACATCTGCCATATTAGTAACAGCAAATTTGAACACGTGTTTTCCTTCTTGGTATACCGCATGTTCGTTATTTGCAACCGTTTCTGCAGATGCAGGTTTCATGGAACCACCAGCTGGTTGGTGTAAATACTTTCGCCCAGAACCATCAGAATGTAATTGGAAATCGATAACACCATTTCCCTCTTCATTTGGTTCTAATAAAACAGCTCCGCCACCATCTCCAAAAATGATACATGTTGTCCGGTCTTCATAGTTTAATATGGAAGACATTTTGTCTACACCAACCACAACAACTTTCTTGTATCTTCCAGTTTCAATAAACTGAGAACCAGCACTTAGTGCATATATAAACCCGGAACAAGCTGCATTTACGTCAAAGCTCCAAGCGTTTTTAGCTCCCACTTTATCTGCAACAATATTTGCGCAGCTAGGAAAATTATAATCTGCTGTTACGGTGCCTACAATTAATAAATCAATTTCTTCGGGAGAGATGCCTCTTTTATTACAAAGATCTAAAACAGCAGGTGCAGCTAAATCAGAAGCCCCAGTATTAGGTTCATTTAGAATTCTACGCTCCTTTATTCCTGTTCTTGAAGTAATCCATTCATCGTTTGTATCAATGATTTTTTCAAGGTCTTTGTTTGTCATTATGTTTTCAGGTACGTAACCTGAAACTGCGGTAATTGCTGCTGTGATTTTCGACATTATTGAAATGCGGTTTTTATTTTTCCGGCCAATTGTGCTTTTGACACATCTAGCGAATGAACAATCATATTTTTTATAGCGCGAGCGCTTGAAATTCCGTGACCAATAATAACATTTCCATTAACACCAAGCACAGGAGTCCCCCCATAAATTTCATAATTCAGTCGATTGAAAAAGTCATCGTCTATTCCACGTTTCTTAATCATTGAATAAAACGCTTCAGCTTCTTTAAGCATTACGTTACCCGTGAACCCATCAGTTACAATAACATTGACTTCTTCGCTAAATAAGTCTCTACCTTCAACATTCCCAATAAAATTAAAGTCTCGAGAATCTTTCATAAGTTGATGAGCCGCTTGAACTTGCATAGTTCCTTTTTCTTCCTCTTCACCCATACTCAAAAGTCCAACTTTTGGATTCTCAATAGAGAAAACTTCTTTTGCGTAAATTGAACCAAGGATTCCGAATTGATACAAAACATCAGGCTTACAATCGGCATTAATACCAACATCAAGCACAATAGTCATACTACCATCGGGGCAAGGAATTGCTGATGTTACAGACGGTCTAATGACACCGGGTATAGCTTGGATAGTAAACATAGAGCCGACCATCATTGCACCCGAGTTGCCAGCGCTGGCAAATGAATTAAGTTCACCTGTCTTCAAATAATGAAACCCAAGACTAATTGAAGACTTGGGTTTACTTTTAAATGCTTTTGCTGGGTGTTCACCCATCTCAATTCGTTCACTAGTATGAATGAATTCGAAGTCGTCAGGATTTCCTCCTTGAGACTGAATTTTTTCTCTACTGAATTTTTCATCACCAATTAGAACAATAATAATGTCCTTTGGTAATTCTCTTCGAGCTTCTATTGCTCCAAGAATAGTTGAGTCGGGTGCAAAATCACCACCGAAAGTGTCGAGGCCTAGGCGCATTTAGGAATTTAGCTAGTTGCTAAATTAGAACTAATTACTAAACCTCAGTCTCTTTCTCTAAGACAACTTTCCCTTTGTAATAAAGTTTTCCTTCGAACCAATGAGCCCTATGGTAAAGGTGTGGTTGTCCCGTTGTAGGACAAGTAGCTACAGTTGGAGCAGTAGTTTTGTAATGAGTACGTCTTTTGTCTCTTCTCGTTGTACTCTGCTTCCGTTTAGGATGTGCCATTATTTCTAATTTTTATCTTTAAACAAGTCTTTTAATGTATTCCATCTTGGATCAGTTTCTTCGTTAGAAGTTGCCTCACCACCTTTGTATTCTTTTAGTTTTTCAAGCATTACTGGATCACATTTTCCTTCTTCATGTACCATTTTAGACGGCAATGAAAGGCGAATGAGTTGATAAAATATATCGGATAAATCAACTTTATGATCTTTGGATGGAATGTTTATCACATCCTCTTCTCCCCAAAAATTTTCGTCACTATATTTTCCAATGATTCTAGAATCACCAGAAACCTCAATATCTAATTGGTCTAGACAAACATCGCAATCGACATTTACAGAACCATCATAAAAGATATCGAAAACCAATAAATTATCTTTTTTATCCAATTCGACATCAAAAGCTACTATTCCATTATGGATAAGATCACTTTCAATACCTATATCTTGAAAAGCCTCAAAGAACGTTTTTGTAACCTCATAGCTAAACTGGTGTTTACCTATTGCTAATCCTGAAAATTTAAGTTCAAAATCTTTCATAGAACTCCCGTCAAAAATGAGGCGGCAAATGTAATAAAATATGCATTAATAGAATTTAATACAAATAATTAATAACCAATATGTTAAGCCTTTGTCATCGCGTTTTCAACCAAGGTTTTGTTCAGTTTGCGATTTTTGAAGATATCAATTGCCGAAAAAACGGCATTTCTGAAGGAACTTGCAGAAGCTATTCCTTCACCAGCGATGTCGTATGCCGTTCCATGGTCAGGCGACGTTCTTACAATAGGCAATCCTGCTGTAAAATTCACGCCCTCATCAAAAGAAATCGTTTTAAACGGAGTCAATCCTTGGTCATGATACATAGCCAAAATTCCATCGAAGTTTTTATACCCCGGTGATCCAAAAAAACCGTCAGCTGCAAAAGGCCCAAAAATCAGAGTGCCTTTTTTTTCTGCTTTTTTTAAGGCAGGAATAATAATTTCCTTTTCCTCTGAGCCAATAGTCCCATTATCGCCCGAATGTGGATTAAGGCCTAATACCGCAATTTTAGGATGCGAAATACTAAAATCTTGTTGCAATGTTTTATGTAAAACCTCAATCTTTTTTAAAATAATTTCCTCTGTAATTTGACTAGCAACGTCTTTAATTGCGATATGACCAGTTATGGTCCCAACTCGTAAATCACCATGAGTAAGAATCATTAAAGGATAATCTTCATTGGCATAATTTGCCAAGTACTCGGTGTGCCCTGGAAAGGAAAAATCTTCAGACTGAATGTTGTTTTTGTTAATAGGGCCTGTGACTAAAACATCAATTTTATTAGATGCCAAGTCTTTTGTGGCTGCTTCAAGGGATAAGAAAGATTTTTTGCCGGCATCAGGCGTAGATTCGCCAAAGGTAATAACACATTCATCTTCCCATACCTCGACTAAATTGGCTTTTTTGGGGTTTGCTTGAGAGGCATCCTTTATTGCGAAAAAGTTAAAATCACTTACATTAAGCGATTTTTTATAAGCCTTAATCAAATTCAGATTGCCGTAAACAACGGGAGTACAAACGTCCATCATTCTAGCATCAGAAAAGGTTTTTATAATTACCTCTAGCCCAATGCCGTTGTAGTCTCCAATTGAAACTCCAACACGAATTTTTCCGTTTGGTTTTATGTTCTTTTTAGGGTGCATTTGAGGATCTATGCTGAAATTGTTTTGAAAAATTCGAATAATGATCGAACGCCAACACCAGTTCCTTCGATACCTCTGTAATTTTTCTCAGAGTGATTGAAAGCAGGACCGGCTAGGTCAATATGAATGTAGGGGTAACCTTCTTTAGTTACTGTATCCTGTGTAAAGTATTCTAAGAATTTACCCGCTGTAATCATACCCGCTTCAGCACCACCAAGGTTTTTGAGGTCTGCAACTCTAGATTTCAGCTGATCATTGTACTCATCCCAAAATGGAAATGGAGCAAATCGCTCGTAGGTTTTCGCTCCAGCTTCAATAAGGACATCGTGTATTTCTTGAGGCGCATTGCCCATTGAAATCATTGCTTGATCGCCAATAGCCCGTGCAGCAGCTCCGGTCAATGTTGCTAGATCAATTACCAATTCCGGATCATATTTTCTAGCATAAGAAAGTGCATCAGCCAAAATCATTCTTCCTTCTGCATCGGTATTTAATACCTCAACCGTCATTCCATTGTGCATATTAATCACATCACCAGGAACGTATGCGTTACCTCCAGGACGATTGTCCGTTGCTGGAATTAATCCAATAACATGAACAGGGAGTTTTGCCTGTGCAATTGCAGCCATAGTTCCAACTACTGAAGCTGAACCACCCATGTCACATTTCATATAATCCATTGACATTGCGGTAGGCTTTAAACTTACACCACCAGTATCGTAAACGACGCCTTTTCCTACAAGAACATAAGGTTTTTCGTTTTTAGCATTTTCTGGTTTCCATTCTAAAATGGAAAAAGTTGGAGGGTTTACCGAGCCTAAATTCACAGCTAATAATCCACCCATTTTTAAAGATTGGATTTTAGACTTATTGAATACCTCAACTTTGAATCCGAGTTCTTCACCAAGGTCCATCATATCGTGAGCATATTGCTCAGCAGTTAAGTAAGAAAGGGGTTCATTTACAAAATCGCGAGCGATGCAAGTTGAACTAACAGCTGCATTGAGGTGAGTTAATTCTGTAGCTGATAATCCATCAATATTAATGGTTGAAATGGTGTTTTTTCTTTTGTCGGCATCTGAGAAATATTTAAGGAACTGATAATTACTCAAACCAAAGCCTTCACAAAATGCATAAAGCAGCTCTGAATCTCCATTTCCTTTAATGGTAACAGAAGTTTGTTTCAATCCATTTAATTTTTTACAAATTCCATGAGATGCAAGTCGAGCCTTTTCAAGTATTTTATTACCGTCTTTATCTTCTTCGATTTGATAAACGAATACGTGACTGTCTAATCGATTAAGATAAATCGAGTTGTTTTTATTCTCGATTTGCTCTTTTACAAAGGCAAGTTCATTTGCAGATAAGTCCGCAATTTCGCTAACATTTTTGCAGATAAGGATTTGATTCTCTCTTAAAGTAGAAGCATTAGCTCCTGAAAATAGTTCTCTCATACTTGAAATTTTTGGAAAGGCAAATGTAATGATTGGTCAAAGCTGATTGACCTTTTACTGTTCCGGACGATTAATTAATTCAAAAAAGCCCTCCCAATTTAATGGAAGGGCCTTTAATTTAAAGTGTTCCTCTGTTTTCCTGTTCTCGTTCTATAGACTCGAACAAGGCTTTAAAGTTTCCTGCACCAAATCCTCGAGCGCCCATTCTTTGAATAATTTCAAAGAAAAGTGTTGGACGATCTTCAATTGGTTTAGTAAAGATTTGCAGTAAATACCCTTCTTCGTCAGCATCAACCAAGATTGAAAGTTTTTGAAGTTCTTTGATGTCTTCTTTCATCATATCGCGATGCTCACCCAATCTTTCAGGAATCCCATCATAGTATGCTTGTGGAGGCGGTGGTAAAAACTCAACACCTCGAGCTTTTAGCTGCGCAACGGTTTTAATAACATCATCAGTTGCAACTGCAATATGCTGTACACCTGAGTCTTCATAGAAATCTAAATATTCTTCTATTTGAGACTTTTTAGCTGCTTTGGCGGGTTCATTTATCGGAAATTTAATTCTACCGTTACCATTTGACATTACCTTACTCATAAGAGCAGAATACTCAGTATGAATTTGATTATCGTCAAATGAGAGGAAATTTTCAAAGCCCATTACATCTTCATACCATTTTACCCAAGTATCCATTTGGTTCCAACCTACATTGCCAACCATATGGTCAATGTATTTTAGACCGAGTGGTTCAGGGTTGTAATCTGATTTCCATTCTTTAAATCCAGGTAAAAATGCGCCTTTATAATTCTTTCTTTCAATAAACATGTGAACCGTTTCGCCATAGGTATAGATTCCGGATCGAACCACTTCGCCATGCTCATCTTTTTCAACTACTGGCTCCAAATAAGACTTGGCACCTCTTGAAGTCGTTTCCTCGTATGCTTTTCGCGCATCTTCCACCCAAAGAGCAATTACCTTAACACCATCACCATGTTTAACAATGTGATCGTTAATTGGTGACTTACTATTTAGTGGCGTGGTAAGAATTAAACGAATCTTATCTTGAACCAGAACGTAACTTACAGAATCTCTAGACCCGGTTTCTAAACCTTTGTAGGCCAAAGATTGGAATCCAAAAGCGGTTTTATAATAATGTGCAGATTGTTTCGCATTACCTACGTAGAACTCAACGTAATCTGTACCTAATAAGGGAAGGAAATCTTGCGCCCCTGCAAATATTTTTTCTAATCCGTAGTCTACTGATTTTACTTCTTTTTTACTCATCTCTATTTTCTTTCAATATTATCAACTAACCTATCCAAGACTTAAAATAGTCTTTGTCAGATATTGCCATAGCTTGTTCTGTAACCTTTAATGGCTTAAAAGTATCTACCATAACGGCTAACTCTTCAGTTTCTGTTTTACCAATACTTCTTTCTGCAGCTCCTGGATGCGGTCCATGAGCAGTTCCTGCCGGGTGCAAGGTAATGTGACCAGGTGCAATGTCGTTTCTACTCATAAAATCACCATCAACATAATAAAGCACTTCATCAGAGTCAATATTACTATGATTGTATGGAGCAGGAATAGATTGTGGGTGATAATCGTACAATCTTGGAACAAAAGAACAAATTACAAAGGTGTCGGTTTCAAATGTTTGGTGAATCGGAGGCGGTAAGTGCACTCTGCCAGTAATTGGCTCAAACTCATGTATTGAAAAGGCATATGGAAAATTATAACCATCCCAGCCAACTACACCAAAAGGATGGGCTCCGTATGTAAAGTCATAAATTACACCCTCTCTTTTTACCTTAACCAAAAAGTCACCCAATTCGTCGTGCGTTTCTAATTCAGAAGGAGGTCTTAGATCCCGCTCACAAAAAGGGGAGTGCTCAAGGTGCTGTCCAAAAAAGTTTCGGTATTTTTTAGGAGTATGCACAGGACTATTTGATTCTGTTATAAATAAACGATTGTCTGAAGAATCAAAATCCATTTTGTAAATCATTCCACGTGGAATAACTAAATAGTCTCCGTATTTGAAATCTATATTGCCCATTTGGGTTCTCAACTTACCTGAACCTTTATGAATAAAGATAACCTCATCGGCATCACCATTTTTATAAAAATAGTCTTCGGTTTTATTTGAAGGTGCTGCAAGCTGGATGGAAACATCGTTATTAAACAACACCGGGATTCTTGCATCCAATTGATCTGCAACGGGGTTAACTTCAAAACCTCTTAATCGCTGAGCTCTGATGTTTTTATTTATTGCCGCTTTTGGAGAAACGTCTTTTTCAGCTCCAATGTCCTTAACAATAGTAGGCCGATGGACATGATACATGATTGATGACATCCCATCAAACCCGATGGTGCCAAACAATTCTTCGGAATATAGTTCTCCATTTTCCTTGCGAAAAATCGTGTGTCTTTTACTGGGGAAGTCCCCAAGTTTATGATAGAAAGGCATACTTAAATTTTGCATCAAATCTATATACTGCTTAGGGCAATTAACAATGACTAATGTCAGAAATATTTTAATGTGAATATGGTTACGTAAAATTGAACTTAACGGAGGTAGATTTGTTTCATACAAAAATCTCGTGTTATGAATAAAGCTATATACTCCATTCTCTCGTTTTTAGTTATTGCTTGTTCGCCAGCAGTCAATTCAGAGCAAGAATTGAAAAAAACAATAATGTTAAATGAATCGGTAAGTAGTAATTTGTCTATTTCAGTTTCAAAAATGGCGACACAACATTTTGAACCAATTGTTCCAATAAAGCAAGAGTCCTTGAATAAAGAGCTTGTTAAGCTAGGTCAGGTTTTGTATCACGACAAAAGGCTTTCGAAGGACGGAAACATTTCATGTAACTCTTGTCATGATTTAGAGGCTTACGGAGTGGATAACCTCCCTACATCGCCAGGTGATGAGCAAAAGAATGGAGATAGAAATTCGCCTACTGTTTTGAATGCAGGAGATCATATAGCGCAATTTTGGGATGGAAGAGCAGCTACCATTGAAGATCAGGCTGGAATGCCAATATTGAATCCCGTTGAAATGAATATTCCGAATGAACAATTTTTAGTTGACCGACTTATGGAAGTGGAATTGTATCAAAATTTATTTTCAAAGGCTTTCCCAACAACTTTGAAACCAATTACCTATTCGAATATTAGAAATGCCATTGGAGCATTTGAAAGAACCCTAGTCACACCTTCGCGATTTGATGAATTTATAAAAGGAAATAACGAAGCACTTACAAACCAAGAGAAGGAAGGGCTTGCTCTTTTTGTAAAAACAGGTTGTACAAGTTGCCATAATGGTAAGTTATTAGGCGCAAATTCTTACCAAAAATTTGGAGTAACTGCCGATTATTGGACATACACAAAAAGTAAATTGCGCGATGAGGGCCGTTTTAAAGAAACCAGCGAACCTGCCGATAAGTATGTTTTTAAAGTGCCTGGCCTAAGAAACATTAGTGAAACCTTTCCCTATTTTCATGATGGATCGGTCGAGAAATTAAGTGATGCTGTTTGGATAATGGCGAAAGTGCAGCTAGATCAGGACCTCTCTGAAAATGATGTGAGTTTAATTGTCAAATTTCTTGAATCTACAAATGGCACACTTCCTTCTGCTACAAAAAAACCACCGGTAGAATTAGCGCAAAATATTTAGTCTGATATTCTATTCTTAGAAGCTTCATTTAAATAATATTTTTGCTACTCATCATTGAACAGGTATGGCAGAAAAAATATTAATAATAGGTTCACTTGGTCAAGTTGGCCAAGAGTTATTCGAAAGCTTAAAGTCTAGTTATGGCGAGTCTAATGTTATTGCTTCTGACGTAAAGGAAGGTGTAAACATAGAAGGAAGGTATGAGAAGCTGGATATTTTAGATAAAAATGCTTTGTTTGATCTAGTTAAGAAAAACGGGATTACTCAAGTTTATAATCTTGCAGCGCTCTTATCGGCGACAGCGGAAAAGCATCCTCGGTTTGGATGGGATTTAACTATAGAAGGGCAGTTTAATGTGCTTAACCTTGCCAAAGAAGGTCACATAAAAAAGATTTTTTGGCCAAGCTCTATAGCTGTTTTTGGCCCAACAACCCCGAAAGATAAAACGCCACAACAGACTATTATTGAGCCTAATACGGTTTATGGAATAGGGAAGTTAGCTGGGGAAATGTGGAATAAATATTATTTTGAAAAGTTCGGCGTAGACGTTCGTGGAGTGAGATATCCTGGATTAATCGGTTGGAAAAGTTTGCCAGGAGGAGGAACTACAGATTATGCGGTAGATGTTTTTTATAGTGCGCTTCGTGGTGAAAAATTTGATTGTTTCCTAAAAGAAGACACTGAGTTACCAATGATGCACATGGAGGATGCCATCCGGGCAACACGAGAAATAATGGAAGCGCCAGCAGATGAGGTTAAGTTAAGAACCTGTTACAATATTGCTGCAATGAATTTTGATCCAAAAGGATTAGCAGCAGAGATTACAGCAAGAATTCCAGATTTTAAGGTTACTTACAATCCAGATTTCAGGCAAGATATTGCCGCCACTTGGCCAAGGTCAATAGAAGATTCGCCAGCTAGGAATGATTGGGGTTGGAAAGAAAAATACGATTTAAAAGGATTGGTTGACAACATGATTGAAAATCTAAAGGGTAAAGTCTAGTATGCGAATAATAATTTCGAGTTGTTTGATTTTATTAGTTGTTTTTGGATGTGCCGATGACTCCAAAGAAAGATCAAAAAAAACAAAATCAATTCCTGTTACTGTTTTTATTCCAGTTGAGAAGCCTGCTTTTATTGCTGATAGTGCTTATGAATATATAGTTGAACAAGTAGATTTTGGCCCTAGAGTTCCTGGGACAAAGTCACATGCTAAAGCGGCAATTTATTTTGAAAAACAATTTCAAAAATGGAATTGGCAAACTGAAGTACAGCTAGGGAAATCCACAACCTTTAATGGAAAGAAAATTGCCATTAAAAATATAATAGCAAGGTCAGATACGAACAATAAAAACCGGATTTTGTTAATGGCGCATTGGGATTCAAGGCCATTTGCCGATCGCGATGAAACAAGAAAAACAGAAGCAATTGATGGCGCTAATGATGGCGCATCTGGTGTTGGTGTTTTGATGGAAATCGCAAGAGCTATTTCTAACTCAGAAATTCAACCAAAGGTTGGAATCGACATTATTCTGTTTGATGCTGAAGACTATGGTCAACCTTCGGGAATGATGGCGGGGCAAACAGGTGAAACCTGGTGCCTGGGCTCTCAATATTGGGCAAAGAACTTAACTGCTAATTATGTTCGACCTAAATATGGAATCTTGGTGGATATGGTTGGCGCTAAGGATGCTGTATTTCCAAAGGAAGGAGTTTCAATGCAATACAACCCCCAACTAGTAAATAAAGTTTGGTATTTGGCAAGTAAGTTAGGCCACGGAAAGTACTTTATTCAAGAAGAAGCGAAAGGCGGTATTACTGATGATCATTTATATGTGAATAGAATTGCGAATATCCCAAGTATCGACATTATACATTACGATCCTTATCAAGGTGATTTTGGGTCTTTCCACCATAGACATTCAGATGATATTGATATCATTGATAAATCTACTTTGAAGATTGTTGGGCAAGTGATTATGGAAACCATATATCGAGAAAATTAAGCACAGACTAAAGGTTTCCGTTCTATGAAAAGTACAAGCATTGTAAAAAATTGTACAATAATCTAAACAC